>JAAUYL010053464.1_pt1 | contig 10742 bp, 9 predicted proteins | sample 7278011 | NCBI WGS metagenome assembly JAAUYL01 (sample SAMN14350225, study PRJNA611818) | marine sediment metagenome | isolation source: surface marine sediment (1.8m) | place: French Polynesia: Moorea | collected 2018-08 | reverse complement strand
GTTAGCGTTAGCGTTAGCGCAGCTCCTCTGCAAGAGGCAGCTCCTCTGTAAGAGGCAGCTCCTCTGAAAGAGGCTTGCTGAGTGCTGAGTGCTCCTTCAAGGAACACCTAAATTCTCACATCTGATTCCTGATTGCTATATATATGTGAAATAATTTCCTGAAATTACTGTATGCTTAAAGTTTTGAGCTGATGAAATCATAATGCATGAGTTTGGACTTTTAACTTCCGTGAAATGGTATAATACTCAATCAATGTTATCTACAACACATAAAAAAAAAGGGGATTGACTTTTGATAGATAATACTTATAATTATTTCGTTAATTGTTTAAGAAAGAAAGATGATGTTAAGTTTAATCCTCAAAAAAAATTTTTTGACAGTGCTTTTTTTAGCTTGGTTAGGTTTAGTCAGTTGTACTAATTCCAATACTCAAACATCAAATACAGAAAATCAATCCACACAAGCAGATACAAAAACCAACCCTGAGAAATTAGTTGTTGCTTTATTACCAGATGAATCTGCAAATACTGTAATTCAAAATAATAAAGGACTTGAGACTTATTTAGAAAATAAACTAAATAAAGATGTTGAATTATTTGTCAGTACTGATTATTCTTCTATGATTGAAGTGGCTAGTAAAGGACGTTTAGATTTAGCCTATTTTGGTCCATTATCTTACGTTTTAGCGAAAACTAAAAGTGATATTGAACCCTTTGCTGCTTTAGAAAAAAATGGAGAAACTACCTATAAAGCTGTAGTTATTGGTAATGCTGAATCAGGAATTAATTCCTATGAAAAAATAGAAGGAAAAGTTATGGCATACGGAGATCAAGCTTCTACTTCTAGTCACCTAATTCCTAAGTCAATGTTAATGGAAAAAGGATTAACACCAGGGGAAAATTATGAAGAAGTTTTTGCGGGTGCCCATGATGCTGTTGCTGTTGCTGTTGCCAATGGAAATGCACAAGCGGGAGGTTTGAGTAAACCAATTTTCAATGCCTTAATTGAGAAGGGAACAATTGATAAAAATAAGGTAATTGTTATTGCTGAATCTAAACCTTTCCCTCAATATCCTTGGACAATGCGTTCTGATTTAAAACCTGAACTTAAAACACAAATTCAACAGGCATTTTTAGAATTAGAAGATGAAGCGATACTAAAACCATTTAAAGCAGATGGATTTCAATCAATTACAGATGAAGATTATAATGTGGTGAGAGACTTAGGAAAACTACTCGATCTTGATTTTGCTAAATTGAGTAAATAATAGACTAGACTTCTTGCAGAAGTCAGGGAATAGGGAATAGGGAGATGAAATTGTTAATTTTAGATCTTGAATTTATTTAAATAAAACTTTTGCAAGAGGTCTATTAAACGGAAGCATTCAGCTATTAGCTATTAGCTTCCGGAACAAATCTACAATTTCCCCCTAGAAAATTGTATGAATTAACAACTTAAGTTAGTCATTATTGTGTTTCAATTCTATAGTTAAAAATGTAGTAGAAGTTAAACGAAAAGCTTGCTTCATTTATGAAAAATATTAAATAGCTTAGAGCCGACTGCTAATATAGCAGGCAACAGTGGGAAAAGTATCTCTCTGTCTAAGGTTTATCATCAACATAAGTCCTAAGCAACTCGTTCCTTGCTAATAGCTGTTTGCGCAGCAGTTCGCAGGAAATGCTTAAAAAAAATTAGTCAATTTTCTTCTACAAATTATCTTTACTGATAACTAATAACTGACAACTGAATAACTGATAACTGATAACTGAAATGATGGTTACTCCCAATAAATTTGATAGTTTGCTTCGCCAACAACAAAGAAGTTGGTATATTTCTTTGACTAAAACATTGACCTTATTCGCCATTATTTTAGTGAGCTTTGGGAGTGTGGGATTATTGGATGGACAACGGTTATCTGAGGGGATTCCTGATTTAATTGAGATGGTTTGGGAAATGTTCCCGCCAGATTTTAGTCGCGCTCTATACTGGATTAAACCTTTAATTGATACTATTACTATGAGTATTGCTGGTACAGGTATGGCTGTAGCTATTTCTCTTCCCCTTTCTTTAGGAGCTGCTCGTAATACCACACCTCATCCTTTTGTTTATTTCCTATCAAGAATGATTCTGAATATAACTAGGGCAATTCCAGAATTAATTTTAGGAATTCTTTTTGTGGCAGCAGTTGGATTTGGTACACTTCCTGGAGTATTAGCATTAGGATTTCATTCAATTGGCATGGTGGGAAAATTCTTTGCTGAGGCTATAGAACATACAGATAATGCTCCTATTGAAGCTGCAAAATCTGCGGGTGCTAATCATTTACAAATTATTTTTCATAGCATTTTTCCTCAAATTTTTCCTCAAATTGCTGATGTAACTTTTTACCGTTGGGAATACAATTTTCGAGCTTCAATGGTATTAGGAGCTGTGGGAGCTGGCGGCATTGGATTTGAAATTCTTGGAGCCTTACGTTTACTCAAATATGAGGAAGTTTCTGCCCTCTTATTGGTTGTGTTAATAATGGTTACTTTAGTTGATAGTTTAAGTAATTATTTACGTCAAAAATTTATTTAATTCTTAAGCATTCAGCCGTCAGCTATTAGCTATCAGCTATTGTTTTTCATGAGCGATAAAAGCTTTTCAATTATGGCGCTTAACGAAGTCAGTAGTCAGTAGGGGCGAATGGCCATTCGCCCCTACAGAAGTTATTTTTGTAACGGGGATCTGTTTTTGACAATTATTAATTGGTCAGTATTGATTCAAGCTACTTTTACTTCTCCCCCAACCCCCCACACTCCCCACACTTCCCCACCCAATTAGATAGGTATTATTTCCCCCTATTCCCTATTCCCTACTCCCTACTCCCTACTCCCTTATAATATGAATAAAAAACCTAAAGTTGTTATTACCCATTGGATTCATACTCAAGTTATTGATTATTTAAGTCAAACTTGTGAAGTTATTCTCAATCAAACTCAAGAAACATTATCTCGTGAAGAAATTATCAATCGAACCAAAGAAGCTGAAGGTTTAATGGTATTTATGCCTGACTATATTGAATCGAGTTTTTTAGATGCTTGTCCCCAATTAAAAGTTATTGCCGGAGCTTTAAGAGGGTATGATAATTTTGATATAGATGCTTGTACCAAACGAGGTATTTGGTTCACAATTGTTCCCGATTTATTAGCAGCACCCACAGCCGAATTAACTGTTGGTTTACTAATTGGATTAGGTCGTCGAATGTTAGAAGGCGATCGCCTAATTCGTGATGGTTATTTTCAAGGATGGAAGCCACAACTTTATAGTACCGGATTATTGCATAAAACTCTGGGAATTGTAGGGATGGGAAAATTAGGAAAAGCTTTAGTTCAAAGATTAGTAGGTTTTGAAATGAATTTGCTTTACAGCGACCCTATTCCTTTATCTGTAGAACAAGAAACTGCCTGGAAAATCTCTAGAGTTTCTTTAGAAGAACTTTTACAAAGTAGTGATTATGTAGTGTTAATGGTACCTTTAATTCCTAATACCTATCATCTGATTAATCAAGATACTTTAGCTAAGATGAAACCAAACAGTTTCCTAATTAATCCATGTCGGGGGTCAGTTGTAGATGAGAAAGCGATCGCCTCGGCAATTCGATCAGGACATTTAGCTGGATATGCTGCTGATGTATTTGAGATGGAAGATTGGGCAATTTATCATCGTCCTCAAGAAATTTGTGAGACATTAATAACTGAGAAAAATAAGACTTTTTTTACTCCTCATCTAGGTTCTGCTGTTGATGAAATTCGCCATGATATTGCTTTTGAAGCTGCCAAAAATATTGTGCAAGTTTTATCAGGAAATATTCCTCAAGGAGCAGTTAACAAAGTATAAATTTAATGGAAGGATTTCATAACTATTTAATGCTACGCAAACAGCCGTCAGCTATTAGCTATAAGCTATTAATTTTGTAGAAGGTAAAAGCAACTTTTGAAATTGATAAAGAGTAAAAGTTAATGCTAAAGTCTCCTGCCCTAACCTTAGAAGTAATTATTCATTACTAATAGCTGAATGCTTACCTATTTAGTGACTTTCTTAGAGACACAATTAAATCTGTTGGTAATCAAAAATATATTGAGAACCCCGATCCATTTTAATGCGTAAATAACCTGCTGTATCCCAATACCATTTTCCCCCGTATTCAATACTATTTGTCCATACCCGAACTCTGGAATTTTCTAAGAATAAAACATTAGATTGAATTCCATCATGCCAACAAATAATTGCAACTACTCCGGTCTCTTGACTACTTGGTTTTTTCTGAATCCTGATTCTCTCAACTTTTCCCAAAAATTGTCCGCTTTGACCAGAGGAAGTAACTTTTTTTCCATTTATATATTGAAGGTGTTGAGTAGATTCGCTCAAGTTGAAATATGGATATTTTTCAACAGAATTACTAACTAGATATTCTTGTTTATAGTTTTTACTTTCCGGTTCTTGGTAGGGATTTGGGTTATCATAAATTTCTTCTAGCAGTTTGATAATTGGTGTCATTATTTCAATAATAGGAATAGCTGTTTGAGGAAAAATTATTGAAGTTCCCAGAAGTATCAGAAAAGTACCAATAATTTTATTGTCCATTATCTTTTAACTCCTTTGTGAGTCCTAGTTTTCTATTTTTATCGAGCTAAATAACTATCATTTTGTAGATTTGAAGGGTCATATTTTCTAAGTTTTACTCAAAAATAGGCTGTTTTCCAGCAAGAATTTCAAATCAAATTTTTCCCATCTATGCTTGAATATTTAATACTTGCTGGAAACAAAACCTTTTATATATTTAAGGTAAATTGAAGCCAAGAAAAATTTCTATTTTGTAGAAAATTTTCTGCATCACAATTAAGCTTGTCAGACTGATATCAAACGTAGGTTATTGTTGAGCGATCGCTTTCCGGTTTATTTACCAGTTATGAAACTGAATTGTCTCAACTATTTGGGTGGAATAAGAGGGTCATCTTCTTCGTCATTGATATGAATTGGGAAAATGTTAATGATCAACTTTGCTCCTGAGATAAAATATTAACAACTATGCTGAATTCAGCTTTTATGAATTTAGTTTTGTTGTTCTACTTATTACTCTGTAAACTTGATGAAATTTTATTCAAAAAAATAGTAAGGACGTTCCATGGAACGTCCCTACTATAATTTGATTTTTATCCTATCAAGGTGTAAAATTAAAACCGCAAAATTTCTCGACTAAAATCATCAGGAATCGGCTCAATTTCCCAGATTAAACCTTCCCCTGGTTCTAAAATTACATCTACATACAGGTTTTCTACAGCATGAGTAGATACAGCTTCATTATTTTCAAAATTTTCTCCATACTCTGTCAATAATCGCAACTTAAAGCCTGCCGGAATCAAACCTCCTACAGCTACATTTTGCAGTTCAAATCGCCAGATAATTTCACCATATTTTACTCGACTAATTACCTGCAAAGTAAAATATTGTCCGGCAATTTTGAGTTGTTTGGATAAAAAATTATCTGTAGGAATTTTTAACTCTTCTGTAGGTGCTTTCCTAGCACAAGCTAAATCTGTTTGTTTATTGAGTAATAGCCAACCAATTTCTTCAGCTAGTTCATCAATTCCTTGTTTGAGGAATTCTAAGACATTTACTTCTAATACTTCTGTCTGATTTTGCAATTTTAATTCTTCTAAAATTGCAAATAAATTATCCAGAGGTTGTAGTTTTTCCAGAGGAATAGTTTCTGGTAAATTATCCACATCTGTTAGAGGGAAATATCCTAAGACTTTAGCTTTATCCAAAACTTGCTCGAACTTTACTGCTACAAAACCAATAAAATTTTCTGGTAAATCGGGAGGTACAGAAAATTCTGTTTTTCCAGGCAAAATTGGAATACAAAATAATCTCTTATTTTCTACCACTAAGTCTGTGGCATTTAACACTCCACTCAAAATCGGATTCAAACTTTTCACCTGTTGTAAATCTGTAGAAAAATCTAACCATTTCAACAAATTATTAACAGCCTTAACAGCCAGAATATTCAAATAAGTTTGTTTGCCAATTTCTGGGTTAGATTGTTCGGCAGCTACACTGGCAGCTTGTTGATGTGTTTCGCCATCTAAAGTGACAATTACTGGTTGTAGTTCTGTTCTATTCATTATCGTCATTTTCTCCTAATATTTCTTTAATTTGTTGTGCAAATAGTTTGGCGTACTTGTCGAAATTCTGCTCAATATCCTGATTAATTTCCTCAAATAAACTCTCTCGATGTCTGTTCCAAGAGCTTTTAATAGTTTGATATTTAATATTATGCTCCTTGGCAAAATTTGTCCAACTCTTTTTCTTCTCTGCTTCAGAGAGATTGGTGATTTTTTTGCTTTTTCTGATGTATTTTCCAGTGGGCTTATCAACAATATTCCAGTCTTCTTTTACTGTTACTTTATCACCGGGATTGCTCAAATAAAAATACTGCATTATTGTTTGAGCATTACATTCTGGATATCTTTTGGGATGAATTTTATGTAATTTTCCTTCTGGATCGTTCTCAATATAAAGTTCTACAATTAAACCTTTCCTTTGAGTTTTCTGATTTTGTAGATTGGTAATATAAGTCTCAACACCATCTAATGTAGGAGCATTAAACCCATCATTAGGTAATAAGTTAATTAATTCTTCTTTCTGCTCCTCACCCACCAGAGTATTGAGACTAATTTCTTGATTTTTTTTGCGGTATAAGTCAAGAATGTCATAATTTAAATATCCATTAAGCCACATTACATAACGCTGTCGCACGAATAGGGGTGAACTTTGACTAATATCAATTCTCCATCTTTTTTTGTATTCCTGGAGAAACCTATCAATATTTTGTTTGACAGAGAATAAAGTGTTATTAACTGCCTGTAAATAATCTGGATGTTTGTCTTTACGAATTCCCGGCAACCAGGGAGTAATATTTAGTAAATTGTTAATAGTTTGGTTTCTTTGGTCTCCCCTTTGGTTTTTGATGTCGGTTAATAATTGTTTGATTTTTGCATCTTTGTCCATAATTTTAGTTTCATAGAATATTAGGGTTTGAGCGTCTCTATAATTAATGTCGATATCTCTAGGAAAAGTTATTCATCATTTTAGTTTCATGGAATATTAGGGTTTGAGCGTCTCTATATTTAATGTCGATATCTCTGGGAAAAGTTATTCATATTTAGAGGAGAAGATGCGAAGCTAGAATGGTGCGTTACGACAGACTATTATATGCCTTTCATACCTTGAATTGTGGCTGTCCAACGCACCCTACATCTGCTTAACTTTTGCATCTTTGTGCATAATTTATTTTCATAGAATATTAGGGTTTGAGTGTCTCTATATTTAATGTCGATATCTCTGGGAAAAGTTATTCATATTCAGAGGAGAAGGTGGGAAGTTAGGGGTAATAGTATGTCTAGGCTAAAATTGTGGTGTAAAAAAACCTAACCCCCCAACCCCCTTCCCTACCAGGGAAGGGGGGGAAATATTCTTTCACAGGGGTAGGTTTTTTCCCTCTCCTTTTAAGGAGAAGGAAAAAACCTTAATTGTTCAATTATTAATTATTAATTATTAATTATTAATTATTTGGTAACGAGCTTTTTTAAATTTCGTATTAGAGGTAAAAAATGGTGCAGGTAAAAAATCAACTCACATTACAAGAATTTCTCGAACTTCCACCAGGAGAGGGAGATATTACTTATGAATTTATTGATGGAATAGCAGTAGCAAAAATGTCGCCTAAAAAATTTCATTCTAAACTGACTCGTGCTTTACTTTATTTAATTGATGAATGGTGTCAAGGTAAGGGAGAAGTCTATCCAGAATTGGCAGTTAAATTAATCAGAAAAGGAAAAGATTGGATGCCTGTTCCAGAATTATTATATCTTGCTGCCGAACGGTTTCCTGAAGATTGGGAAGAAGATGTTGCTTGTTCCGTACCGCCAGATTTAGTAATAGAAATTATTTCTCCCGGTCAAACTTATGGTCAACTTAATGCTAAAGCAAAAGATTATTTAGATGCGGGTGTATTAAGAGTATGGGTTGTTGATAGTAAAGCTAGAAGTATTACAGTTTTTTATCCAGATGCACCGCCACAAACTTATATGGGAGATACTCTACTGATAGATTCTTTATTTGCCGGATTGGAGTTAACTGCTGAACAAGTATTTAAAAAAGCTGGAATTCGCAATTAAATTGTTTCCAATCTTTAGAAAAGATTCATTTATATCTATAAAAAAATTTCAGTATAGTTGCTAGAATATTTACTATCGTAGGTTGGGTTTCTTTAACGTCAAGCCAACAGAAACTTATACTTGTTGGGTTGCGCTGTCGCTTAACCCAACCTACAAAGTTTACTGATAACTGATAACTGATAACTGATAACTGAAATGACACTTCTGCCCCATGAATATCCAGACACCAGTAATATGATTCTGGAGGATGATACTCCCTTGGATAGTTTTATTAATGAAAAACAACAACGTTTACTTACAACTGTATTTTATAGTGGTGCTGAAATACCTATAAATGTTCCTTTTATTGTTGCTGCTAATGTGGGTTTATTTTCTCATGTCCGAGATTCAGGAATTGTACCGGATGTGTTTTTAAGCTTAAATATTATTGGCAGTGAAGAATGGTGGGAAAGAAATGTTCGTTCTTATTTATTCTGGGAATTTGGTAAGCCACCAGATGTTGTAATTGAAATTGTTTCTCCTACTCCAGGCAATGAATTAGGAAATAAATTAACAGACTACGCGCAGTTAAAAATTCCTTATTATATTGTCTACGATCCATTGCAAAAACTAAGTGAAACTGTACTGCAAGTATTTCAACTTCAATTTAATTCTTATATTCCTAAAAATGATGCTTGGTTTGCGGATATAAATCTGGGATTAACTCTCTGGAATGGTAGATTTGAAAATATTAATGGTACTTGGTTACGTTGGTGCGATGCTGATGGGAATGTGATTCAAACAGGAGATGAAATAGCAGTAGAAAAAGATGCTGAAATATCTCAAAAGGATGCTCAAATTAAACAGGCGTTATTATTGGCAATTGAAATGGGATTAAAACTAAAGTTTGGTGATGAATCTGTGGAGATGTTATCCGAGATTTCAGCCATTAATGATGTGAAATTATTAGAGAGAATTGTTACTCAAATTCCCCAGGTTTCTTCAATGGATGAATTGCGAAAACTATATTCTGAATAGTTGAAAAATGAGAATCTGAGCTTGTCATTGCGAGGCGGTAAACAAACAGTTAACCTTCTGGAAAAAGTTTTAACTCAGCCGAAGCAATCTCAGAAACTAAGCGATTGCTTCCTTCCACTCCGTTCCAGTCGCAATGACACACCAAGAAGTCATTGCGAGGCGGTGAACAAACACTTAACCTTCTGGAGAAAGTTTGAAATCAGCCGTAGGCGAAGCCTTCCCTAAAGGAAGCAATCTCCGCACATCCTTGAGATTGCTTCCTTCCACTCCGTTCCAGTCGCAATGACACACCAAAAAGTCATTGCGAGGCGGTGAACACACAGTTAATCTTCTGGAGAAAGTTTTAACTTAGCCGAAGCAATCTCCGCACATCCTTGAGATTGCTTCCTTCCACTCCGTTCCAGTCGCAGTGACACACCGAGACTATTATTCAATTCCCTCACACAAATGTTTATCTTCTTCGCTGACATTGGGATTATTCCTCAAATAATCGCCTACCCAGTCGCAGCCTTGTTTGAGGAGGGAGTCGAGGTCGAAATTCCATAGGCACACGGTGCCGTCCCAACTAGCAGAAGCCAATAACTTGCCATCAGGGCTGAAACTGACGTGGTTGACCGAATTTTTATGCCCCTCTAAAGTAGCAACAGGAGTGCCATCGGTTTGCCACACACGCACCGTGTCATCACCGCTAGCAGAAGCGAGTAACTTACCATCGGGGCTGAAACTGACGTGATTGACCCAATCTTTATGCCCCTCTAAAGTAGCAACAGCAGTGCCATCTGGAAGCCACAAACGCACTGTGTTGTCCCAACTAGCAGAAGCCAGCAGTTTGCCATCGGGGCTGAAACTGACGTGCTTGACCCAATGTTTATGCCCCTCTAAAGTAGCAACAGCAGTGCCATCTGGAAGCCACAGACGCACTGTGCCGTCCCAACTAGCAGAAGCCAGTAACTTGCCATCAGGGCTGAAACTGACGTGGTAGACCCTATATTTATGCCCTTTTAAAGTAGCAACAACAGTGCCATCAGCTTGCCGCAGATGCACTTTGTTGTCAGCGGTGGCAGAAGCCAGCAGTTTGCCATCGGGGCTGAAACTGACGTGGTAGACCAAAATTTTATGCCCTTCTAAAGTAGCAACAACAGTGCCATCAGCTTGCCACAAACGCACTGTGCCGTCCCAACTAGCAGAAGCGAGCAACTTGCCATCGGAACTGAAACTGACGTGTATGATTGAGTCTTCATGCCAATCTAAAGTAGCAACAGGAGTGCCATCTACTTGCCACACACGCACTGTGCCATCCTCGCTTGCAGAAGCCAGTAACTTGCCATCGGGGCTGAAACTGAGGTGATTGACACCATCTTTATGCCCCTCTAAAGTAGCAACAGGAGTGCCATCTACTTGCCACACACGCACCGTAACGTCACGGCTTGCAGAAGCCAGTAACTTGCCATCGGGGCTGAAACTGAGGTGATTGACACCATCTTTATGCCCCTCTAAAGTAG
>JAAUYL010028076.1_pt1 | contig 10751 bp, 16 predicted proteins | sample 7278011 | NCBI WGS metagenome assembly JAAUYL01 (sample SAMN14350225, study PRJNA611818) | marine sediment metagenome | isolation source: surface marine sediment (1.8m) | place: French Polynesia: Moorea | collected 2018-08 | reverse complement strand
TCGCTTAGGTCTTTGTATCGCAGCCATTTTGGCCTTAGCCTTAGCCGACCCATATGAATATTGTGGAGGTGCTGATTCCAACTGTTTTGCCATTCCCTTCTTCGAATCGGATATTCCTACTTGCCTCAAGCAGAGGGTAAATTGTTCAAAAAGTTATGTAATCACAACCTCGATCATATGAGTGATTTCAGGATTGCAAAGTGATTGGAGGATGGAAACGGCTTAACGATAAGAAGATCAAGTTCGAGGTCGTCGCCAAGTACACCGGGATCGACGACGGCAGCCACTGGGTAGGGATCGGGCTCTCCGAGGACGGGGGCAAGTCCATGGGCAACGATGCCGTTGTCGCTTGTCATGGCAAGCATGGTGGTGATTCCATTCCAGTCAGAAACTACTGGAATCGAGTCGATCCTCTGTACAGCATCCCTGTTGAGGTGAGAAGTCTTTGGATTTTGTTTTGCAGTTTAACAAGTTCTTTATAGGATTCCCTCGGTGGTTTGAATAATATTGTCCATTTTGTTGGCGATGGTGAGCTTAGATGCTCTTTCGAGAGGGATGCCGTCACCGTTATCACGACGCCGGTGGAGGAGTCCGAGGATGTCACGATTGACTTGAACAGCAAGAAGTACTTCGTCGAGTTGGCCACCGGGCCCATGGACAAGGACAACGAGTTCATCGCTCCCCACAAAGACCAGGACGTGTCAAAGGAGGCTCAGAAATTCTAGAATCTAGGATTTTCTTTATTGATTTCTCTCACGAAAGAAAGTTGACGAGAATTTTAGTAATAATGCATAGGTTTGGATTCAAACATAAAAAAACTGATGTTGGCTCCCCTTGAAATAATGACAAGCGGAGAGCCTCTCTTTGTGTGTTAGTCACTTCAGATTTTCGACTGTTTTGTTGTGGTGTCAATTGGTTAATCGTGTTCTTGATTTCTTAAAACGGATGAATTTTTGTTGCGATCGACGTCCAGGATCAGGATGAGGTTGGCAAAGGTTAAACAAGGTCGTCAATCTTTACTGCTTCTCCTCCTTCTTCCCGGAGTCACCCTCTGACTTCTCTGATTTCGGCTCCTCTGACGAAGACTCGGACGAGGTCGATCCGCCCTCGCGTTCCGATGCCATCTTCTTGTACGCCATCTCGAAGAGCTTGAGCGAGGACTGCTGGAGATCCGACACGGTCTTCTTGATCTCCTCGGCCTCCATGTTGTCCTTGTCGGCCAATTTGTTCCTGACCTCGGTGATCTGCTCACGCATCTTGGTCACGTCCTCAGCAGGAAGCTGATCCTTGAACTCTTCCATCTTGGACTCGGTGTCGTGGAGGATGCCCTCGGCCTGGTTGACGGCCTCGATCCTCTCCTTCTTCTTGATGTCCTCGGTAGCGTGCTTCTCAGCCTCTCTGACCATGTTCTCAATCTCGTCCTGGAATAAGCAAAATGCAGAGAATGAATGTTTGGTCTTGGTCTCAAGAATTGAATATAATAGAATAGGATTCAAAACTGGTTAAGAAACCATGACTAAATTAATTTTCCAAAGCTTCGGCCCAAAATGTGAATGCTGCATTGAACATCAGCACTGGAATTGACATGCTTTGGGTAGGTCTTCAAAATAAGAGTTCACGCATCTTGCTCACCTTGGACAATCCACCAGAGGATTGGATGACAATCTGCTGCTCTTTTCCGGTTCCCTTGTCGCGAGCATGGACGTTGACAATGCCATTGGCATCAATGTCGAAAGTGACTTCGATCTGGGGCACACCTCTGGGAGCAGGCGGAATTCCGACCAATTGGAACTGGCCCAGAAGTTTGTTGTCGGCTGCCATCTCACGCTCTCCTTGGTGAACCTTGATCTCAACCTGAGTTTGGCCATCAGCGGCTGTGGAGAACACCTGGGACTTCTTGGTCGGGATGGTTGTGTTGCGGCTGATCAACTTGGTGAAGACACCGCCCAAGGTCTCAATGCCCAAGCTGAGTGGAGTGACGTCAAGAAGGAGAACATCTGTGACATCACCAGCCAGGACTCCACCCTGAATGGCAGCTCCCATAGCGACGGCCTCATCGGGGTTGACACTCTTGCTCGGGTTCCTGCCAAAGATGTCCTTGCATGTATCCTGGACCTTGGGCATCCTGGTCATGCCTCCAACCAGGATCACTTCACCAATGTCAGACTTGTTGACCTCGGCATCCTTCAGCGCCTTGTTGCATGGCTCCACGCATTTCCTGATCAGGCCGTCCACAATGGACTCAAACTTTGCCCTGGAGAGCTGAAATGCAATATGACGGAAATTGTTACGCAACACTACGTACAATGTCATACAAAAGCTATACAAAATTTTTGGTCGTTCAGGAAAAAAAATTAGAGTTTTGGTTTGATCAGCCATGGATGTGGTACTGAAAGTGGAATATCATCCTGAAGTCTTGGCTCTAGAGATTTTTAATAAAACCTAAGATTTACCTTCATGTTCATGTGCTTCGGACCAGAGGCATCCATGGTAAGGTAGGGCAGGTTGATGTCGGTCTGGAGGGAAGAGGACAGCTCCACCTTGGCTTTTTCGGCAGCCTCGCGGACTCTCTGCAAAGCCATCTGGTCCTTCTTGAGATCGATTCCCTGCTCCTTTTTGAACTCAGCCACAAGGTGGTTGAGCAAGGCATTGTCAAAGTCCTCTCCGCCCAGGAAGGTGTTGCCGTTGGTCGACTTGACCTCGAACACGCCCTTCTGGATCTCCAGGATGGAGATGTCAAAAGTTCCACCGCCAAGATCAAAGACAGCAATGATTTTGTCATCAGACTTGTCCATGCCATAGGCCAAAGCGGCGGCTGTGGGCTCGTTGATGACTCTGAGAACATTGAGGCCAGAGATTTGACCGGCATCCTTGGTCGCTTGCCTTTGGGAGTCGTTGAAGTACTGAAAGAAAATATTGGTTTAGAGCTAAAGATTCTTAAATTAATTTATTTGATTGAGCTTACTGCAGGGACAGTGACAACTGCGTTTTTCACGGATGTGTTAAGGTACCCCTCAGCTGTCTCCTTCATCTTGGTCAGGACGAAGGCTCCAATTTGACTGGGAGAGTAAACCTTGCCATCTGAGGCCGAGACCCAAGCGTCTCCATTGGAAGCTTTGACAATTTTGTACGACACCATGTTCCTGAAGTAGAAGATTTGTATGGTTACAAACGTTGCCATCATCATTAAACTGAAGCTGACAATTAATGCGATCGAAACCGGTTGATCTTCCTTCTGTTGTTACACGACCATCAAAGGTAAGAATTTGAAGGAAGTGCCTTTGAAGAAGGCTCGAGAATGTAAAACCAAAAAGAAATCAAGATTCTTACATGTCTTTCTTGACTTCCTCGTCCTCGAACCGTCGCCCGATGAGCCTCTTGGTGGCGTAGAACGTGTTGGCTGAGTTGGTGACTGCTTGGCGTTTGGCCGGCATTCCTGCCAGTCTCTCTCCCTCTGTAAATGGCAAAGAATTTCGTGATTTTCCTCGTCAAAAGATTGGATCCGAATTTTATGTTTAAGTTTCTTATCAGTTAAAATGACTCCTCATGCTCGATCTTTGTCGAGTAAGTTGACGAAAAATATTTGCCATTGCCATCATTTGATCAAGAACTAAGATTCAACTTGGTGATCTTGACTAACCTGGGGTAAATGCAACAACGGACGGGGTTGTCCTCGCGCCCTCGGCGTTCTCAATGACTTTGGCCTGTTTGCCCTCCATGACGGCGACGCAAGAGTTGGTGGTACCCAAATCAATTCCCACCACGGCACCCTTGACCGTCTTCGTGTCAGACATGTTCCTTTGGTTGCTGAGAAGGCCATACTTGCTAGCCACGATCTGAGCTTGGGCGACCGGCGTCTGTAATACACAGAGGTTACATAAGCTTTCCGCCCTTGAGGATTTTGGGGAATTTTGGCAGCTTTTCTTACCTTTGATGAAAGTTGTGAGAATCCACGGACTGACTCCCTGAGGACGTTGGCGGTCATGGACGATCGGCTGGCGATGAACATGTTGAAGATCTTTTTGTTCTTGAGCGCAGCGAAAAATCGAAAATTCCAAGCTTTTTTCACGTGTTTTGAAACGAAAACAGAAAATGGACGCGAAAAGTAAACAAACTTTCGATCCAGCACTGACCAATTTTTGCGCGAAAAATCCTTAATATTCTTGTTGGCAGTATCAAAATTGATGTTTAAGAAATCATCAAGTAGTTAAAATAACTCAAGTTCATTTAATATGGCTTCTTTTGTTAAAGTTCTTCAGAAATCCATCAAAAACATGACAGAAATTGCCTCACGATGACCATTTTACCACGTATTAATCGTGCGTTAACGCAAAACAGAAAGCAACATTTATTAGGCAAAGACGATTTTTAACGCGCTTTTAGATATTTCGTTTAATTACCCCCAATTAATTGTAATATACCATAACATTATGTGAAATCGGACAATCAGAAAAAAATGCTTCGTTTTCACCATTTTCACTAAAAATGTTGGAAAAATGAAATGTATCCAGAATTGCAACAAACTTGGTTGATCTTTTTCAATGTTATAAAGGTTTTCACTGCTTTCAAGAGCATTAAAAAGAAACATTCTAGAAATTATTTAATCGCCGAGCATATCTACCTACGGAAATGTAAAAGCTTAGTCAGTATTTTAACGTGTTCAACATTCAGGATGTTATTATTAAATAGTTGTAGCATTAATGTCTACATTGATAGATATTAAAAGAATGGAATTTCGTCACTTGTCATTGAACTTCTTTGATGCAAGATTTAGATGACTATTTTAACTTTTTCTCAAAGACATGGTCATAAATCATCCTGGTGCCTTTGAAAGGGGAGAACATGGCGATTGATGTTGATATGCTTTGATTTGCTCTTTAAAGAAAAGAGGCCATCCTCGAGACTAAATCGCATTCCGAAAATGTTAGCGAGGCCTCTGGTGTTGCTGGTATTCTGGGTGTCCTGGGGTCCGCACCATGCTGTTCTCGGCGAGTTCCCAGCCAAAGGTTGAACCTCGTTTAGTTATTTTGCGATATTTAATATAATCCTGATTATATTCCTGCAGGTCTGGCGTTGGGTCTGAACAAACCCAATGCTGGAAACGGACCTCCACCAGCTCTTGGTCTCCAGAGGAACCCAAATGCCGAATCATCGACGACAGCCTCGCCGTCCGAGGTCATGCCGGCGTCGTCGCCCATCCCATTGCCCATCCAGGGCCTGATGAATCAGAGCCTCACCCAGGCCAACCTCAGCGCTATCCCCGTCATGACAACGACAACAACAGGTACAAAAACGACCTCCTCCTCCACGGAGGCCATCGCCGGGCTGGACGGGGCGACTACGACCAACCCCTGCAGCAACCCCAACATCACCAACTGCTTCATGTTGATCGCTGAGCAGATGAACAAGACCGAGGAGCTGCTCCACATGGCCAACGAGACCCTGACCGCTACACAGATGAACCAATCATCTTCTACCACAACCATTGGGGGCCAAGATGAGACTACGACAGCCTCTCCAGGATTGTCAGTGACATCAAGTAGCTCAGCTGCTTCAGGATCGGGATCTGAATCGGCCACAATAATGACGATACCTCCCACGGGCATGATGATGGACGCCACCTCCACCATAGCCTCCGTCCCCTCCATGAACTTGAACAACGCCAACCTGACCGAGACGCAGCAGGTTCCGTCCTCGTTGAGAGTCATGTCTGAAGATCGTGAAAGGAGTTCTGGAAAGCGTCGAAAATTGCACCATCCTAAAGATCGCGAGGTGAGGCCAAAATTGGAGTCCAGGGAACAGGGTGAACTTGAGAACAGGATGGGAGGCAGTCAAGAGGACTCGGCAATGCCGAGGTCGGCACCGCTCAGGGAGCGTCATCATCGGCAAAGGAGATCACTCGACCAGTTGGTCAACGACCTCGAATCACGACGATCAGGACAAGACCCAATTATCCCAGGGAAAAGTCAACCGGAAGTAGATCCCGCAGCTGCCGCCCCCTTCCGGGCTGAGCCTGAGGGTGAGGCCGTCAAGCAGGAGGTTGAGCAACACAAACATGAATTTACCGCGCAGGAGTTTCGGGCGCATCCTATGAATAAAGCCGACCCCGTTATAGGGGGCATTGCCGAACGGGTTCGGGGTCGACGTAAGAAAAACAAGGCCGCCATGAAAAAGAAGGGCAAGAAAGGCCACAAAGGCCACAAGAAGAAGAAGAAGCGAAGGCGAAAGAAGAAGGCCATGAAGGCCAACAAGAAGAACAAAGCGAAGAATAACCCCGAAGGCATGCTGGACGAGATCAAGGACCTGGAGCGCCAAGAGGCCGAGCTGGTGGGGAAAAATTCCAAGAAGGCGGCCAAGGCAAAGAAGGCTAAAAAACACAAGAAGAAAAGGAAAGGCCTGAAGCGGAAGAAGAAGACCTTGGCCATGGCGGTGAAGGGGGTCCCGCAGTCGGACAGGGTCACCGGAATGGAGAAGGAGATCGAGGACAAGCCCGCCATCCCCAAGAAGTCTATGTTCCAGGTGGAGAACGCCAACATCAGATCCAAGAGACAGGTCTTCGCGCGACCACCGATCATACCGTTGGAGACATCATCGACGTCGACAACAACAAGTTCATCGACAACAGCGGGATCAACCTCGGCAGCCTCAGGGTCCCCGGGATCCTCAGCCTCGAGCACAACGATGTCGTCAGGCTCTTCGACCTCCTCACCGAGCATCTTTGGCATCAACAACCAGACCCAGCAGCAGCTGAAGAACCACACGACCCTAATCTTGCAGACGTTGACCAACAACTCGTCGACGCTGAGGCCGCCGAACTTGAGCGCGATCAACAGCAACAACAACTTCCAGATGGAATTGGAGAAGGAGCTGTCCTCGGCCCCCAAGGGCCTGATCCTGATCGTCAAAGAGCCAGGAGAGTCGAGCCTGATCGCCGGCGAGCAGGTCGATGGCAACCTGAACCCGATATCCAAGTCGAACGCGACTTCCTCCTCGACAACGACGTCGTCGGTGTCGAGCAGCACGGCCGCGACGGGGTTGGCCATGAACAACAACAACTCCCTGATGAGCCCAAGGTTGGGATCCATGGACAACAAGATCGGCAGCATGGCGATGGGGTTGCCTGCAAGTTCATCGCCGTCATCGGGATCAACAAGCTCGACGACTTTGGCAACAGGTGCACCCCCTGCCGTTCCAGCCGTACCCGGTTCGACTAGCCTCAGGCCGCCCCTCTCGGCCGAGGGGAGCCTGGCCAACTCTAAATAACGTTAGATTTTTCGTTTAATTAACATATATTCGAATAAAAATGCTTGAAAGTGAGTAGATATTCGCTGTAGTTTTCATTTTTCCTGTGGAGTCCTCCATGATTTAATGATTGTACGGGATCATGCCTTCGATGCTGGGGCCACCCCCGGGGGTGGTGCTGGTCGCGAAGATCACGAAGTAGACCAGGAACAAGGGGACGAAGACCAGCCTGAACACGACGTCCAACCAGGAGCACTTCTTCATGCAACTGCCACCGCCTCGACCACGCTAATAAAATTAATTACAGTTTGATTACATCACTTAATTACCCAGTATTATACCTCTTCCCTTGACTTGGCCGACCTACCCACCACCAAAACGGCCAAGAAGACCAAAGTGTTTAGGAGCAAAAATCCGAAGCAATTCACGAAGAACAAGTCCGAGACGGTGTAGTAGCCAAGGCTGCAAAAACAATGTGGTTACCTTACCTCCAGCGCACCCTGTTTGTTTATACTCTCCCTCCCACCCAAATAATAAAAAACCCGTGAAATTACATAACATAGTTGGAGGCCGTGTTCAAGAAAACTCCGGTGAGGCCGAATACCGACAGCAAGATGATCAGGCCTCGGCCTCCGCCGTCGGTGACAGGGTCAATCCAGAAGGAGATCGAGGACGCGAGGACGATGACGGCGGCGGGGAGAGCGGAACTGCATGATAAAAAAACTCGTGAAACTCACAAATATAAAAATGGCAAAGGCATTTAACTTAATTACTTATGGAGATATTTGGAAGGCTCGCGACGGAGGTAAAACTTGACACTCAGCCGATTGTATCTGCCAGTCGACAACTCGATGAACCTCTCGTCCAACCTGTGCCCAAGCAACTTGAAGTGGGGAGTGTTGATCTCCTTGGATATTTCGACAGAAGTGTTGGCGGACTTGTAATGGTACCTAATTAAAAAGCAATCATGATCATAATGACAAGTATATGTTTTACGTACAAGACTTCATCCGTGGTGTGGGAGAAGCTCTCGATTTCGAGGCCGCACTCCTGGACGTCGAAGGGGTAGTTCTTGAGGTCCATATTGCACGAGGTCGTGACGAGCTGGCGAGAACTGTAGAGGACGTCGCCCATGCTCTCGATCGCGAATAGGGTGTTGTCGGCGGGGTTGTCCAAGACGCGGCCCTCCTTCTGGTTCACGAAGAACGGGTCGGGCACCCAGACGCGCTTCTTGAGGTCAGCGTGCTTGATCTTCCTCACGGGGGAGTTGCCGTTTGCCCCGTATGCGAGGCGGCGGTCGTGCCAAAATTGGCGGAAATACATGTCCAGGTGGAACTCCATGTTCTTCTCGTCCAACTTCGGGATCGCCATCACGTAAATCTGGATATTGAAAAGACTCCCATTTAGACAGCGGTACAATGGAAAATGTGGTTTCGAAAAATTTAAATCATTATAATGCATATTTTCTTATAAAGAGGAAAAAAATTATGTGAAATCGCTCAGCATTTTTCATTAAACAAATCGTATTTAGGCACAATATACTATTTCCGCCACAAATAAGAAAAATATGAAATTATACGAGACACAATAAATTATCAAAAATCTTAAAATATTATTTTTCTTTCAGATTTGGTTTAAAAATTCACAAAAAATAGCAGAATTGAATAAAAACAATTTGACGATTTTTCGTGAAATGGAAAAAAAATATTTTTTACCGTAATTCCAACTTTGACTGCCTTCTTCCGTCCATCAACCGGTGGCCTTACGTTCTTGTTGTAACCCTTGTCGAGGTTGTTAAAGATCTCCTGGACCGTCCGATAGTTTTGCCCCCAGGCCGAGGTAGCCAGGATCGAGGCCACGACGGCCACCAAGAGCTGGAGCCTCATGATCGACTTGAAAAACTAAATCCGCGTCCGACCCATAAAACGAACAAAAGAGAAAGACTCGAAAACGAGAGGATGTTTCTGTACAAACGTGTGTTGCTAAAAAAGGGTCACTTCTGATGGGGTGATTTCTGAGTTCGTCCAACAAAAAACAATGTACAAATTATGAACGATTTTTTGCAAGTTATATGCCAGTGCCACCCTAGTTAAGCAATGAATGCAGAGAGTTCTATGGCCTTATCTAGAGAGTAACTCATTTTCAAATGTCATGGTGATCATGTTGAGCTTGAATATGAGTCCATCCTGGAGAAGACTCTCCTCCGTGATCGCAAGTGTTGAAGGCATAATTTGCGCTTCACTACAAATAGATAGAGAACATGTCGTCGCCAAGGTCTCCATTTTTTACTAGATGATTCGATGACACCACAAATATAGATATTCACTACAAACGACACCGGATCCATATATCTTTGTATATTTGTTGAACGACATTTCGTCAATTGTATGTAAAAAAGAAGGCAAAGCTCGATGATCTGCATGACTAGAATAAGAGAGAAATCAATGAAAGAATGTACAGGAAACGGATAGGGTCGGGTCGGGTTGCCACTTGTCGCCGTCCCAGACCTGGAACGCCCCCAGGCTCGACGCGTCGTCGAGGCACAGGTTCATGGGGAAGGCGTTCTCGACGTTGTCCGACACGATTGACCTGAACTGCGGCGAACCTAAGTGAAGGGAGAAAACCCATTCCATCCCGGAAGTGGGACCCCAATCGTGGAGGTAGACCAGATGCTCCCCGTTGACTTGCTGGTACACCCTGCGACCGGACACTTGATAGTCCGACGTGAGAACGTAGGTGCCCATCAGGTGGGGAAACAGGGTTGATCCGTAAGAATTCGAAGTCACTTCGACAGTCGGGCAGCAGTTTTGAGATCTGGCTATGTCGTAGCACTCCATCCTGATTGACGGGTCCGCGTGCCACCCCGCCGAGTTGTCGAACACGTGGTTGGGGTACTTGGTGTAGACCCTGTACAGGTTCTTCTTGTTCGCGTTGTTGTTCTTGCCGTCGCCGTCCTCGGGGGCGACGCACTGCTGCCGGGTGACGGGCGACTCGAGGCCGTGCGAGTCCGAGGAGTAGTTTGAGCCGACATACCATCGGCGGTCGGCGAGGTCGAGCGGGTTCTGCCAGTAGTAGATGTGACCCTCCGAGCTCGGGCTCAGCTGTTTATAGACGAGGCGGTTGTTCATGCGCCCGAATGCTTTGTAGATCCCGATGCGAGGTCGCTGATGTTTCATTGTCAGGGAGTCCACATAAGAAGAGGCCAGTCGGACTGAAAAAAATTAGCATTGGCCATTTTATATTGTTGACCCAAGAAATTATTACATACGTTATGTAAGATTGAGCCTACAAAACAACATTTCATAAATAATAAAACCCTGTTGATAAGCCACTAAAACTCTATGTTCCAAAGAAATTGTCTTTTAGCAAGAAATATGTGAAATTGCGCAGAAAAATATGCAATAATTAAACATAATTTACCTGTCTCACAACATCCGTCAACGATGTCAGCCCGATCAATCGAACATTCGAGGCTGAAGGCGAGGTCGTCGACGAACTTGAAGCCGTCC
>JAAUYL010014887.1_pt1 | contig 10751 bp, 6 predicted proteins | sample 7278011 | NCBI WGS metagenome assembly JAAUYL01 (sample SAMN14350225, study PRJNA611818) | marine sediment metagenome | isolation source: surface marine sediment (1.8m) | place: French Polynesia: Moorea | collected 2018-08 | reverse complement strand
CTCGGGTAAGCTAGACGACAGAGGTGCTCAAAGCATTTGGTTGGACACCAGTCCATTGGCCAGATATGTGCGATTTACCCCGCTTTCCTATTACGGAACTCATTCACTGGCCGGGATGGCTGAAATTCGCGTCAATGGCGTTTGCATCAATGCGATACCTTACAGCTAAAGAATTCCTTCTTCATAACCTACATAAACGCATGTATTTTTTGTTCTTATACGAGTGTGCGAAAATACATAGCCCATACTTTTATGGATCATGTTTCACTGTAATGCTTTGCAACATCTGGTCGGAATCTGTGTTATGATGGGCTGAGAGGGGGTGGGTGGGTAGAACATTTTTCAAAATATTCCGCCAAAAAATCTTTTTGTCGATAAGGAAAAGTACTGCAATGTTTGTGCATAATATTGCATTTTGCCTAATTTATTCACCCCAAATTCTCTTAGATTACATATTGTTTTGGGTATTAAGAAAGCAATTTATCACTGATATGATTCCTTGCGGGTATGGAAAATTGTTCCGAAAACTATGCGAGCATACTTTTGATGCTTTTGAAATAGTTTTTGTTTTCATCTTGAGCTTTTTTCTCAACATTTTAGAGCTCAGCATGAGTTATGTTGTGGTTAAAGTCTGCATAAACGACAACAAAAGTGAAACCTCCCCCGAATTCTGCTTTCTTTGGAGGTGTGAAATTACATCTATTTTGCATTTTTTGCACCCCCACGCATCAAAAATCCGTTGACACTACTTTTTTCGAAAAAAATATTTTAGATCTAGCTATTTTGAACAGGAAACTTCATGGAAATTCAATACTATAACAGACACAAGAATTTGATGCTGTTTTTTCGTGAAAGTGAGATATCAAATTCTTTGTAATCTTGATGCATTCTCAGCAGATTTTATCGCCGGCAGTGCAGAAAACATCGCAAAAAACGGATCGGTTTCAAGACTCTCCAGAAAATCGTTGGAAACAGTTGAATTGAAACAAAATAAACGCCCCAGTTTTCCGAGTAACTGAGTAACCGAAAGCTTAACATTTAGTATATTTTTCAAGTTAGGCATGGTTTCTTTTCTATGGATCAACCTTTGTTTTAAGACACCTTGGCGTTTGTTTTTCGCGTTTTCTGCTTGACTTGAGCCCAAACTATGCGTGAAGTGACGGTGACAAGCTCGTTTCCTCAACCCCAAAATGCTTTCTTGGACCTGAGAATTTACTTCATAACCTTGCAAAACAATGGAGAAATGCGCTTCAAATTCACTAAATAAAGCTCTTTGTTGGTGATTAAGAAAAAGTTTTCCAGCATCCGTCTTCCTGTAACCTCGAGAACTCAATCAACTCCTTCTTTGCGGACAGGTAAGTATTATTGTCTATTAAACTTAAACTCAGTTCAATATTCTACAACAATAGAAAACAAAAACAATTTCCTTAGGTCATTTGTTTTACTGCGGATAGGAAAAGATTGGCCGCAAAAATGTGGGGGAATTTCAAAGTGTCACCTCACCTCGAGCAACCCCTTGATTTCCAAGTCAAAACCTAACCATCAATCGTCTGCCATGCTTTCTCCCCTTCCCTTCGAAAATTGTGGAGAAAACGAGCAAAAAATGTCCTCTCTGTGACTTGATAATGTTGTTCTGAGTGACACCCCAAGGGTGAAGCTCTATTTTTAGCATCTATTTTCATTCTGAATTATAATAGAGACTATGGGGCAGATGTACGGAGAGTCAAAAGATAGAAAATTGTATTAACTAGCAATACAGGGTGCTCAGTAAGGTTCGAGAGAACTTGTATCAAAATCTACAGCTCCCTTGTTATAAGTCCAATTCTAATCAAAAATAGGGATGGTAAGGTGAGCCTTCGACCCTTGAAAATAGACTGTAGGATCTTTCAAAACAGGGTCTTGTCTAAAAAGTGGAAAGGTTTGCAGGACACCCTGTACAAATCTCTCCAATTCAGGGTGCTACAAAAGAAGTGTTGGGTAACATCCCCCCAATAGAAAGCTTGATTAATCCTGTAAATCTATCTTTAGATGGGAGCAAGCTACGAAATTCTGAAAGTGTTAATCCGGCTACCATTTGACCAGACTTGCTCCGACTTGTTCAATCAAGCAGAAACTCGAATGATCTCGTCTTTTCTTGTTTTCTGCTGACACTGAATGAATGTCGATCTAATTTTGAAGGCTGTTGACCTAAATTCGACGCCCTCCTTGGCTCCACAGTGAAATATTTTGAAGAATTTGAAATCTGAAGTCGGAATCAGATGCAAAGAAATATGTGTAAAATTGGCGAAATTGAAATTGACGGATTGGACTGAGGGGTGTGAGGGGTGTTACGAGAAAACGAACGGCGGCGTCTTTTGGAAAAAGCTTCTCAGGATTTTTTTCGAAGGGGTGTCAAAAGGGTCAGGTTTGTTTTTTCGATGTTTATTTTTTGCCGAAAAAGCTCAAACCCCAACACGTGTTTACCACTTCTTGCAGGGCCTCCTATTTTAAAATCGGAAAAAAATATTTCTTAAATAATTTTCGTCAATTTCTTTTCTTTTTCTTGTTTTTTTTTCGTTTTACCTTAATCCCTTATCAATTTTGCTGAGAGCATTTGGGGCGAGGTCGCGTCCGAAACTGAGATCAAATTCACGAAAAAATAACAAGTAAATACAACTCGATAACCTTATGAAACAAAATAATTATCTTTGTTTACTTTTTGGGCTGGAAGGAGCTTATCACAATTTTGGTAAAGAAAAACCAGCTTCTCAGATGCCAAGCTACACCTGTGTACACACTTTATGAAGGGTTGTTACTTCTATTATATGGTATAAAACAGGGTGGCAAAAACCAAATGATAAAAAATATTTCCAGAATCAAAAGTCAGCATTTGTTTTGAACACCCTGTACTAACAAGTAGTAACGCGAGAAATGCTCCACCCTTAAACTGTTTACGGCCAGTGTTGTTGACCAAAGCCAAATTGAAAGAATATACGAAACACAGTAACAGAATCCTATAACTTTTGAGGGGGCTACCTAAAAGTTTTACCTGTTTTCTCAACCCTACCCAAGAATGTTGACCCAGGTTTCAAGACAGCAATAATATAAGTAATATGGTTTACCATAAGATGGTGCTCATCTGCCCAGTATAAAGACGGTCATAAAAAAGCCCGCAATCGAATTACGGGATCCTCATTTCATGCTGATGCTGGACAAAATACAGGGTGTTCCACAATGTTTGTTTATTTCTAGGACTTATTTTGAAAAGTTCGAAAAATGTAACCAAAATTCCAATTTGCTATATATATTTTTTTCTCTACTCAATGAAAGCACGGACGATTTAACACAAAATGGCCTTATTTTTTATGGAGCTCCTCGCTGACCCATATTTTTCTTTAGCAGCTTATGGACTTTTTTGAGCAAGAAAACCTAATAGATATTTTACTGCTTTCTTTAAATATTTTTAGAAAAGCATCCCACATGAAAACGTTTAGAAGAGTGTAAACACAAATAAGCGTGCTATGTTCGATTTTTTTCTCGTGTTTGCTTTTGCGAAAATTGAGAAGGCGAGAACAAGTTTTGAAAGGTTGCATTTTGCGCAATTTTTTCAAAACACCCTGCGTCTGTTTTCTTGCAAAAAATATTAGCATCTAAATTGGAAAACACGTGTTGAGGATTCCATTTTTCCCGCCCAAAGATGCTCTTTTCATATTCAAAAATGATGCAACTCTCTGCTGACAGAGAGAGAAAAGAAGTCGAAGTGTCGGTATCAAAAACTTCGTTGGACTTGCTGAGTGATTTTCAATATTTTTTTTCAATTTCGACACGTTGGGCTGACAAATGTTAGCTACTTAGCTTCTGAGTTGAGAAATTTCTTACAAATATTCTTAGTTAATTAACGTTAATTGGTAACTTTTCTCGTGTGAAAAATCAAATTTTGTTTTAAAAATAATGACAAAGTTTAACGAGATTTCTTACACAAGTTCAGAAAGCATCAGTTGTCCGATTTTCGAAATCCTAAATACCCTGCTGTGCTCTCTTCCCATAGCCAAATTTTTCCCAAAATATAATTACACTGCACATTTGGCACAGTCTTTCAAAAATGTGCTAAAAAGAAAAAAAACTCGCTTTTCCAATAATTTCTCAAATGATTTTGAAAAGGGGAAAAGTTTGATCCAATTTCGGATGAATTAATTTTAAGCCTATACTCTTTTATTTGAAATTCTCTTCCAATCGCGAAATTGCAACCCTTTTAACCCAGTTGGAAAATGCTTTTAAGAAACAAGGAAGCAACTTTCTACTGAACAAACTTTTGAAAAAATCAGGGTTGGAAAAGAATTCCACTCGTATGTTGTAAACTGTTTCCAACCTTCAAGATTCGAATACAATGAAAATGATTTTAGCGGGTCACCTGCTTGGATAAGACTCTTCTGGCCTTTCTTCTCGTTCTCGTAAAAGGTTTGTCAAATGCATTTCCGGTGGGGAAGGTTTGAAAATAAAGCATTTTCCTTCCCAAAATCTGTTGTGGAAGTCTTAAAATTCAGAAGAGTTCAAGAGTTTAAAAGCAGCTGAGTAAGCAAAAACATCACATCACAGTTTCCGCCATTATGCTTCGCCTTGCTTGGAGGGTGCATTTTCTAGAACTGTATACTCTTTTCTTTCCTTTTTTGGGCTTTTTTCGTTAAAAACGAACCATTTTTTGCATCGTCACTCCCCATTTTTGACGTTGGGTTTATGGGAAAATCATCTGGTGAAAACACGATGATGTGCAAGTCATGCCGAGAAGCTCGCTATTTTTTGATTCTTTTTCTTCTCCTCCGGTGCCTCAAAAAGTCAATATTTTGCCTACCTTTTTTGTACGGAAAATTGGAAAAATCCTTCCTTTCCTCTTATATTGTCAAATTGATGGAGGGTGTGGGAGTCTGAAAAATCCATTGAATTCGAATTTTTCCATCTCAATTTTTCTGGTATTTTGGCCCGAAAAAATTCGCCCAGCTCAGCCCTTTTTTGTCCTTAAATCTCATTCATGAAAATGGCTATTGTAAGTGCTGCTGCCATTAGAATAAATTGACAGACCCTATTCACCTTTTCAATTAAATAAATACACAGGACAACTTTTTCCTATTTTTGAACAGAGGACGAGCGTCCCAAAAATTGGACAGATTTGGTAGTTACATTTGGTACAATTCTGACTGATGACTCTTGTTAGAAGGAGATAGCATAAAGGCACCCTGCCATACAGCTGCAACGCAATTGAATTGTGACATTGGTAGGGAAAAAATATTTTTCCGGATTTTAAATTCGTATATATTTTTCTTTGTAATTAACGGTAAAACATGAAGCCCTACAGTAATATTCCACAGAAGCAAAGTGAATTGTGAAAGACAGAGCAATAAAATCAGTGAAAAGGTTACTTTACTTTGTTAAAAATGTAAAAAATACGAGAACTTTTGAGGTTTCTAAATTGAGATTTCAGTTACTATAATTATTGAAATATTTTGGGAATTTTGAAAAATTTTGACATGTATAAATGTTGGCAATAAGTTTGCGTCAAGAACACTTGTCATCAAGTAAAAATAAAATTTTAAAAATACTCGTACATTTATACGAGTAAAACAAGAAAATTGGAAAAATTGCTTAATGGAAAGATTTATTTTCTTTCTCGCATTTTTGGGTGGAATTGCTGGAATTCCCGTTGGTGCCATTTATTGAAAATCTCTGTTTTGGCAATCTTTTTCCTCCGAAAATCCTGAAAAATCGACCAGTTTTGACTTTGACTGTTTTTCTGGAGTACTAGATATTTTCGGTAATTTTCTTTCCAACCCTCCTTTCTCGTTTTACCGCATTTAACTTTGGCAGGCTCAACGAACCCTGACGCACCTCAATTTATGGAAACTGGAAAGTCGGGTCGAAATTTCGAGGGAAAAGTATTCTCAAAATGTATAATGCTTCTCGGCATTCTTCCTTCCTTTTTGGAGTTTTCCAGTAAGCTTCAAGTCTATAGCGCTCTTGGGACTTGTAGCATAATATATCGCATTTAGCTTTGAAAACAAGCCCATCTGGCAGCAATTTTTATTTTTGTAAGCATTTATAAATGAAAATTCTATCAAAACTTGAGATTGATTATCAAATGTCAGGAATAATCTCACCTTTGAAAACGCTTTAATTTTATGAACAGAAAAAAGAAAGAATCTTGCGCATTGACCAAAAGCAAGCCCCACCCGATCCATCATTAAAACAATGTTCGTAATAAAAACTAAAAAGTCAAAACAAAAGCTGCTGCCCACGTGTCTTCTAAAGTCAACGAAAAAGGTTAAGCATTGTAAATTCATTTCCAGTTCTATAAAAGCGTTGAAAATATCAGGTCTTCTTTTAAAAAGTTTCCAAAGCCAAGAATAGAGATAAGCATTAAATTGAGCTCTCTGTATTTTCACTGATTTTACAAGTTTTTATGGTCAATTTTGGTCCATTAGCGAGCTGCTTTGAAAATAAAGGGTGGTAGCTACTTTTTAAAACTCACTAACTGGTTTTGACTACGTACTTTTCTTTAGAATTGACCATTTTTGGCCAGTAATTCAATTTAATTTTTATCTACGGACATTAATAATTGTCAGATTGTCACGGCAAAATCCATTAAACCTAACGAATTTTCTCTAAAAATAGTAGCCAAGACCTGATGATGCATGATAATTCAATTAATTGTGTTCACGTACAGCAAGACTGAAACGAGACGACGACAACAACAATCGCCATGATAAAACTCTAGACCCTCATGTCCAAAAATTGTAATGAATCAAAGTCAACATTTCGAAGCAGCTGCAGGTTTCATTGTTACACTTTTATTTTATTACTCAAGCTCAATTGAGCGCAAAATCAGTTATTTCTGTCTGTCTTACCTTTTACTTCCAACTGTGCCGAGAGTTGAACCAGCCCAAAGAACATGAAAACTGTTATCCTTCGTCCGTTCATTTTCCTGAAAAAAACATAACATTTTAAAAACTCATTTCAGGTTATCATAAATCACAACGACAGACAGTTGTTGTCAATATAATTTTAAGAAAACGTTTGTCCTAAACTGTTTATCCAAGGATTTAAGACATGATGTAAAGATAACACTGCAATGTATGCTGATATCTTAAACAATTTTAATCCCTTTGAGCAAATTCTACAATTTTGTAAACATGTTTTTAAATGTGACACAACAGTTTTAGGTCAAGCTCTCAGAGAAAAATCCAATTTTTTGAAATTCGTTCTGACATTTTAAAAACTGGAGGGGTAGGCAAGTGCACCCGAATTTCTGGCAAAATGGACATGAAACATGCAGGCTCGACCTATTTTTCGAACTTTTCATTTCCGTAATGTTATCTAGATTCTACCCGACTATTATAATGTGTAGCACAATAATCATCTAAATGTTCTAACAAACTAAAGTTTTTTTTCTGAAAAAAAAGATAAAAATAATTTCTTTCGACGACTGTAATCTGCATAAACAGATTGTAGAAACAGTTCAAGGTTTTCCAGCCAATTCAAAGCACCCCCTCCAAATGAAATTGAGAGCTAGCTCTCTCGAAAATGAGGTTTTCTAAATTCACAAACTGGGAATTTGTTCTGTTCTGAGAACTGCCACCAGAGGAGCATATTAGCCTTTGTATGTTTTAGAAATAGGGGGAGGGTTGGCTAAGTTAAGAATATTCTGGCAATGAAATCTGAACCGATCTGGCATCATTTAGCGTTGGAAAGTGGTGGTTGGTTAAACTGGGTCACAGAATCAAACAAAATATCAGTTTGAGTTTCTCTGACTCTCTGAGTCTCTTAACAATACTTATCCCATTGGATCATATTTCTTTTTATTTGTAGCTCTCAAAACGTTATATTGCCACTTGAAAAGCAACAAGAGAGGCAAGCATGACTGCAATAATAACAAATGTACTTCAAGGCTTTTGTGGACCATTGGCCTTTATGACAGTTTTCAGTCTTGTACTGACCTTGCGGGACAAGCAAAAATAATGGGATAATTTCCAGCTTTACAATCTAATTAGAAAAAAGTTGCTGAGTGCGGCTGAGGCTTAAAAATCTGGTAGCTCTGCAAGAACGAAAACAACTGTCGTCGCCAAAGAAATTTCCAAAAAGAGCCGCTGTTGCACTTTGCAGGAACTTCTTTTTTCCAGTTTTCTGCACTGCCATCAAAAAGTAAAACTAAAACCTGTGTTCATTCCAATTCTGAACGGCAATAAGAGTTGAAATTCACTCCCTGTTTGGCAGTTCAAAGAGTGGATGGAATAGAGTTGAGAGCGGAGAGGATGAGGATGAGGGTGGTGGTAAAAAAGAGACACGAATTGCATACTAAAAATTTCGGAGGCCACTGCTTATCGGAGGCCGCGAGGCCAAAAACCGAGGTCGTATTTTTATATCCCCCTTTTCAAACATATCCTCTACTCCGATCACACAGAGTAATGACACCCTAGTGAGACAGAATCAGACTGCCTCTTTTATGCTCTACACTCTATTTGCTTTAAAAGATAAAAAGGAGAGAGGATCCCTTGAATAAGTGCCTATAAAAGCGTGGGTAACTTTTAACAGCCTGAAGAGCATGTGAAAGCACTTTTCTCTATACAGGAAAAAGGCCCCAAGGCTTGAAAGGATCAAGTCATGTGTAAAATACGTAGCCAAGTACATATGTAGACGACCAGGGTCCATATAGATATTCCATTGGTCATTAAATCAAGGCTGTCGTAAATTTGGGACTTCTCAAAATATTGAAATTGGATAGCCTTGCCCTCACACTTTTCATAACAATGAAGGAAGTTGTGGTCATAAATTGTTTTAAGAGCATTTGCTATATTTTTCCAGCAACGCTGAAGCTACTGCTGTCTGAACTTCAAATTTCGTCCAGGCCATTTTTCAAAGAACTCCCCTGTCCCCTGTCACTTCATAAATATGTCAGGGGATGAGGTTTAGAGTTGATTTTGTTTAAGAAATAACATGCTAAGCTTGCTCCTAAGGCCAGCATTTTAGGCCCAGTTTTTGATGTTGATTCGGAGGTCTGTTTGCTATGTGTAACCTTCCTTCTCCGTCTTCTTAATGCTTGTCCGCAAAATCTATGTAGATATATGTAGTAAAAGATAAAATACTACAGGCAAGCCAAAAAGGCAGGCATTTTTTTGTCTCGTAGACTAGTTTGGTCTTCTCCCGTCTATGGTACTTAGTCTTTAAAACACTCACCACAGGACTAACCTAACCTACAGCCACAGTTTCCAGATATATTGGGTTATTCTGCGCAATATTCTCGTACTGCTTTTACATATGGTGATTTTGCCCTGTACATCTTGCTCCACTCATCTATTGACTATTGAGAGTAAATACTCTGGAATCGAGCGAAAGATATGCAGGATGAATTATGATGCATTGGCTCTCGCTAAAAAACCGGGTCGAAAGCATGAAACAACCTTGCGCATGTTTCCATTTTCTTATTGCATGCATCCTTTTGCCCCGTCTTGCGTTGGTGAAAATAGAAATTCCAGATTTTTTTGGGAGAATATGCATGTATTTTGCCTTCAAACTTTCAAGGCTTGATAGTACTTTAATTTGCAAAGTTTCAGGCGTGGTTTTAAATGTGATCAATCATTTACATGCTGGCCGTCTCTCCGATCCATTTCGCCCACAAGAAAACTTCTCATCTTGACTTTCCCAACATTAATATCTAGCAGCTTGCAAAAAGAACTTTCAAAATGAGACTGAGGAATCTTGTTTTTGCTTTGAAATACACCCAGCCTGCAATTCTCACTTACTTACTAAAGTGCTGCTTCTCGGCAAAAACTTTCCTGAAAGCTTGAAAAAGTTAGGGATAGTTGAGTTAGTTTCTCTCTGAAGCGAGAAAAATGTTTGTTTTCACAAAAAGGGCTTCGAAATCGTATACCTTCACAAAAAGGGGGAACTTTTTTCGCAAGATTTCAAAGGAAAGAGCCACAAATGAACTTGTGGAAAACGAAAACAAGCAAACAAGATTAACTGGCTCAAAGAAGCTGCCATATCAAGACTGAGCCTTGTCATATTTACCTGTGTAAGTAAAAGCTGGGCAAAACTGAATAACTGTTTTGATGCCGAGCCAGGAATAAATCGATTTTCTCAAAAGTCACGAATTTTGGCAAGATGTCAGGTAAAACTTTTTAGCTTTTAGCCTGGATCTCACCCAAGGTCTTGGGGTCACTTTGTTGTGGTTGTCATTTCTTTCTCCAACGTGTGCCTTTTCCCGTCTTGTTTCTGAGGAAAAAGTGTGCCAAATTCAGTTCCGAGTCCCTGGTGCCTTTTGCATAACAATTATGCGACATCTTCTCGTGGTAGCTATCGTTTCAAACACGCCAGGCACGAAAGAGTGATCCAAGATGGTGGACCCAGACCAGACTTTCGTGCCACATATGACAGTGTTATTTAAAAGGCCAGTAAGGACCATGTGTCATCTCTAACTTCCCTAGAGCAGTATCAAATGAAACTGGCACGGTCGTCTATACCTCCAGGGTGAGTTACAGACGTTGCAGCTTAACACCATCTCGTCCCCTAACAAAAACTTGAAACTGTACTACTTAAGCTAATCAAGTCAAAGAAGGGTGACCCCGATAGGTCATCCATATTGGTGGCTGGAAGACCAGTAACCCAAGTGTAAAAAAGTCTAGGGAATGTGTGAAAAAGTCCGAAAAAGCAAGGCTTTTTTGATCAGAGTCAGAGGAAAGGAGAGTGGACCTGGTGACGAAAACGAAGTTTCCAAGGAGTGTCTG
>JAAUYL010021306.1_pt1 | contig 10754 bp, 10 predicted proteins | sample 7278011 | NCBI WGS metagenome assembly JAAUYL01 (sample SAMN14350225, study PRJNA611818) | marine sediment metagenome | isolation source: surface marine sediment (1.8m) | place: French Polynesia: Moorea | collected 2018-08 | reverse complement strand
TTTTTTTCAGCATAGGGGAGATTCATGGAAAAAACCGATCGTTTTGGGTCCAAGTCTAGAGAATGGTTTTGTTTCTAAGAATGACATTGTGGCCTCATATGCTTATGTTCATATTAATGCCTGAGAGCCAAAACAGAGCAATCTCAAAGGAGTACAAGACAAAAGAAGCATAGCTTATATAGATATACAAGTACCCCTTCCCTTTAGTCATTAAGTCATTATCTATTCATATGTAGAACACATCACTGTTGTGCACTTTCTGGTCCTGATTTCATTCAGAGTCACAGAGGTCTTTGTCGTACTGTACAATACCACAGTACAATTTTGAATTTTGAAGCACTGCGGATAATTTCGTGAAAACACTTTGCGCAATTGCTTGCGGTCTCGGGGACAATCGGAGAATCGATGTTTCATGACTGTTTGCATTCAACTATGCTAAGTAGTAGTAGCATCTTGAAAGTTTGTATAATGGAGTATAAAAAAGGGTAGGGATAGGATGCCCCATGTTCCCCCTCAAATCTTGGCACGAGTGAAGTCCCCATGCATATGGAACACTAAGAGGAGCCTCGCCTTCGTAGAGGGAATGCAGATGATGTAGACTCTAGAATCATACTGACAGCCGTCCTCCGTCCACTCGACAAGCAGAGCAGTCGATCTTCGGATGCGACCCCGTCCACAGGCTGACATGGGGAAGGCAAAGAAAAGCGATGAGGGCGCCGACGAGGCCAAGACCGTCAGAGTGCTGTGCAGCCACTGCGAAAAGATCCTCGTGCCGGTGACTTCCGGTTCGGGAAGGAGGTAAGCATGTCACATCATTTTTTATTTGAAAGTGCATTCAATTTATTGAAACTGATTGAGGGCATTTATTTTCTTGATTGCAGGATTAATGAGGCCATCGAAATACCAAGAGAAGACCTGGAAGACGAGTCCAACCAAGAGTCCGACGCCGACAAGAAGAGGAAGAACCAACAGCGCGAGGACCTCTACGTCTACATCACCATGGCCTCCATAGTGTCCCTGGCGGCGATCGTCACCGTGCTCAAGGTCGTGATGCAAAGAGTCATGTTCGCTCAAGATGCTGTCAATGCCACTGAAACACTTTCGTCCACCACTCCCATGCCAGAATAAAGTGTATTTTTTTCACAAAAAAATCTATTGCTAAAATTAATTCATTTTCCAATGCATGGGCGATATGGTTTTCTTCGTGAATTTGAACTAGAATTACATGGCCTTTAGCGAGGCCATAGCCTCGGTTAACCGTTCTATTTCCGTTTCCGTCTGCGACAGCTTTTCACTGTTGGCCTTACGCACGTCCTCGGGCACCTTGCTTTCATAGTTCGGGATCGATACGGCTTTCTTGAGCTTGTCAAGTTGACTTCGCAATTGACCCTGTTTCTTCTCCAACTTCTCGACCTCCTTCGCGGGGTCGATGATGCCCTTGAGCATGAGGTGGGCGGCGCACTTGTCGGACACGGTGACGATGGCGCAGCCGATGGCCGGCACGTCTGCGTCTGACTCGGCGATCACGATTTTGTTCGCGTACGCCGAGGTGGTAAGGACGTCGGTGAAGTCTCTCAACTGGCTCGCCAACTTCTTGTCGTCGAACACGCGGATGTACAGGTCGGTCTTGGTCTTGTTCGGGAGATTGTAGTCGGCTCTTGTCGACCTCACCACGGCCGACACCTTTTGGACGAACTCGACCTGTTTTTCGAGGGCCTCGTTGCGGCCGGGCAAATCTTTGGGGTAGTCGGCGACCGTGATCGAAGTTACGTCGGACCCGGCGGCCTTCGGCAGCCTCTGGTATAGCTCCTCGGAGATGAAGGGCATGAACGGCGAGATCAGACGGAGCCCGTTGTCCAAGCACGCGTGGAGGACAGACCTCGCAGTCGCCACGGCCGCCGCCGATCCCGTCGCGAAAACTGGCTTCAAGTATTCCAAGTAGACGTCGCACAATTCGTAAAGCCAGAAGTTGTACAACGCTGACGTCGCCTGCGGGAAATTATAGTTGACGAATCCCTGATGGCACTGATCGGCGGTCAAGGCTAGCTTGGACAGGATCCACTTGTCCATGAGGGTCAGGGGGGCGGGTTGAGGCTTCAGCATGCCCCCAGGTCCCTTGGGCAGCGATTTTCGCTCCTGCAGAGTCATGGCGTTCATTCTGTGATACCACTGGCAGGTGGCCTTGTACTTCCAGTAGCTCGGCGACTCGGTGAAGGCCGAAAAGGCCACGGCGTCGACCTGGGTCGCCTGATCACCGCCGCCCAAGAACCGATTGCTCTTGAAGCAGCCTTCAAATGCTTCTAGTCCGACGTCGGTCGTGATCTCGTTCGCCGGGGGCAGGGGCACGTGAGTGGCCTTGCTTTGACCTTTGCCAGCGCCGCTTGACGACTTGATCAAGCCGGCAAGGCCTTCCTTCGAAGGCCTGAAACCCGAGCCCAAATACATCATGGCGAACTTTGTCGCGTTCCAGAGCTTGTTGCAGAAGAAACGGTAGCCTTGGACGCGTAGGACGTCAAGGTTGATGTCACGACCTACAATTGGAAAGAGGGACAAACATAAGGCCAAATTCCAAAAAGAGGCAACTTGATCGAATTACTTAGATACCTTGGGCAGTGTAAGCACAGAGTGCGAAACGAAGAGCGTCTGTGCCGCACTCGGGAATTCCATTTGGATAGTCTTGCTTTTGGCCTTGCTTGGCCTTCTCGATCTCGCGGGGGTCGAGGTTACCCTGATTGAGGGTCTCGTGTAGCCCCTCCAAGGTGATGCCCTTGATCACGTCCATGGGGTCTATGATGTTGCCCAACGACTTGCTCATTTTCCTCCCGTGAGCGTCGCGCACCATAGCATGCAAGAATACCTATGCAACCCAACTCTGTGAAATTATCGAGCTCTCAAAGATTGCATTACCTCTTTGAACGGCAGCTGGCCCATGAGTTTCTGGCCGAAGAATACCATCCTGGCCACCCAGAAGAACAGGATGTCGTGGCCGGTCTCCAACAGCGACCCCGGGTAGAACAACTTGAGCTCGTCCGTGGTGTCAGGCCAGCCGAAGATCGAGAAGGGGAACAGGCCCGACGAGAACCAAGTGTCCAGGACGTCCTCGTCTTGCTTTAGCGTGATCTTCGATGCGTCGACGCCGAACTTCTTGGCCGCCCTCTCGCGAGCCTCGTCCTCTGTTCGCCCCGAAATCCAGTTGTCATCATCATTCTCTGCCTTTGTTTTCTTTCCCTAAAAACCACACAAAAAATCATTAGAATCTGGATTTTTAGGAAGCTGGGAGTTTTTCAAACCTTTTTCTTCTTATTTTTGCTTTTCTTATGTAAGCGTGCGAGCAATAATTTAGTTCGTTAATTCTTTTTTGTTTACACGTGAAAAATTCGTGAAATTGCTCAATACCTGAATTGTGACGTAGTAAGCAGGGATGCGGTGGCCCCACCAGAGTTGCCGAGAGATGCACCAATCCCTCATCCCCTCCATCCAGTAGAACCACGTCTTCTCGAACTGCTCAGGGATAATCTTGAGCGCCTTGGACTTGACAGCCTCGATGGCCTTGGCGGCCATGTCATCGCACTTGACGTACCACTGGGGTTTGATCAGGGGCTCGACAATGTCCTTAGAGCGGCTGCACACCGGCACGACCATCGGGTTGTCCTTGGTCTCCCTGTAGAGGCCCTTCTTGTCCAATGCTGCGAGGACAGCTTTTCTGGCCTCGAACCTCGGCATCCCCTGAATAAATCATTAATTAACCAGAGAATAATAAGGTAAAACTTGGGTAACACATTCTGTCACTTACGGAGAACTCCCCGAGACCGTCGGACACGTTGCCCTCGTCGGTGAAGATGGTGATGAACTTAAGGTTGTTCCTCTTGCCGCACTCGTAGTCGTTGGCGTCGTGGGCGGGCGTGATCTTGACGGCTCCGGTGCCGAAGTCCTTCTCGACGAAGTCATCGAACACAATGGGCATCTTGCGGTCAGTGCAGAACGGATGGACGACGAACTTGCCCTTGAGGTGGGCGTACCGCTTGTCCTCGGGGTGGACGGCTACGGCCGTGTCGCCGAGCATGGTCTCGATACGCGTCGTGGCCACGACGATCTCCTCGTCGGAGTTGGCGATCTTGTACGCGAACGAGATCAGGACGCCGAACTCCACCTTTTCCTTGTAGCCAGGCACGTTCATCATGGTTCGGCCGGGCAGCTCAATTTTGTCCACTGAAATTAAAGCATTTATTTCATTAGCAAAGATGCGCAGATGTTTACTGCGCAACGCATCCTCCCTCCCTCCTTTGATAAAAGGCCACCGGCTGGCCTTCATTATTTCGGCATAACAATAGCAGCACAAGTTCAGATGGGACAGCTAAATAATACTAAGCAAGCAAGATCTCAAATAGTCACCAGCTGCAGAGCATTTTTAGTTCTTTCTCAAGTGTTACGTGGCTGTGGAGACTGGACAATTGATTTCCCAGATTTTCTTTCTGGCCTAAAATAACGTGAAATCGATAATATTGAGTCACATAATCGCCGTGCGCAATTTTAAGGGGAGCGGAACAAAAAGCAACGTCAGTATATTTCTACTCCCCCTCGATAAATTGCCAGAACACATGAAATTGATATGATGAGTTATTAGCAGCTACTATTAACTCCACGATGATGTACATTTAAAAGCACTGAACCCCAAAATGTTATGATTTGCTGACGTTATCTCAAATCTTATCGGGTCGAATTCGCTGGCTATTGAAAAGCAGCAGTGTTGTGAAGTTGGGGGGAAAACGTGGAACTGAGTCATCCTACCTAGATATCAGTGACAATGAATGTCAACATGAGCAACTCCAGGGGCCTGGTGTTCAAGGTGGTCCTGCTCTTTGGGTTGGGTGCAGTGGCTTTCATGGCCTTGGACAGCCTCGGCGGCGGGGACAAGCCCGTCCACATCCAGGCCGTCCAGGCCAAGAGCCAGAACAGTCACGTGGTCGTGCATAAAGTCGAACCTGATCCCGAGAGCTTGAAGGACTGCAGTCACGTAGTTAACGCCGACAAGTTCGAGGCAGCGAAGAGGTTGAGCAGCGGCTACAGGAACTTGAAGAACTACATCACGGCGGCCAAGAAGTTCGTCGGCAACGAGTCCGTCACGTACACGACGCACAGTGACCCTACTTTCCTGGAGAACCTGATCCCGCTCGTCGAGCGGTGGCGGGGTCCTGTGTCCATTTCGATTTATTGTCCGGGCACCGACTACGACCTGGCCTTGCATGCTGTGAACTACTACAGAAACTGTGGACCGGGATCGGATCTCGTTCGTGATTACGTGACGTTTCACTTTTACTTCGAAGTTAAGCACACGACGTCAGCCTCGAGGCTTCTCAGCCCCGACGAGGCCTCGGCCTTCGAGGTCGACTGCGGCCGGAAGCCGCCCGGGGAGGGCGAGGTTACAACATACAGGCGGAAGGCCAACCTGACCTACCCCGTCAACGTCGGCAGAAACTTGGCTCGCACCTCAGCCACTACGCACTACGTTTTGCCGTCGGACATCGAGCTGTACCCGAACACCGGGCTGATCAAGTCCTTCTTGAAGATGGTCACCAGCGGGAAGGAGAAGGCCATCGTGTCCAGGCCGAATCCCAAGGTCTACGTGACCTCGATATTTGAGATTGAGAAAGGCCACGAGGCCCCGAGGACGAAGGCCGGCCTCCTGGAGCTCATGAAGGACGAGACTGTGATTCCCTTTCACAAGAGGCTGTGCGAGCGGTGCCACAAAATCCCGGGCGCCGAGAAGTGGATGAAAGATCCTTACAGTGAAGAAGTGTCGACAATCACCGCTGTGGGCAAACGGACATATGATTTTGAACGGTGGGAGCCGATTTATATTGGAACGCACAGCGAACCTTTGTACGACGAAAGATTAAGTTGGGAAGGTCGTCAAGACAAAATGACGCAGGTACGAAAATAGAAAAAAATCTTGTGAAACTCGACGAGGCAAAAAAAAATCTGGGTTTTCAGGCATACGCGTTGTGCGTGATGGACTACGACTTCCTCGTCCTCGACAACGCATTTCTAGTCCACAAACCGGGGATCAAGGTCTTGGCCAAGAACAGGAACGTGATCAACAATACAATCGTTCAAAAACAGGCAGACTATATCAAGAAAATCATCATGCCGGAGCTCTTGGCCAACTTTGGCAAGCGGAACGGATGTGTCGGCACCATATAACAATAATTCATACTCATGTCGATGTCGCTGTCGCTGTGTTGCTCAAAATGCCACATTAAAATACATTCTCTGTTCTCTTCCTACCTTCAATGTCGGAGATGGCGGACTTGAGCGTGCAGGACCAGTTGACAAGTCGGTTAGATCTGTAGATGGTGCCGTCGTCGTGCAACCTCACGAAGGCCTCCGTGACGGCCTTGCACATCATGGGGTCCATCGTGAAGCAGGTTCTGTCCCAGTCGACGGACGAGCCCAATCTTCTTAGCTGGTCATAGATGGCAGCGCCATAATTGTCCTTCCATTCCCAGACCTTTTTGACGAAGGCCTCTCGGCCGAGGTCGTGACGCGACAGTTGCTGCTCCTTCCAGAGCTTCTTTTCGACGACGACCTGAGTGGCAATGCCGGCGTGATCGCATCCGGGATTCCACAACACAATCTTGCCGCTCATACGATGCCATCTGGCGATCGTGTCCTCGACGGCGTTCGTCAACGCATGGCCGAGATGCAATTTGCCTGTCACATTCGGCGGCGGGATCACCATCATGAAAACGTCCTTCTGTTGCTTCTTCTTCAAGGCCTGGCTAATGCCGCCACACTTGTACTCGGGTTTGAAGTAACCTTGCTTCTCCCACCAGGAGTACCAGGCGGCCTCGACGTAGGCCGGGCTGTAGGCGTCGGGCAACGGCTGGGAGACGTCCTTCATTTCGCCGGGTTTCGTGTTTCCCTCGTATGTCACAACCTTCTTCTTCTCCTCCTTGGCCTTGGCGGCTTCGGCGGACTTCTTGGCCTTGTCATCACCACAACCGCCACCCCCCGACTGTGTAGCGGCCTTGGCCTTCTTCTGCTCCTCCAACTTTTGCTGCTTCAGTCGCAACTTCTCCAACTTGGCAGCCTTCTCGGCGGCCTTTTTCGCCTCCTTCTCCTTCTGCTTCTCCGTTTTCACAGGGGCGTCAGTCTTGTTCTCCTCAACCATTCTGACGGCGTGTCGAGGTCGAGCTGCTACGGCCTTTTGATCACCAGGGCAACCTAACGAATAATTTACAAACTAGGGTCACAACGGATTTTTTGACAGGATTTCAGACGAACTTGTAACTGTAAGTTTCGGCAAATATTTCATCACAACACGTCTACAGCAGGTGCTAAGGCAAGTCCAGAAGCTCGTACTCAATAACTCATAAAAATATATTTTTCTTGAGCTACAAATGGCTATATACTGATAATTTGTGACTACATTTCCTTAAAAAGGAATCAATTTACTCCTAAAATTCCGATACAAAGAAGCAAATTCTTTGAACCAGAATACTTTTGTCGAAAATAATGCGGCTCAGTCCATTGCTCTAACTCTAGGGTTTGTTGATGTCGGAAGTGACGTATTTGATAAAGTCCTCTCTCGTCCAGGTTGCGTGAGCAAAAGAAGACCTGCGAAACAACGTGCTCTAAATTGAAAACGAGACGTCAGCGAGCCGTACAGAAATTAGGCAAAACATTAGCCTTGGAACAAGATTTTTTCTTATCAAGAGCTATCTGGTGATGTGACAGCGACTTTTCAATGTCTTTTCAAAACAATAAAAAATCAGGAGATACTTTACTCAGGGTCTTGTGGAGATATCTTGCCAAGTCACGAAGAAAGCCGGATAATAAACTTGGATCGGTCTTGTTTATGTTATGCCATTTTAAACCTTCATGGCCGCCTACCGAAAAACAAGTAAGTAGCACACATGCGTCGTAATTTCAAGTGCAAATTTTAAGCCTTGTTCGACTTGATTCACGACGGCAATGGCGCCCTGAAAGTCGCCTGATCAAGATCCTTGAACTGTCCCAAGTTGCGTGACCTGTCACTCTTCGAAAAGCCCGAAATTGAGATTGTTTATTTTTCGTGTTCAAAAATAGATCTCGCCCAGCGCCAACACCACGTCCAGCAGTGAGTAGCAGTCGACGAGGGGGCAGAGAGCGGGAGTGTTGTCGTGTTGAGCCTGAACAACTTCGGGAAGAAGGTCGGGTCTGAAATTCGAAACCGGGACAGGCATCATGTTGTCGTCCATTTCGGCCACCACCAACGGCAACGAGCCGTCGTCGCCGACCTCGCTGCCAACAGAGGACATCGTGAACTCGTTGGCGACGTCCTCGGCCAACATCACTAGCTTCGTGAACGGGATCAACGGTGGCGGGAGCGGCTCCAACAGCGGTCCTGAGGAGAACGGCGGCAGCAGTATCAGCGTGAACGTCAGCAGCGAGAACAACACTCCTACTGCCACCAGCAACAACACCGTCGTCGCCGGCGGTGTCTTCACAAACGGCGGCTTCATGTATACGGCGACCGGAAACGGGGCCAGTAGTCCGACCCCGCCAGGAACCGGAAATGGCAATGACATCCCCAACGATCCCGGGAAGATGTTCATCGGTGGCCTATCTTGGCAAACGACACCTGAGAGCATCCGCGAGTACTTTTCAGAATTCGGCGAGTTGGCCGAGGTCATGGTAATGAAGGACCCGGCGACGCGGAGGTCGCGGGGCTTCGGCTTCATCACGTTTAGCGATCCTGCAGCTGTCGAGAAGGTCCTCAAGTTTCCAGTCCACCAGGTAGATATAATCAAACACAGATCTTCAGTTCTATTCTTGTTCACAATGACAAATATTTATATTCAGCTTGATGGAAAACTCGTCGAGCCGAAGGTGGCGGTGCCAAGGAAGACCAACCCCAAGATGGTGATGCGCACCAAGAAGATCTTTGTCGGCGGCCTCTCGGCCACCACGAGCCTCGAGGACATCCGCGCCTACTTCGAGCAGTTCAGCAAAGTTAAAGAGGCCATGTTGGCCTACGACAAGGTGACAAATCGGCACCGTGGCTTCGGATTTGTCACCTTCGACAACGAGGACGTCGTCGACAAGATTTGCGAGATCCACTTCCACGAAATCAATGGTAAGGATCACCGAATTCCTGGTCTTTATGCCTGTCTCAACTTCCACCAGAATCTTGCCATTTTATTCGTCAAGCTGTGTGGTATACAAGGCAGGAATATCAATGCAATTAAAGATTTCACCGAACTGATCTGGTTCTCCCTATAACTCGATCAGCTCCAATGTTGTCTAACAAAAAAAATCGACTTTCAGGAAAAATGGTCGAGAGCAAGAAAGCCCTGCCCAAGGAGCCACGATTGGGTTACTACAACAGCTACAACTCGCCCTACATCCATCACGGCGGACCCTTCAGCCCACCCGGGGGTGGCCGTCATTCTCACCATCATTATTACGGGAGCGGACCCGGGGGCGGCGGAAGTGGAGGCCCGAGCTCGAGCGTGTACGGGCACTACTATCAGCAACAGCACTACGGCTACTACGACCGCAGCGTCAATGCCTACGACGAGTTCACCTCACCCAATGCGAACAGGAACAAGTACTACAACGGCACCTCCGCCTCCTCCAAGTACGCCGACAACAACAACCCGCCGCCCACGGGATCCCTCGGAGGCCGCAACATGAACGGTGGAGGTCATGGAGGTCACCTTGGTGGAGGGCCCCCGGGGTCGTCGCCAAAGTATCATCACCATCGCGAAAACGGCGGCGGCCGGAACAACTTCGGCGGTGGGATGGACGGAGGCCACTTCGGGGGTGGCCATCAGCACCACTACCAACAGCACCAAAGTCTACGAAATAATGGAAGCAACAGCTACAACTCGTATCAGGATCACTATTCTCATCAGCATCACGGCGGGGGTGGCGGCGGCGGCCACGGGGGCATGGGCTCCGGGTCGAAGTTTTTCAACAGCAACGACTACAACTATACCGAGCTGGCCAACAAGATGATGATCGCCAACAGCTACTACAACAACAACGCTTCCACTAAGAACAACTCCCACCACAGCAGCCATCACTTCGCGGGTGGACCCGGGGGCGGCGGTGGCCATCACGGAGGCCCGAGCAACCATCACGATTCGTCCGGGAACTCCTTCTCGACCTCGAACAACTCGGGTGGCGCCTACGAGGATGACTTTCCCGAGTTGTCCACGGTGTCTAAGTTCGCCCAGTTGAGGCTGGACGACCCCCCGTCGGCCAAGTCCGAGACCACCAACGAATTCGGTTTCTAAATAAGTTGTTAAAATGTTAAATATCGTCGAGTCGAGAGATTCGCGCTACTAATGTGTAGAAATTAAAATGTAGTTTGTCCGCCATTTTTCTCCTTCACATTAAAAACCCACTAATGATGCATCCTGAAATTACACTGTAACATTGGCCTGGAAAAGCAAACAAACAAACACAATCAAGCAATCCAAAATTAAGTCCCTCCCGACGAACGACCGAAACGAAAATCAAGCTTCCCGATTTTTTGCAATGCAAATGCAACCACCAACCCTCACCAGATCAAGTAAAAAAGTAAGTAGAAAAGTCAAATCATACGTAAACAATTATGTGCTAAAATCTATCTAGTATGTAGAGACTGCAGAGACTAACGAATATCTCTAAAATTGTGTAAAAAATTATTTAATGTCAGCAGTAGCTTGAGGTAAAAGAGTCATGAAAACCTTCCGCAAAAAAGAACAGTTGAGAATCCGATAAAG
>JAAUYL010068306.1_pt1 | contig 10756 bp, 10 predicted proteins | sample 7278011 | NCBI WGS metagenome assembly JAAUYL01 (sample SAMN14350225, study PRJNA611818) | marine sediment metagenome | isolation source: surface marine sediment (1.8m) | place: French Polynesia: Moorea | collected 2018-08 | reverse complement strand
TATATAATTAGACATACTTAAGCATATATTAATTAGGTTATGGGAGTATTGACATAAATTGTGCTCTGTTGTTTTCCCACTTAAATTACCAATTAAAACACGGTTAACGGCCTCTAATGTCATGGAAGTGTTTAGTGGCATTAGCATGCATGACAAATTGGTACAGTCGCTTTGTTGGAAAACGTAATCTTATTACGAAAATTGTTTTGTTGTTGATGAAAAACAAATTTGAAAATTAACAATGCATGTATTTATTTTTATGAACTTTACAGAGCCAACGGTATGTTTCAAGTCTCACCTCAAAACAAAGACAAGCATTTCCAGAGGACAAGAGACAAATCAATCGGACTCCTAGTTGGAATCGTTCTCATTTTCGTTCTCTGTCACGTCTTTCGACTGGGTATCCAGGTACTCAATATTGCTAATTAGTAATTACCCAATAATGACTATTTAATGGCATAATTGCCCTGCAGATTTACGAGATTGCGTCACCAACTCACGGGCTCCAGGACATCTATCATCACTGCTATGAGCTCAAACGTCTCCATATCCCAGCTCTTGTCTATGTTCTAGGTATTAAGATCGGATTATATAAAGATTGATAAAAAATCTTGGGAACATTCTTCCTAAATAACTTTCTTTAGTAAGTTTGCCAGAAGCGTTAAGACGTCAGAAAGCTTTAATGGGGGAAAAGATTATTGCCTTGCACATCCTAGAGACACTCTGGTTGGCCGTCATCTCATTCAAGAGTATGATAATCAGAAATCTAGTTGGACATGGACAGGGCAACCATCATAACAGTTGCCTGACACTGACAAGACAAGTCCAGGGGATACGTCTGCTTCTAAAAATAAAACAGGCTAGGACAATAAGAAAGTGTTGGACATTCGCGGAATAGATCAACTGGTCAGCAAATTAGGATTTGTACCAAACAGACCAAGATATTTTTAAAGTAGAACGATGATTCTTAAGCTCTTGTATGGTACCTCATTTCTCTTTCATCAAGAATTAAGCCTTCCCTTTTAAGTTGAGCAGGATGTTAAAGTACATGCTTTGCTTTTTAGGCAACATTAACCACCTCTTTCTCGTGGCGAATTCGTCGGTGAATTTCCTGATCTACTGCTGCATGGCGAAGCGATTCCGAATGGCTCTGCTGGACATATTTGTCTCTTGTCAGAACACTCTATTATGTCGTGAAGACAAACGCGAGTCAGAAAAAAGGGCTCAGAGATATTATGGGGCCGCCACGAGCTCACATTTCAACAACAGCACCACCCCCGACACGGGGGTCTCTGGCGTCTCAGTCCCCCTTACCTCTTTCAGCGAGTGTCAAGGTTAACCATGCTTTTGAATCAAAGATTCCGGTGAATAAAATGACATAAGTGTATGGTTATGTGCACAAGCGATATTGGCTCTCTAGTAATTGTATTGTTTATGGTATATCACGTCTGACCTCCATTTTCCATACATCTACGATACGATATACGTTACCTTACCTCAAACTTGTTGTTGTTGCAAAGCCAAAAAGTACATGTTATTGTTATTAACCAAAGAAGGCCAACCTTTATAACAACGACTACTCAGTGAAAATGAATGTTATGATGATCAAAGATGTAATGACTTATCAATATTTTTATGTACAAAAAAATAACGATGTTAAGAACAATCAAAACAAAACTGTTTCCCTGCTCAAAAATCATTTAGATATTTCATATTGTTTTATGATATAATTTTTGCCTGTAAAAGAGAAATGAAAGTATATATATGCTGCTAACTACTTCACTCCTTGCTATATTTACATCCTTCCTGCGAAAACATACCAACATATTCCAATTTTCTTTTTGAAAGCGAAAATTCCCTGGAGAAAGTAGAAACAAAAGGAGACAATATATTTTGAAAGAAAAGTAGAAAAAAGAAAAAAATCTTCTGGAGAGAATCGAAACAACCAACCGAACATATTTTTGAATGTGATACAATCAAATCAAGCCATATCATCTCAGTGTACAAAAAATCCGTGTATCTCTATACTTATATTTAGATTTGTGAAACAAAACAAAACAAAACAATGCCAAATTGTCAAGACCTAATAAATGTTTCAATTTCAAGAAAACAAGTCCCTTTACTGTTGACATCAGTAGAAGTACAACCACAGTACATAAATCCGTTTTGGACTAATGAGCCAGAAATTTGGATAATTGTTTTGTAGACATCATTTGGTTTTTCCATTGACTAAAGAAGCAGAGATGTCTTATCTAAGTATTTTTTCTCAGCAGCAGCAACCCATTACCAAAAATACGACGGCAACATTGATGGATGGTTCTCTGAAGGCATTTCCTTCTTGGATCTTTGAGACCACAAAAGAAAATTCGATATTTATTTTTGGGTAGCAAAAGATCCACTTCTTTTTTAAACAGGAAAAACAGATGGCACCATGAATGTTTACATATTTCACGTTAAAAAAAATTTTGTTTGGATGTGGCATTAAGTGGCTGTTTAGCCTGTCAAGTCTGCATTCACAACACAGAGTAAATACTTGAGATTTTCTATTTTCTTACAGTGACATGGATGTTAATAATAAGTTTCTTACGTAGATTCTCTTTTGATTTTTATATGGGCAAATCTTATAATTCATATAACTTTAGAAAAAACCTCATTCATGCTAAAGTTTTCCCCACGGAAGCAAAATTCAATTGAAATTGTTTCTATGGAAATATGCATGCAGCAGATTGAAAAAAGTGAACATAATGTAACAAGTTGAAAAGCACAAGAGCAAACATGGGTTTGAGATCTGCGAGAGCGCGCCGTTTTTGTTTCACCTTCCCCATTTTTGCGGGGTACCTTACAGATATGATTGAAAAAGAAAGCTCGTTTTTTCACCCCACAGTTTTGGTCGTTTTTTTAAATCTTAAAACTAAATAACAAAGCACTGGATTTTTGTACTTCTTACTTTACCTGTGGATCAAAAGATGCATGAATGTTGCTGTTGTTGACATGAGTAAATAATTGTAAATGCGACGAATTTTCCGTAACGACGAGATGTTCATCAGTGTGACACATGCCGGAATTAATTGCTACTATCAAGGAACTAAATGGATTGAATGACTCTTAACAACTGAGCACAAAACATAGTGTATGTGCTCTAAATCTGTACCCAAGGACATTTTCTATTTGCAAAACGAGACAAATCTTAAATTGTCACGTTTGTAATTTGTACTGCATAGTAACTCTTGCTTGAAAAGTAAGTACAGAACGTTAGCATCTGTATCTCGTAGGATGATTAGGGGCAGAAAAGTATGCGGAACCCCCGGTAAACACTGGGAGAAAATCCCTACCCCTGGAAGTCGATTGCAACCCCCAACTGTTTTCTAACTTTGACCAAGCTCTCACTTATCTCGCTAAATGAAGGCAGCAAGAATGCAGTGTCTTTTTTAAAAAGAAAGGTACGGGGGTGAGTTTTAAATACAAGTGTCATCTTGAAATAGAAAGCACTTAGGTCAATGTTGCTTCAGCGATTACAGAATTTAGTCAGCAGTCCGTGATGCTCCCAAGGGACAACCCGGTTTTTGAGTAAGAGGGTGCTCGGCTGAGGGGTGACACTTGCTTTCAGAAATGAGATAGAACTGTGGCCAAAAATTTCCCCCTTTCTAAATCTGGAACAGCTAACAGACCCCCTGAGTCACTCACTAGTAGTCGGTTATCTTGGCAAAGACTTGCAGGGTGGGTTGAATAAGACAACAAAAATCACAGAAAGACAATCATGGATTCCTTCGAGTTCTGGCTGCGGAGAACAGAAGCCAAAGTTGACCGACTTCATTTGAGACCATCCACGAGGCTGGAAGCCGATGACCTCTGCGACACGATAAAAGTAAGAACAAATTAAAGCACGTAAAATAGTGAGCGGGGTTTTGACCGCACATTTTTGCAGGCTCTCAAAAGAGAGTGCAAAAACAGAGAACTTCCCAAAGAACTCCTCGAGGATGAGTACACAGAAGTTGAAATGGATGAGGAGGAGGAGGAACGAGCGATGGATCTTTCGTCCAGATACAACAAACTCTTGCAACGCCTAACAGATGACGCAACGAAAGCAGAGACCCTCAGCTCCTGTTGGACTAAGCTGGACCAAGACACGAAAGAGTTGACGGACGCTTTAAGGTATGATAATTATTCAAAAAATATATTTAACCAAACGTTATCAAACAACCGTACTTTCCAGGGCCGGAAATCCGGGCAGCAAATTCTCTATGGAAGAGCTCGAAGACTCGCTGGCAAAAATTAAAGAGATGCTTAAAGAGCGAAGCGACATCATCAACACTCTAACTCCGCCTGTGGCAGACGATTATTGAACGGGGAAATTACTTATGAAATATTTGATAACCAACCTAATAATTTTAATTCTGATCTGCTACATAACATAAAACGTTGTTATCCTGAAGGAGGATTCAATCCACGTAAATACTTAGGCTCTCACAGCTCGACGACTTGAGGCCCATGTTTTTGTATAATTTTATAAACATCAACTTGTTGTTTTAATGTAAAGTAAGTCGATTAATAAACTCATTTTAAAGAGTTGTTTTTCAAAGCAAAGGCACTTCTAAATGCAGTTTTCTCAAAATCACAAACACAACTTTAACAACATGAGTATGTTTTTGTTTAAAATATCCAAAATTAAAAGTAAAGTTTTGACTTCAGGCGAGGTAAAATATGCAAAAATTTGACGTCACCTATATTTTATCGGCGTGAAAAATATTGAAAATTGACCTCTATCTCTTAGGAGCTGACCATTTTTTAAATGGAGAAAAGTGCCAGCATGTGTCTCTAAATACCGAATCTGATGGACTTTAAAATTTTGCTGAACCATACGGCTCGTCACATGAAAACATTATTTTCTAACATTTCCCATATTTTTTTCACATTTTCGTTCTCACTTATAGCCGAAATATTTGACGTCAATCAAACATTGTTGTTGGGATTGCAGAACGGACGACATACGTACAACTGGCAAATCGAAATTTACGATTTTGTATTGAGACTTTTTCATTCGCCGTCTCCGCCTTTTGCGAATTGTGCATTCAGGAGTGAAGCTCGATTCTCCTACTCTATGCTGAAGGAATGTCATTGTTTGCCGCACATCTGACCTGGCCAAAGTTTTTGCTCTAATAATTGCAATACAAGCTAAATTCGAAGCAACAGGCTCCTTAAGTATTTCACACTATCATCCGAACGATTTCGACGCCGGGTATTTTGAGACATCAACCTTGTAAATAAATGAAATATTTACAATATCACGACGCCTAGTCTGAATTAAAAATGAAACTCGTAATAAGATAAGTAGATAATAGATACTTCAAACTTTATAAATAACAACATTCTAATTTAAAACTTCTTAACATATTCTTGTTATGAAGATTTTTTGAAAAAAGCAAAACTGCATCATGGTTATACCTATTTTTCAGGAAATTACAATATGGTAAGACAGCTTCAAAATTGCAATGCCATACTTGTTGTTCTGTTGTTTGGGGCCTGCAATCGCATCGATCAGATTTATATGAGAAAAACTGTAAAAACACTCCATCGCGACGCTTCTGCGGACCGGTCCGGGTGAATCAAATTGTGACGGTTTCACGCCGAAAATTCAGAATTTTTTGATTTGATGGTTGAGCTAAACGTAAAACCTACGTCAGAGCAAGCGGAGGCCGCAGGCAAAACACATGTGGCCGAAAAAAGCAAAAACAAGACCGAAGCTCACATCTTTCTCGCGGATCCGGATCTTTCAGAGAAAGGCCGGTTTGATCCGGATGGATCCGCTGACTTAAGTGCGGATTTGTTCCGATCCGAATCCGGATTAAAATACAATTCTAGACCGTCCGCCTCACTTCCAGAACGTGAACGACCCCTACTAACGCACGCCTTTTCCCGTGAAGAACAGGGGTTTTCACAGAAAAAGTTGTTTCAAGTCCAGTCTTGGTTTCGAAACCAGATTTGGCCATATTTTCTAAACACCCTGCTTTGACTTGTACATTTTTTGACATCTGTACCACTAAACTAACAGCCATATATCCCTTCGACCTTAAAATAGCCCGTCGTATGTTTCGATTGTAATGGTTACGTACAATTCAAAATACACACACATGCTGGGCCTGCGCTCCTCATGGTCTACCTAGGTATGCATGTGTTGAAACATTTAGCTATTTGCCTGCTGAATTCAATACGTTTTCCATTTTTACGATCCACTACGAACAAACGACATCAGTCTCTACAGAAATATTGTATTCAGTGCTAGGCGGGAAGGGGGCCTGCTGAGGCGGAGATGTGATCAGACCGTTGGACTAGAATGGAAAGACCAAATTCAAAATGTGAGGCTACCCCTTCCGAAGCACGATGGTAAAAACCCTGGGTTTGTGAACTTTTTCAGTTCACAGCCATAACCCAGGAATCTGTTTCTACCGCCCCACCCCACCACCTATTTGGCGGCGCTCACACACCCCGCCAGAGGCTTTGTCATTCTTTAAAGATGAAGGAGATCATCATTGTTTCGAGAGTGACCCCGAGAAAAACAGTGAGAATCAGAGACAAAGCGATCACCATAGTGAGACCCAAATATCACCCGCCATTCCCGTTGGTTGCCTGATAAAAACCCAGGGCGATAAACGGCGGCCGGACCCCCGGGAGTTCTTTGCAAAAGGGACGCCCAATCCAACATGATACCAGGGTTAGTATTTAGGCATCTTTTTAACAGCTTTCCAAATATTCTCCGGAACCTTGATTTTAAGTTTAGTTTTAACGGAAGATGAAACATTCATATTGTATTTTTTTTGCTGACGTAAGGGCAGATCTTGATAAATTGCGAAACACAGATTGGCATCAACAGTTTACTACGTTGTACGCTAAATTGAATTTCTGAGCTTAGTGGTTTTAAAATATAAAAATATATAGCAGATTATAATCTTTTCATCGTACGTCAAAATTCTGGAATCAGTAGTTAACATCAACCAATGTCATCCTTTCAGATGGACCGGATGGATTCTCCTTGTGCTCTCTCTACTGGACCTTGGCCAATCTGTCCCCGACTGCTGGGAATCCTGTTTGTCGAAGTTTAAAGCAGAACCGTACGAGTCTGAGTACGAAGAGGTAAAGAATTCAATTTTAAAGGGCTTAGAAACTTTGAAACATCTGGTTCTGTGATGTAATAGCTTCATTTTTTCTTTTTAATCGCTGAATCAAAATTATTAATGTTAGAGGTTTTAAAAATATTAAGTTCTGTTGGTTTTATTGATAACAAATGCTACGTCAACTTAGTAAGGTGCGAAATCCATAATCTGCAGAGTAGCAAATCCAGATACATTTTGCGAGCTAGCGAATAAATAACTAAAACAATGACAGAACAGAATCATGTCATGGAGACGATAAATCCGTGAAAATTTTCCCAGATTTCAGCATAAGTCATCAAGAGATCCATAAACAAATAGGCACTTCATTGTGTGCATTTTCACAGGTTTTTTCAATACACATGAATGCAGATGGGATCCTTTCGCGATAATCTGGGTCACTGCAGATTTTTGTAAATATGCAAACGAGGGGCTTTAAATTATTTCCTTTTTTTCTAGATGTATGATATGCTGGTCCACTTCAGATCGGCCCTCAAGCTCGATTCGAGAACGGGGGTCGGATTTTCGAATGGGACAGTCTTCCTACTCGACACGACGATGCCGCACAGAACTGATCGCGCAACAGTAATATTTCTTTTGTTTCCGGAGATGTCTTAAGCGCAGAAGGATATTTATTGTCCAACTTTTTTCTTAGGGGGACCTGACTCTTACCCTGCAACGAAGGCTAGCTCAAATCATGGCATTTGGCCTGCCGGTCACAACAACTTACAATCCTGGTTTTGTGGTAAAATACGACGGAAAATCGGCTTGGTATAAAACTATTTTATTTTCAATTTTTCTCGATAAAACGATCCATTTTTTAGGACATGTGACGACTGGAAATGCAGAGGTCGCTGTGATCTGTTCCAAATTCTGGAATCGGAATACAGCGACTTTTCCGTTTTGAAGGCCGATCAAGCGCGAGACATTGACACGGTAAGGAGGACCTGTTTTAACGAAAGACAGTCGAAGGTCCCTTGGGAACCTGTTTTTGAAAAATCATTGTTCTGAAAAAAATCTTTCCGGTGATTATCTATAATTATTATCGGTTAAAAAAGCAGGACAGAAAAGTATGACATCCTCCTGTCGTCAACTTGAAAACGTACATTTTAATTTCACATCTGCGCTACGGCAATAGGATATTTTTTTCCAAATTTGTTCTACGTATTTTTACGTAAAAACAGACGTGTGTTTCAACAATTGAAACCTTCTCTACCTTTTTTTTCAGCTGGATAACTCTTGCGAAGCCGCTTCGTCCGCTGCAATGTCAGGCACTTGTACGGGGTAAGGGAACTGAATTGATTTATGCCTTTCTAAAGATAAAACCATGCCATGCTTTTTTCTCAAATGCAACCCACTTTGCCTAATGCAACCAAAATCCAAATGGCTTTTCAACTGTGAAAAATGGGCTTTTTCTTTGCTTTCAGGGAAACGCAGAATATGCTTGCAGTTGCTGTAGTAAACAGCGGGTTTCGAACTCCGGCGCAAGAATCAACGACAACGACACCCTTTACAATGGACGTCTTGCGAGAGGTGACACGGGAGGAAAATGTCGCGGAACCATTTATCAACATTTGTTTTGTTTTCAGGCGGATGTAAATTCGCTTTTCAATCAAGAATACTCGCCGGCAGAGGAGGAGGAGGAGTTTCAAAACTACTGTGACAAGCATTTCAAAAAGAAGGCAATTTTGGGCGTGCTAGACGCGACCAGAGAAACGATGGGCACTTTTGCATCCGCCTCATCCTTTTTCTGGCCGGGATATACGAAAGTACGAAAACAAACTTCCCTCTCTCTCTCTCTCTCTAAATCGATTGCTGATTGGCCTCATTGTCCGAACTTTTCCGTCAGCGGTCCTGATTTTTTTCCGGCCGGAATTTGAGTCGTTTTGTTTACTAACTATTGCAGATTGGAACTTCCGGAAAACACAATGCCGCCGCAGCACGGTTAGTTTCATGCATGAAAACGGCCTGTTGCGGTAACATGCCTTCAAAACGGAGCGTTAGCAACTATGCCGGAACCTGCACCAAAATCTCCGACGGACAAACATCCTACTACAAGGCCCCTTGACAAACACCAAACCTCGACGACCAAAGGAATCCGGATTGAAGTAACTCCACAAACGAATGAGCCCATTCGCTAGTGGAACTAAGGAACCAGTGGGCCAAATCATGGGCATTTTTGATGCCAAAGAAAACAGAGACTTTTTCAAAACAAACCAGTTTTCTTTGCTGTTCCTGAACAACCCTGAGAGAGACATTTTTCATTACGAATTGCCAGAGGTACAAGAACTATTTAACATCATTAAAGTGAAACAGAAACTGGACTTAAAACTTGAACAGTGACTTATCTACTTGCCTGGAGATCTGTAACAATCTTTTAGGCTAAAGACCAGACAACCATACCAACTCGTAACCATTCTAACTATTATTCCTAGGACCTAGATAGCAACTAACCTAACCTAAACTTAACAGATTTTTAATGATAATTCGCTTTTCCGATAGCAAAACGTTAATCATCAAATTCATCGAAAACCAAGCACCCATATTTCATATTTGCACCCGCACACGCCGCCGTCATTTTCACCAATTTTATGCCTCTGTCAGACAAAGTCAAACTGTGCCGAAAGTATTTTTTGGAAAATGAGAAAAAAATAAAACCAAATAAAAAAGATCCTGAGTTCTCGAGAAATCTGTTGAAGCAAGCGGCTCTAAAACTAAAGTCTTGTCTTACCTTCCTGCGATGTCCTCTCCTCTGATATTAAGCTCTAGCTCTAGACACTTCACTCTAACTTCTTGATACTTTTGTCGCCATTTTGGATTTGAAAATTGATTTCAAAATCCAAAATCTTCCAATTTGATTTGACACGATTTCGGATTTGATCTGACCCCAAATCCGAAAATACTTAGCTGAGTAGGTAGGAACCTGATTCAGTCAGAGGTTCTCATTTGTTTGCTTTGTTTTGTTTTGCTTTCAGATTATCCAGTTGAGCGCGTCGCAGTCTCAGTTTGGAAGTCAGCAGCGTATAAATTCTCAAATTGCTTCGCCAAACAAACTGAGACGTTCAGTTACGCCAGCACCAACGACGGCAATGTGTATCCAAAACAAAACTGAGAAATGAAAAGTTATGGCTTTTTGGAGAGTTATGGTAACTCTGATAACGGCAGCTAATATGGTCGGATTTTTTGTTATCTTGTTCTCGCCTTTTCTCAAAAAGCTTTCACACATCCTTAAGAATAACGCCGATAAAAATACGATACGTCTTGTTTGCTTTGTCGGGAGTCAAAAGTTGAGTCAATATTTGGTCAAGTTTTTCCCGGGCCTTTTCACGAACGCTTAGTTAGAAAACTAGCCTTTACTTCTCTTGGACTGCACACACCCTTGTTTAAGGCAATCCTTTGAAAAGTGTGCGTTTTGTTAAACATTGCAGCGAAGATTACAATAAAACGCTGCCCACAATGAGGCCTTTTATAAGAAAGCAATTTTGTGTTTACCCAGGCTTCTGAAGTGCTTTCCAAGTGTCAATTTCGCGCATTTTTTGCATTAACACAAAAAACCAGACTGGCGGACAGAAAGTCGATTATAACACGGTTCTTACATTTGTTTAATCTTG
>JAAUYL010081150.1_pt1 | contig 10770 bp, 9 predicted proteins | sample 7278011 | NCBI WGS metagenome assembly JAAUYL01 (sample SAMN14350225, study PRJNA611818) | marine sediment metagenome | isolation source: surface marine sediment (1.8m) | place: French Polynesia: Moorea | collected 2018-08 | reverse complement strand
GACTACTTCCTCCTCTTACTCCACTCTGCATTTGTCAAAATCAAGAAATTAATAAGTTGGGGAAAAAACCTAAACAATTATCACTCCAAAAAACAACTGCCACTAATTAGTAATAGACTTTTTTTCTAATTCTCATCATTCGTACATCTGTGTAAAAATCTTTGTCTTGCCAGACTTTTTTCCTAATTCCAATTATCCGTGCATCTGTGTAAAAATCTTTGTCTTGCCCAACTTCTTCAACTAACCTACTACCTAATTCAACCAGGTCTAACTCCAGTAACTTTAAGAGTAATTCTGTACAGACTTTTACTAGCTGTTAAATAAAGAGTTTTATAGTCATCATTTCCCCATGCTAAATTAGTAACTCTCTCAGGTACAGCAATAATTCCTAGTAACTTTCCTGATGCAGAAAAAACCCAGACTCCTCCTGGTCCAGTGCTATAAATATTTCCCTGTAAATCTACTTTCATTCCATCAGGTACACCTGCTTTATTCGGGTCTTTTAACTCAGCAAAAATCTTTCCGTTTTCTAGAGTTCCATCTGACTTAACATCAAAAATACGAATATGACCTTTTTCAGAATCATTAACATAAAGTTTCGTTTCATCAGGAGAAAAAGCAATACCATTAGGACGGATAAAATCATCAACTAATAGAGTTAACTTACCATCTGGTGAAATTCGATAAACACCATAAAAACCTAATTCTTCCTGTTCTGATTTAATCCCATAAGGAGGGTCAGTAAAATAAATACTACCATCTGATTTGACTACTAAATCATTCGGACTATTCAGACGTTTACCATTATATTCATCAACAAGTGTAACTATTTTGCCATCTTTTTCAGTTCGCGATACCCGACGATTACTATGTTCACCAGTAATTAATCTTCCTTGTAAATCTAGCGTATTACCATTAGCATTTCCAGAAGGATTACGAAATATCTTAACTTCTTGATTAAGTTGCCATTGATAAATTGTATTTTCAGGAATATCACTAAATAGTAAAAAACCTTCTTGATGCCAGACAGGTCCCTCAGTAAATTTGAAACCTTCTGCTACTTTTTCTACCTGTGCATCTTTCCCAATAATTTCTTGTAAATTTTCTACAACCTTAGCTTGACTTAATTTAAAAAAATTATGTTTACGGAAAATACTTCTATTATTTATTGCTTGAGTAGTACCATTATCAAATATAGTCACTACTGCTACGAATAAGAGAGTCGATCTAACAATCCAAAATTTTATACTTGACATTTTATCTTTGTGGTTAATTTTGATTGAGGTTATATTTGGATAGGCACTATATTTTACCAAAAAAAGAGGTTTAAAGCCTCCCCTTTTAAGAGGATAAAAAGATAAAAGTTCATTATTTCAAGCCTCTGGGTTCAGCCAGAGGTTACTGATAACTGATAACTGATAACTGAAATGACCATTTGTCTTTCCCAAGAGTAAGTAGTATACTAAACTTGTTACCTATTTTGATGAAAAACTGAATATTTGTCAAGTTTTAAGTAGGTAAAAAAAATAAATTACACATTTGACAAGCTGACATCCTTACTGTGTAAACATCACTTGTGTAAATAATTCTTTGTAGGTGCTTATATTCTGAATTAGAAGAACAAGCTAATTAACCAGAAAAAGATTCGATAATTTTAACAGTTTAATTAAGCTATTTATACTAATTAATCACGGAGGAATTGCTACTGCAACTCCCCCCAGAAAATAATTTTAGGTCTGTATAGCTCAAGTCTATTAAAATGAATTGAAGCATAATTATACCAATTTAATAAATGTTTCTTACAAATGGTAGAATTAAGGAAGACCGAAGTTGGAATAAATATTGAATAAAAAAAGGTAAAAATGTATAGATATAGCCGTCTTAAAGGAATTGGAGAAGCTCTTTTGAGTGACTCTAAATCCTTGCCAGGTATAGATTTTTCCATAGCAGCCATTTTTCAAATTGGTATTAGTCCTTCATAGGGTTTTAGTTAGCAAATTTAATTTTCTGTGCATCTGTGGCAAAATCATTGTATTCCCCGACTTCATAGTTGGGAGACTAAACCCCTACTACTCACGGTGAAATTTTAATCCTTTATTGAGTTTATCAACAGTATCTAGTAACCATAAATAACCATTCAATAAATAATTACCATGCAAATTCCAACTAATCATACTTCTCTATCCAAAAGACTCCATAACCGACGACAAAAATTAGCCAAATTAATTAATTTTCCTGCCATACTTTGGTCAGGTAGCCGTAGTTCCCGTAACTTTCCAGCTAATACTTTCCCCTTCCGTCCTAGCAGTCATTTTCTTTATTTTGCTGGTCTACCAATTGCAGATGCTGCTATCCGTTTAGAAGGAGAAAAATTAGAACTATTTATGGATAACCCACCCCCAAGTAATCTACTTTGGCATGGAGAAATACCAACACGCGATCGCCTCGCAGAAATTATCGGTGCTGATGCTGCTTTTCCGATGGAAAAATTAAAATCTTATGCCACAAATGCAGCAACTATTTCTGTACAAAACCCCACTACTAAAATTACACAATCTCAGATTTTAAATCGCGATATTTTTCCCTCTAATAAACCTCAAGAAATTGACTTAGAATTAACCAAAGCAATTATCTCTTTAAGACTTAGCCATGATGATACAGCTTTAACAGAAATCAAACAAGCAGTAGCAGTAACAGTAGAAGCTCATAAAGCAGGAATGGCAGCTACAAAAAACGCTAAATTTGAAGCGAATATCCGCGCTGCAATGGAAAGTATTATTATCTCCAATAATATGACTTCTGCTTACACCAGTATTGTGACTGTACATGGGGAAGTTTTGCACAATGGAGAATATTATCATCCTCTACAAACAGGAGATTTACTATTAGCAGACGTGGGGGCAGAAACAACTTTAGGTTGGGCAAGTGATGTGACTCGTACTTGGCCTGTTTCTGGTAAATTTTCTTCTACACAAAGAGATATTTATGATGTAGTTTTAGCTGCCCATGATAACTGTATTTCTCAAATTAAACCAGGTGTAGAATATTTAGATATTCATCTATTAGCAGCTAAAGTTATTGCTGAAGGATTAGTAAATTTAGGAATTTTAAAAGGTAAACCAGAAGACTTAGTAGAAATAGATGCTCATGCCTTATTTTTTCCTCATGGAGTCGGTCATTTATTAGGTTTAGATGTTCATGATATGGAAGATTTAGGAGATTTAGCAGGATATGAAATAGGTCGAGAACGTAGTAGTCGTTTTGGTTTAAGTTTTTTGCGATTAAATCGTCCGTTAATTCAGGGAATGTTAGTGACAATTGAACCTGGTTTTTATCAAGTTCCTGGAATTTTAAATAACAAAGAAATGCGTCAAAAATATCAGAATATTGTGAATTGGGAAAAGCTAGAATATTTTTCTGATGTTCGAGGTATTAGGATTGAGGATGATGTTTTAGTTAAGGCAAAGAGTGCTGAAATTTTGACTCAAGAATTACCTAGCGATATTGATGCAATTGAAAAATTAGTAGGATAATTATTTAGGATTTACCGAATCAATTTTCAACCTTAAGTCATCATGATTTTGAGAATTATTAAAGGTTAAACAAGTGTAATAAGTAATAAAAATAATATCAAAACTAATATAATTTTTGAAGATAAAGTAATAATACCAATTTCATCAAATATTGCTACAGTGGCTCTGTTTTTAGGAGTCAACCCACCCCTAACCCCTCCCTAGATGGGAACTCAGTTGGTTATTTATTTTTTCTGAGAGTAAAACTGTTCCATGATTGACTAAAAATAGTTTTATACCAATTCCCAAAAAGAATGCTATACTTCATCAATACTTCAGTTATTAAGTAATAAGTATATATAAGCACTGTTTCTAAGGATTATAAGTAAATAGCGCTCGAATCTTATTTAGTATACCCCTACTCCCTACTCCCTACTCCCTACTCCCTGCTATCAATAAAATATAGCAATACTTTTGAGAAATGCTATTATAACTATCAGAATTTGTTTTTTGTCCCCAAGGAATAATTTAATTTTTACCTTCTGCGTCGGCAGTAAATTTACTAACACTTTTGTAATCATTTTACTGTAACTACCTTTTTTGAATATAAAGTAATAAAATAGTAATGAAAAGCGCTATAGAAATCATATTTCAGTTGTAATATTTTAGTGGTAATTAGGAGTCATAACTCAGGAGTCAGAATATAAAAGGATTTTTATCGATCTTAATTGTTCTTAAATATCTCATAAATCATTCCTGATTACCATATAATATTTAGTTAACAAACAGTCTCTAAATATTGGTGATTAGTTAGTGATAATTAGTCTATGTTTTTAAATTATATTTTGTTCGGATATTCAGTTATAAATAAAATTAAAATCAACTTATAGCGGTTTTCACTCATGTTGACTACAAAACTTCTGCCTTCTGCCTTTAAGCCAAAATCTCTGTATTCTATGTTAATGAAAAGCGCTATAATTGAGACTAACAATGATTAGAATCCCTACTCTTCTCTCTATTGCAAGAGCACCTATTCTTTATTCCCTGTAACCAGTTATTTATAAGTATTCAACCGAAAATAATATTATACCTTAACATTCATCCTGAAAAACAGCCCCACGTTTAATTAATTCATGCTTCATTTCCTCAGAAATTCCCAGATTATTACCAAATACCGCACCATCTAACTCTGCACCTTCTAGGTTTATTTTTCTTAAATCAGCCCCCAATAACCTAGCATTTTTCAAGTTAGCATTCATCAGATTTGCCATCATTAATTTGGCATTTGATAATTGCGCATCACACAATTGGGTTTTTATCAGTTTAGCTTGATTCAATAAGGCACCTGTCATCATAGAATTAAATAATAAAGTATTGCTCAGGTTAGCCCCTTGCATATTCGCATTATATAAATTTGCTTTAATCAAATTAATATCTGCTAGATTAGCATTAGTTAATTGAATATTAGTGAGATTAGCATTGCTGAGATTAGCATATCTGAGGTTAGCATATTCTAGATTAGCATTAGTTAAATTAGCAGTGCCTATATTCGCACCCTTAAGATCGGCATTTTCCAGGTTAACCCCACTTAAATTTCTCCCATAAGCACCATGATTAACAATATCCCAAACAAGATACCACTTTTCATCTAATTCTGTTTCATGATTAATTTTTACCCCTCTTAAATTAACATGATTTAAGTTAGTACCCCTCAACTTTGTGTTATGAAGATTAGCATCACTAAAATTAGTACAATAAAGATTAGTACCTTCAAGATTAGCACCTTCAAGATTAGCTCGGTTTAATTGACCTCTAATAAGGTTAACATTAGATAAATTAGCGTCTTTGAGATTAGCATCTTTAAGGCTAACATCTGTCAAATTGCCTTGACTAAAATTAGCACCTATAAGATTAGCTTCGTTGAGGTTAGCATCATTAAGTTTCGCATAACTCAAGTTGGCATTTGTGAGATTACTATTTCTCAGATTAGCACGAGTTAAATTAGCATTAGTTAGATTAATTTCAATTAACTTTGAATGTGTAATCTCACTACGCCATAGATTAGCACCTTCTAGGTTAGCACCCTCTAGGTTAGCACCCCTAAAACTGGCGCCTCTGAGGTCTGCACCTTTAAAATTTACCTTGCTAAAGTTAGCAAACCACATTATTGCCCCACTTACATTAGCATGACTCAAATCGCTATTACTAAAGTTAGTTCTTTTCAGATTAGCGCACAGTAAATAAGCACTCCTTAGAATAGCGTCACTCAAATTAATATCATCTAGATCGCTCAGACTTAGGTCAGCATACTCAAGATTTACACCAGCAAAATTGTTAGTTAATTTTTGACTGGTGGTTTCATCAGCATCATTTATTGCTTGATTTTTTGTACCTTGAATTAGTTTCTGTAGTTTCTCAAGTGATTGTTGGTTAGCCATATATACTTATATCTTTAATGTTTGAAATTTTAAGATGTTATTTGAGGCCAATCATTAAAATTAATTTAGTCCTGTATAATTCAGAATAATTACGCTTCTACTAATATAATCATCGCCAATAATTATCAGAAAACAGGCATTTAGATAAAATCTGAAGAAATAGGCAAGTAAAATTCCAATTAAAAAAAATGAAAACAATAAATTTTGACTTGTTCTCTGGCGCACCTAACTTGATTTTTGACTATTTACTAACTTATATTTACTCTGTCTTTTCTCAAATTACCGAGAGTATGAATAGAAAACTAAGTATCCTCAAAAACTGCCCCACGACTAATTAAATCTTGCTTCATTTCCTCAGATAAACCAGCATCATGCCATAACCTAGCTTTCTCTACTTTTGTATTCTGAAAATTAGCTCCTTTTAAATTTGTTAATGCTAATCCAGCTTGAGTTAAATCAGCATCACTCAAATTAGCACCACTTAAATTCGCATCACTTAAATTTGCATTACTTAAATTCGCATTACTCAAATTAGCACCACTCAAATTAGCACCACTTAAATTAGCCAAAGCTAAACTAACAAGGTGCAAGTTTGCATCAGTTAGATTGGCATTACTTAACAACGCACCACTCAAATCTGCACCACCCAAATTTACTTTACTAAGATTAGCTTCACTTAAATCTGCATCACTTAAATCTGAACCCCGTAGGTAAGCACCATGTAAATTTGCTCCACTCAAATCAACACCACATAAACTAACCCCTAATAATTTAGCACCAGCAAAATCTTCAGCAGGATTTAGACCAGCAATATTCGCTAACTCCAATAAATCTTCTGTATTTGCCTCAACCACATTTTTGCTCATTATTCTAAACTCTGAAAAATCACATCCAGCAGCAGTTGCAGATAACATTAAACCTTGCAACTCCTCTGGAGATTTATATTGTAATGACTCAGAAGTTAACTCAGAGCTAAAATTCTGCGATCGCAACCAAAGCACCAATTTTATTTCCAACACAGCTAGTCGGTTGGGGCTAATATTATGAGGCCATAATCCTTCAATACCAGTCATAGAGTCAAAAATTTCATCAGCTATATTTTTAACTGTTATACCAGTTTTCACTCCCAGAAAATTAGTTTTAACTTATTTTTCGGTGTTCTTGAATCTTAGGAGTCAGGAGTCAAGACTCAGGAGTCAGGAGTCAGGAGTTAGAATTAAGTTTTTCTCAATTGAAAATTCATTACCCTTGGTATGAATTTTTACTACAAAGGTAGAAAGCTTAATGATAACTGCTTCGTTAGTTCTATCAACTTCTGAATATGGTTTAATCTTAGGAGTCAAGACTCAGGAGTCAGGAGTCAGGAGTTAGAATTAAGTTTTTCTCAATTGAAAATTCATTACCCTTGGTATGAATTTTTACTACAAATAAGGAATTTTGAGGATCCCTATTTCCTTCCTTATATGATTGAGCAATAAAATTTACAATTTTTCTGTTTTTTCTTCCCTCTTCCTTTGTTTTAGTGTCATACCTAAAATCAGCAATGCTTATAAAAATTATTGATTCTCGCCACCTCCCCCCTTTGAAGAGGAAATGTTCTTAAAGGGTTGCCCACGTATCCCAGTGACAAAAACAACTTCTGACTTCTAACTTCGCGCCTTCTGACTTATGACTTCGTTAACTTTGCTACTCTCAAACCTCAAAAAATGCACCTCCCGCCACCAACTCCTGTCTCTTATTTTCAGAAATACCCTGATTTTCCGCAAATATAGCCTTCTCTAAAATTGCCTCTTTTAAATCTGCTTGTTTTAAATTAGCGCCTCGTAAATTAGCCCCACTTAAATTAACTCTACTCAGGTCTGCATTTTCCAAAGAAGCATTACTTAAATCAACATTAACCAATTTAGCATTAGGCAGATAAGCACTACTCAAGTCAGCACCACGGAGATTAGCGTTACTCAGATCCGCACGAGGTAATTTTGTCCGTAAATCTGCACCTGCAAGATTAGCCCCTAAAAGTTTAGCATCTCGCAGATTAGTATTACAGAGATTAGCTTGACTTAAGTTAGCACCACTAAGATTAGCCCCACTCAGGTCAGCCAGGGTTAAGTTAGCATTACTGAAATTAGTCTTTTGTAAGTTTGCCCCAACAAAATTAGTATATTGGAGGTCTATGGCACTTAAATCACTACCTGCAAAATCTTCGGTAAAATTTAGAGCCACAGTTTGAGCAATTTCTGTAAAGTTATTGCCCAATTGTTTTGATAATAATTCTTTGGCGATCGCTATCTGCTGCTGTTTCAATTCTTCTACTTTTCTTCTATCCTCCATTGATTCGTATACTAATCTCAGATTAAATAAAGCATTTCCTTGGCTAGTATAATTATCTATTTTTTTCGCAATAGCTAATTGTCGTTGATAATATTGTTGAGCCAGGGAGAATTCTCCCAAGGCATGATAAGCTATTCCTAAACTTGAGCAGGCTTCTTGGATGGCAAATTCGTCTAGGGTTTCTTCAGCGATCGCTACATGTTGTTGTTGATATTTAATTGCTTGTTGATAATTTTCTAGAGAATAATAAGCATTCCCTAAATTTCCTAATGCTTTTGCTTCTCCTTCTCTGTCTTGAATTTCTCTGGCAATATTTAAGTGTTGCTGATAAGATTCTATAGCTAACTGATAATTTGATAGTGTTTCATAAGCCACTCCAATATTTCCTAAAGCTGCACCTTGTTTACGGCGGTTATAAATTTTTTTATAGATAGTTAGTGCTTGTTGCCAAGACTCCAAAGCTGATTCAAATTGATTATTTTTATATTGATAAATCCCTTGTTTAACTAACTTGTCTGCTATTTCATTCATAAAGTTTTCAGCTTACTTAAAAGCACACAGTATACTATTTTAATTTAACTTTAGGTTTTACTGTTATATAACCCGTTTTAAACTTCATTTATCTAATCATAACGATAAAATTTAACCCCTACCTAGTTATACCAATTTAATATTGAAGTTGCATAGAATATAATTTTAATCAGAGTTTACTATAGATAAAGACAGACAAGCTAATGAATTTTATAGTTCTATGCAGTCTTACATAAAATTGGTATGAGACGAAATCCAGTTATCAATGCATATACTTTTTTTAATCTTCTCTAATCCTGTTGCCTTACCCTCATAGAGCTTCTTGTATAAACTAGATTTACCATCATAATTTTCGTGATTTAAGGCACACTACAAAGAAAGTATATTTATTTATTAAGTTTTATTACTAATTCCAGTTGATGTTGAGTTACCTAGTATTACTTCATAGGTTGTATAATTAGAAGTAATATTTTTTATGTTAAAGGGAATTTATACTCTGGCTAATGATGTTGTATACGATCAGCTTGTGGCTTTACTAAATAGTATTGAAGCTAATGTTAGTTCTGATATTCCTATTTGTGTAATTCCTTTTGATGAAAGATTAGATAAAGTCAAAAAAGAAGTCAACTCTAGAAAAAATGTTACTCTTTTTGATAATCTAGACTCTATCAAACGTTGGGAAAATTTTGCTCAGGAAGTTTGGACTGTGCATCCAGAAGCAAAGAAAAAAAGCTTCAGTAAACCGCCTTGGGGTAAAGGACATCACCGACGTTTTGCTGCTTTTGATGGATAATTTGAAAAGTTTGTGTTTTATGATGGTGATAGTTTAGCAATGAAATCAGTAGATGATATTTTTGATAAACTAGACACTTTTGATTTTGTATTTGATGATTGGGAACATAAGAAAGCAAAAGAAACAGCAGCATTAAATATATCTATAATTGAAGAAACCACAAATTATCAGGAACCACAAATTAGAGCTAAATTGCATTGTTCTAGTTTATTTGGTTCAAAAAAAGGGATTTTTAATGAACAAGAACTATCGGAACTTCAAAAAAGGTTAACAGAGGAAAATGAAATAACTTGGGTAAGTCGGTGGTGGGATGATGCTTTTTTGTTTAACTATCTTACTTTCAGGTGCGACCGCCCCATTTATAACTTTACTCTAAGCGAAAATGGACAAGATAGAACAGGTAACTGTGCTGATGCCGATCCCTTTATTAATATTGATAATCTACTTTACAACGAACAAGGTTTGAAACCGATTCACAGAATTCATTATATGAATTATTCATCTAAAGATTTTGCACTTCTATGTCAAGGTTATGATGCTGAGATTAGGTATAAAGATGAATTTTTGTATTATCGATTTTTGAAAAATCCTGAACAAAGACCTAAAGAATTAAAATCACAGGGTTGGTTAGAGAAAAGTAGTCAAAAAATTATAAGTATTGCGAATAAAATCAAATCAAATTTGCCTTAGTATATTAGGCTGATTTGTTAAAAGATTAAATTATTTGATCTAATAACATTGACCGAAATAGAAATAAAGTACAAAGAGGGGAATTTTGTAAGAGGTCTATAAATAATGTTAGCTCCTAAAGATTTACCTGAAAATTTTAACAACTGGAATCAGAAACATAAAGCACCAAAAGGTGCTTTATGGTGGTATAAGTATATTAATTCCAATATTACTGGAAATAACTTGACTTGGCGTAATCGCTTTAAACTTCCTGATTGGTTAATAAGAGAAATAGGTGCATTTGGTTTTCAAATAAATAGTCAATCACGAGTTTTTGAGTATCCCTGGTGTTTTATAGCTACAGCATTGTCGCCTGGTATGCAAGTAGTGACGTTCTCCTACATCAAATCAAAGATTATGATGTAGGCTTCCCCACCTCACGGACGCGGGTTTTCTGTTTCAAAGGGAGTACAACCACTTAACCCTCCACAGACAG
>JAAUYL010078185.1_pt1 | contig 10772 bp, 11 predicted proteins | sample 7278011 | NCBI WGS metagenome assembly JAAUYL01 (sample SAMN14350225, study PRJNA611818) | marine sediment metagenome | isolation source: surface marine sediment (1.8m) | place: French Polynesia: Moorea | collected 2018-08 | reverse complement strand
GGCGTGTTCGGTTCAGTCTCGATCTGAAATAGGAAGAAAGCTATCTACATTGATGTACTTCACTGGGATTTTTCACATCAATCAACTATAACGTGATTGCTCTTGTTTCCAGTATAATAATTGTACCTTTCTCAAACAGTAATGGTGTAAGCGGATCCAGGGTCGTTTCCAGGACAAATGAATGACAATGACTGAATGTACTTTAGATTTAGTGAGTTATGGAATTCTTTTTCCCCGAAATTGCAATTTCAGTGCATACTTTTGTTTGCTAACACGTATGTATCGTCTTATCCTACTTAGTTCTACTTCTACCGTTTATTTTGGTAAACGTTCATATCACACACTTTACATAAGAAATTGAGCCAAAAAGATAAGGAATCGTCGTTGGACGTTCGATTCCCGTATTTTTTCAATGCATTCTACTTATTCAAGATTTTATAATTGCAGTAGGGCTCTGTGCACAAAGTTTTCACTTTTACGAGATAACACGATCGACAAATGGAAATCTTAGAAGAAGGAGACGTGTCTAACAATGACATCTTTGATGCTCCATGCCAAACTGTGGCTTGTTTTTGTTTGCACAAATGTAAAAATATATGGAGCAAATCTCTGTGTTCATGTGTTCATTATCGGTTTACCGACACTCCTCTCTCAACAATTCCTCTCTCGCAAATCCTCTCTCGCAAAACCTCTCCTAACCATTCCTCTCTCAAACAATTTCTCTCTCCAACAATTCCTCTCTCGTAAAATCTCTCTTGACAATTCCTCTCTTGCAATTCCTCTCTCGCAATACCTCTCTTGCAAAACCTCTCTCGCAATTCCTATCTCAAACAATTCCTCTCTCGATTGTATTTTCTATATTTATGATGCGAGCAAAGATAATACAGACGTCACCATAGTTTTTAACTATGGTAACTTGGGTGGAAAGTTGCAATGACCTCTTGGTGAAAAAGTAAGAGGTATTTCTTTTTTTATTCAGTTTAGCCTTTTTAAGAGATAAAGTAGTTACCAAAAATAATCTAAATTGCACTTGGAAGTTCAGAGATCTGACAAGGTACTTGCCCCAACCAATAGTTTAATAATAAAACACGGATCTAACTTTCAACTGAGCTAAGAAATTGAAATCATATCACAAATGAATGCACAGGAGCTGTTAAAAGATACAAGCAATTTTTGATTTTGTAAGATTTTTTTTAATTTTTTAATATTTTTTCATGTGAAACATGGAATTTTTGGGGATTTTTCTTGTTTCACGATTTTCTTACGTCGGCTGGTCATGGTAGACCTTGTACTACAGTGGCAAGAGATGAATTGTAATGAGAGAGAAATTGTACCGAGAGAGGAATTGTTGCGAGAGAGGAATTGTCGTGAGAGAGGAATTGTAGCGAGAAAGGAATTGTACTGAGAGAGGAATTGTTGCAAGAAAGGAATTGCATAAGAGAGAAAAGACAAGAGAGAAACTGCACGAGAGAGGAATTGCTAAGAAAGAGAGTGCGAGAGAGGATTTGCGAGAGAGGAATTGTCGAGAGAGGAGTGTCGCTACACGTTCATTATCATCTGACGTGGGACTCCTAAATATTTAGTTGTGATCTCATTAGATAATTCCGAATCTCGGCCAAGGTATGGATTTTACTTTGACAAGAATGATCGCAATTGCTGCATAAAGTAGCTTTGGTCGTTTTAGATTTGGGTTTTGTCCATTTCAAATAGCTTATTCAAGGGCTCATGAATCTATGGGGCAAAAATAATTATGAACTTGATTTCACAGAAAAAATAATAATTCGCGAGGAGAGAGGTTGCGTGAAACATGCTGAGTTCCGCTTGATCATAACAAAAACAAAAACAATAACAACACATGTTTATGTAGGGAACCTTGAATTAAAGAAACAAGACCGAAAGCTGACATGAAAACTCCGCTCGCTTGAAATATTGAAGAGCAAGATTGCTACTGTGACAATAAACAAAACAAACGAAGCTTAGACTATGTGAATAGCCGTTCCCGTTTGTTTTGTTCTCGTGCAACACCCAACACAAGATGTCCTCCGACGGCATGATGGAGTACGACGGGGCCAACTTCTTGAGGCTGAGGTTGGTTTTGGCCATGTTGAGTGGCAAGTCGGTGAAGATAAGCAATATTCGATCGAAGGATACATCGGTTGGCCTTAACGAATACGAGGCCAGCCTGATCCGCTTGTTCGACAAGATCACCAACGGCTCCAAGATCAAGGTGAACGAGACGGGATCGTGTTTGACGTTCAACCCCGGCCTGTTGACGGGCGGCAAGATCGAGCACGACTGCTCGCTGGACCGTGGCATCGGGTACTACCTCGAGCCCCTCCTCATGTTAGGCCCCTTTTGCAAGGCGCCCCTCGACGTCACGTTTCGCGGTGTGACCAACAACGACATCGACCCATCGCCAGACTTTCTAAAACAGAGTGCAATGCCAATTCTGAAGCGATTTTTAATCGTCGACGAAGGACTCGACCTCAAAGTGGAGAAAAGAGGCTGCTACCCCGGTGGCGGGGGTCAGGTGCGATTTCAGTGTCCAGTGAGGAAAACGTTGCGACCGTTGCAGTGGACAGATCAGGGAAAAATCAAGCGGATTCGAGGCGTGGCATGGGCAACCAGAGTGTCGCCGTCCGTTCCAAACAGGATGATCGAGTCGGCAAAGTCATTATTGCTCAAGTATCTGCCCGACATCTACATCTACTCGGATCACAGCACCGGGAGCAAGTCGGGCAAATCACCCGGCTTCGGCCTTGTACTTACGGCGGAGACGACGACGGGGACTTTCTTGAGCGCCGAGGTCGTCTCTAAGCCGGCTGGAGGCAAGGGCTTGGAGCCGACAGTGCCCGAGGACCTGGCTCTGAAGGGTGCTCACGAACTTTTGGAAGAGATCTACCGTGGAGGCTGCGTCGACTCGGTGTGCCAAAGTCAAGTCCTGCTCATGATGGCCTTGGGCCAGCGGGACGTGTCCAAGCTGGTGACAGGACCCCTGACAAACTACACGATCGACTTCTTGAGACACTTGAAGGACTTCTTCCAGACTGTGTTCGTCCTCGAAACGTTCAAAGACAGCAGTGTCGGTGATGACGAGGAACGCCGCTTCGGAGCGGATAAAGTGATGGCAGCGTGCGTCGGGGTCGGGTTCACAAATCTCAGCAAACGAACGACTTGAAATAAATTGATTTATTCTTCGATGTTCTTACCTATTTTGGCAGAGTTTTGGTTGCTTGAAAGTCTTCTGGCAATTTCACTGGAAAGCAAGGATGGCGACTTTTTCATATAGAACAGACGTCATTACGTTTATTGTAAAGCACGTTTCGTGTCGTCATTACGTGTATAATGGAACTCATCTGAATCATTGATATCACGGCAACAACATGTTGAATGCTGCGTCCACATCTAACTGCGCAAATGGTACAAAGAGCCTCCACCAAAAAAATCGATACTTCCAGAGAGGAAAACGAGATAAAGAGAAAGCCCGTATTTAAATTCATGTAAATATCTGCATATTTTATTCGCCAGGGAAATTTTGTGAAAACATGATGCCGGCAACAAACAAGTCATTCAAATAAAGATACATCGATTCGCGCCAATGACAAGACTACAGCTGTCATCTTTGTGTCCAATCGGAACTGATCTGTTGCCTTTTTAGCGGTCGAAGATCAGGTGTGTGTACTTAACGTAAATGAATGATAATTACAGTGTTGATGATGCTATGATGCTGTTCCATAATGAGGTGTCATTTTATTGATTATTTTAAGACAAACAAGCAAGAAGAAACTCTACTCCCATCTGCTCTTCCGTTTCCTTGTTGCTCCTTCGGGATTCGAACTTGAGCTTGGTTGAGAATTTGACTGCTGCTGCTGCTGGATTGTGTTCGTGGAGCTGCCGTCGGCCGACTCTGCTTTCTGAAACCTCGACATGTACTGGCTCTTGAAGGCCATCTTCATGGCGGACACACGGCTCATTCCGCCTGAGCTACCTCCCGATGCCCCGCTCCCCGAGGTCACGGGGTCCTTGGAGGTTAGGTAGTCGTCCAGAGCGGCGTTATCGTTTCGGGCCTGGCCTCCACCGCCGCCCGGGGGCTTGTACCCGAGGCCGATCTTTTCGTGATTGGACGATGATCCGCCCTTGCCCTTGCGAAATCTGGAATTTCGAAACCAGGCGGACTTGAGCGCCAGCTCCATGAGGTCATTGGGAACATCCTGGTTGGCTTGTTCGAGGTTTCGCACGAGATGTCCTGCCATCTCTTTGTCCTTTTCTGTTATCAGCGTGTACGCAGTACCCTAAGAAATAAGATTTTTTGAGGGGCTGTAGTTTTACAAGCAGATATATTGTCATGTATACCTTGACGCCAGCACGACCCGTTCGCCCCACCCTGTGGGTGTGCGTTTCAATGTCCCGCGCCAAGTCGAAGTTGATCACGGTTCTGATGTGGGGTATGTCGAGGCCTCGAGCTGCAACATCTGTGGCCACAAGAATGGGAAATTCTTGCCTGAGAAAAAGCATATTCATGTGAAATCGTTCTGCTAAAAACTCTTCATTCTTACTTTCTGAATGACGTGATGATTTCGTTTCGCTCGTGCTGGAGCAAGTCTCCATGGATGACCCTCAGATCGAAGTCTTTGAGCTTGAGGTTCTTGGCGAGCTCCTCGCAGTTGGCCTTCTTCGTGACGAAGAGCAACACGGAGCCCTCGGACGTGAACTCGACCAACTTCGTCAGGAGCCAGTTCCATTTGACCCCGCCGAGGCCGACGACCTTCACGACCTGGGTGACGTCCTCGGAGGCCTCGCCGATTGTTCCCTGGACGATCTTGACAGGATCAGTTAGCACGTCTCTTGCCAACCGTTCGATCTTCTTTTTGAACGTCGCACTAAAGAGCATGCACTGTCGGTCTGGCCTCACATGGTCGCAAATTGACCGCACCTACGAAAGAAAATTAGTGACACCACACCATGCATCTTAGATTAACTGCAAATTGATGACTTACTTGAGGCTCAAAGCCCATGTCAAACATTCGATCCGCTTCGTCCAAAACTAGATAAGTTACGCGTTGCAAGTTCGTCACCTTCATCTTGATCATGTCTATCATGCGCCCGGGAGTGGCAATTGCGATCTCAGCTCCGGCCTCGAAGGCTTTCGACTGCTCCCACTTGGAGCCACCACCGTAAGCGCAGACAACCTCGAGACCGTAAACCCGACCAAATTTCTTGGCCTCGGTGTAAATCTGCATGGCCAGCTCTCTCGTTGGAACTAACACTAAAGCAATAGGTCCTTCCCCCTTCACCAACCTGCAAAAAGCAAACTTGTAATATCGAGTCAACACACCCATTTCCTTTTTCTAACCGTCTCTGATCCATGATGTGAACCAACATGGGCCACAGGAACGCGGCCGTTTTGCCGCTACCCGTCTTGGCGATCCCGATGCAATCCCTGCCCGACAGAAGGGCGGGGATGCCTTGACTCTGAATCGGGGTAGGCTGCGTGAACTCGGATTTTCGGATTGCTTTCAGCAGTGTGTCGTCAAAACCGAAATGACCAAAACTCGAGACAGGCTTGGGAGGACTTGCGCCCGACACACGGATGCCCAACTTGTGCTGGAGATCGATCACCTGGATCCGACTCAGTCCAGCGATGTCTGGATGCTCTGTGTAGAAGTTCCTCTCGAACGTCTCGTAATTGACGGAGGAGTGGTCAAAGGGACCGAGCGGGTCAATATGCTTCGACTTGGCGGGAGCGATCGGATTGCCGTCCTCGTCGTACTCGATCTCGAGACCGTCGTCGTCGTCGCCCCCGATGCGACCAGCGTTAGGATTCTCCTCTAGCCACTTGTAATACGACTCCTCCTCGTCGGCATCTTCGATATCTGCTCGAACACCTTTATTGCTGCTACTGCTCCACTCTTTTGTTTGACCTCGATGGCCGCCTGCTGCTGCACCCATATCTGTGTTCTTTTTGTCTGTAGCCTTCAGTCCTTGTTTTTGGGCATCTTTCTCGAGGTTCGCCATGAATGCGTCAAGAGGGTCCTCCTCAGAGTCAGATTCGTCTTTCTTAGACTTCTTGGCCTCCGAAGCACTGCCGCCAGGAGAACCAGGGGCCGGTTGATAGGGCAGCGCCTCTTCCTTTTTCTTGGGCTTTGCACCGATTCTGTAATCTGTTTCGTCGTCCTCGTTGAAATAGTCGTCCTCTGTTCGAGCCTTTCTGACGTTGAACTCGTTGGACGCCTGGCTCGCCATGTTGTCCGAGATGGAAGTCATGGTCGAGTAGCCCTGCTTGTTCACGCCGCCGCCACTACTGCTGCTTCCACCATAACTTCTGGACGACGACGAATGAAAGCTGGACGGAGGCGGTACGCCTCCATAATGGCCTCGAGAAGCCGAGGAGCCCGATCCGCCCCGCTGGCCAGTCAAACTGCTTGGTGGCGGGATTTCTGCTCCTCGATACGGCTTGTTCACGCTGTCCTCCGAGGACACAAAGTTGCTGTAAAGCCCGCCTCCCCGTCTCATGACTGCGAACGGGTTTAGTCCTTGGCAACTTGGCAAGAAAAGACACCGAAAACTTTAGTAGACTTGGGTTGGGACTTGGGACTTGGAAAGATTTCTCGTTTCCGAAAAGTTTTTGTTTTGATTTTCTTTTCAGCGACAACAGAGTGACCAGACATTTCTAAGAACAAAAGATTCTACAAAACAAGGGCCCAGAGTGATAAAAAGCTTGCAATTAATACCAGCCGCCGTGAAATATAAGCCATTCAAACCATAGTTTACTTCATTGACAATTATTCAATGTATTAATTCTGGTGAGGTCTGGGGTTTCATAATCGAAAGTGAGATAAAACAAAATTAGCTCGTTAGTGAGACCGAATCTCCGTTGATACGCAAAATATTGCTGTATACATGAAACGGCAATAGTACGTCAGAGATTCAATTCAGTACTATTTAGTGACATGGCACTAGAAGAGCGAGGCTTCATGGAGGATAACCCCACGGCGCCGCCGCCTGCGCCCGATCCTGATCCCGAGGGGAACTGCCACAACAAAAAGAATCTTGACCAATCATGGCAAGAATCGGGTGAGAAACCGACCGACAGTTCATTTCATTGTTTACACTTCCGATATCCCGTCAGCTGATTTTATCTTTGTTCCCGCTTCCGGTAGTCATGGGCGAATCCACGGCAATGAGTAAGAATTCCTACTACTCGTACAAATACCAGGGTAGCCACAGCAAGGAGCAGAACCGCAAGATGATCGCGATCAGCGGCCTGATCGTCCTGGTGATGATGATCGGGATCGGGGTCGGGATCAGCTCGGGCGAGGATACGGACATCTTTGCTGGCGAGCCCGGGATCGCATTGGGTGGTACTTACCGATTGAACAGCTACGACACCAACTTCGACGCCTACCTCTCGAGCCTGGATGTCCCAAAGCTGGTCATCCGACTGATCAAAGTTTCCAAAGAGGTTAGCAGTTGTCAAAATAAAAGATAAAGTCATTGTCTGCAATTCCTGTTCACTTGTTCAGATGATTAAAGTCGAGGAGCCAAGTGGTTCAAACCCAAACTGGACAGTGACAATGGAGACAGGTAGAATCTTAATCAAAGTGATACTGAAATAGATACATTCCATTTTTTCCTTGTAGAATACACAGTGCATAAAGTTACGTTTCGCTTGAACGAAGACTTTCACGTCCCTTGGGAGAAGGGTGGGCGGATATCGCATTTTGTAAGTTGTCTAGATACGCGAATGCAAATCAAATCTAATCAAATCAAATCAAAATAGGATATATGATATAACCCATATTTACAGTGCACGAGGCCAGAGCAGTTCATAATTATGTGCACCACGAAGGAGGAGACCAAAGGCTGGAACCTAAAAACAAGGATGATCTTTAGTGACGCAGGTTTGATTGACGAGAAGACAAACCTGAACGCCATGATCTCGACGAACAAAACCTACGTGAGGCTGAAAGAGGACGGCACAGAGCACATTGCCGAGGACGAGGCCGGCCTCATCGACAACACCGAGACGGCTACACCCCCAATGGACGAGGAGGACTGGTTCGTCTGGGAATAATATTGACACTTGACGATTAGAATTTTGACTTTAAATAATGAGTTCATTGCGATATATTTTTGCTCTCTTTCTATACATGAATAATAACAGGCAGGCGGACAACAAGTAGAAGACTATTTACAGGTGCTCATTTTTGTCATTGCCGAACCATGGACTTTCCGATTGAAGATTGACCCCCCGGAAATGATCTTGGCCTTTTTCCTGAGATCAGGGGAAACTGTAGTCTTGTTAAGCTTCCGGCATATCTTACGTCGCTGCACAGTTCACGGAATTTTTCCACCTGGCCTCGACTGGCTATTCTCGAGGTGCCAATGTCTGCGGGGTTGAGCTCTTCTTTGGCAAGACCACTGGCGATTCGGACGACAGCCTTCGGTCCGTCCTTGACCTTGGGATCGCCGACATACTTGATCTTGAGGCCAGACCTCCGAAACACCGCCTCGATGTTCGCGTCGGGCTCGTTCTCCATGAGCTTGCAGGTGACCTCGTCGGCGGCCTCACCGCCCGTTACTGTATCGTGCAGCGTCACCTTGGGTGTCTGGCTCTTCACGATGTTGACAATCGTGTATGCCTTGTTGTACTTGGATCTGAACTCAAGGGGCAGGTTGTCATAAGTGAACGAGCCGAGATCGTCATCGTCCACTTTGACGTTGATCCGATTGCCGTCCGCAGAAACTTGAAAGAACTCTGTTTTTGCACTCTTTGTTGTCGACATCAGTAGCACGTTGCCATTCTCTCGAATGGACGCCTTGATGCCGCTGATCTCCATCGGTTTTCGACTTGGCACCAGCCTCAACGTGTTCAGCTTAGGCTTCAACTTCGGGATCGGACCCGACGGCGGGGTGGCTCCTATCCTGCTCCACAGGGCTTGACCGTCGCTCACGGACATCATTGCCGGCTGGTACGAGGCGGTCGACACTTGCAGAGGAAGAGATTGTGGAGGCTGCTGGCTACTGCTCGTGAAGTTGGTGGTTGTCGGTGTTATTGGCGATGCGTGTTGATGCAGTTGCTGATAATGGGATTGAGGCTGTGCATGCTGAGGAGTATAGTAAGCCCTGGACTGATGTGGTGATGGAGGTCGCATCAGCGGTGGTTTGCTTGGAAGGCTTGACGCTCTCGTCAAGTTGGTCAAGTTCCTCGACAACTGCGACGTCGTCGCGAATCCGCTGTCCGAGGAGACTTGCGTTCGGTTGTTGCTACCATACAGCGAGGTCGAGTTTAGAATTTGCATGGAATGGAGGTCTCGCAGCCGTATTCGTTTTCTCGGGTCTTTTTCCAGCATTTGCACTAGCAGACTCAGGCAATCGTCACTAACGAGAGCACTGCCAACGCTTTGTCGAGGATCGAGAGGGTCGTGGCGAGCTCTTTCCCTCGTCATGTCCTCACTTTCGGAAGGGTGTCGCCGAAACGGGTGCCGCCCGAACAAGATGTTCCAAAGCAGGATCCCGAGCGACCAGATGTCAACCTGCTCGTCATACACCCGCTCGCCGTCCATCTCGGGTGCCATCGCCGACTTCGTCCCGCACACCATCGTGTTCCTGTCGGTCCTCCTGCCCACGAGGCCGAAGTCGCCAATCTTGAAGCACTCATCGTCGGTGACGAAGACGTTGGCCTCCTTGATGTCGCGATGGAAGTAGCCCTTGTCCAACAGGGAGGCCAAGCCTTCGGTCACATGGCTCAGGATCTTCCTGGCCTCCACCTCCGAAACGATATGCTTTCCCAAGGAGTTGAGATAGCTCTTGAGATCCTTCTTTTCGCAATAGCGCATGACGAGCAGACGCTCATTAGGGATGGCCAAGATTGGCCTCACGACTTTGTCGTCGAATTGAAGCTTATCGTGCACCTCGAACTCAATGTTGAAATCGTGCCCGGTGTTCTTCAGGCGAAAATCCTTGATGACCTTGACTGCCAGCACCTCTTTCAGGCAGTAAGGGGCACGCTCGAGGCCAGGACTGTCGATCCAGCGATGACCTTTGAAGACGCTCGAAAACCCGCCAGCGCCAATGAGATCGCCGACATGGATCTTGAAATTGTACTCAAGGCCCTTCTTGTCCTTGGAGGTGAAGACTCGACCATCCTTGGGTAGATGACGATCGTCGGGGATGTCGCAACAATGGGATCCGACGCCTCCAGAGTAGCTGCTTGCCAAGGAGCGTGGTCGGTAGAACTTGTCCATGTTTTTCTCTTTTTTCAGTCACTAAAGAACGAGCCGAGGCTGCGATCCTTCTGCTGTTTCCAATATCGCGACGATGATGCTGAGTACGTGGCTCGCATAATGAACAATCTGGTTCAGGCAGTTCGCACACTTAGTCACTTTCCAATCGATAATCTTTTTTCCAGGTAGAATTTCCGGCCTTTATTTTTGATTTTTTTCGTTGCTTGTTTTGAATTTTGGCGCAACGTCAAACAATGACAGTTGGTTTGCGCTCACGCAACCTCAAACAAAGTGTACGATATAATTTACAGGAGAAGTGAGGTGAGTTTGGCGAAGCTCCTTGCACAGATGCTTGTCGTCGGATAATGTAGTCAAGCTGCAGCTAAACAGTCAAAAAAAATGTGCACAATGCTACCGACAAAATCATTAATTTTGAGCACTTTCAGAGGCTGTCCTCACTCGATGACGATAACCTCCCATCATAATCTGTGGCTAATTTTTGCAACTTGCGGTCATATGGAGTTGCAATTCTATGTTACATAAATG
>JAAUYL010094768.1_pt1 | contig 10773 bp, 11 predicted proteins | sample 7278011 | NCBI WGS metagenome assembly JAAUYL01 (sample SAMN14350225, study PRJNA611818) | marine sediment metagenome | isolation source: surface marine sediment (1.8m) | place: French Polynesia: Moorea | collected 2018-08 | reverse complement strand
CGTGGCGGGTCATCGCAATACGTGCAGCTTCAATCTGCTTCGATGAAATGGCACCGCACTCGACCGCCTGCAATCCAAATTCACCAAAATTCAGATTACTGCCACGCCGTGCGACACCCCGCATACGTCCTCGTTGCTGTTTCCGGAATTTAACTTTCTTGGGGCTCAACATGTCCCTATTCTCCTCTTGCTTCCTCTAACGCGTTAGGCGCTAGCGCCGGCGGTATCCTTTTCCAGAATTTCACCTTTAAAAATGAACACTTTAATTCCAATGACCCCATAGGTCGTTCGCGCTTCGGTAATACCATAATCAACATCCGCCCGCAGTGTATGTAAAGGCACCCTTCCTTCTTTATACCACTCGGTCCGCGCCATTTCAGCGCCCCCTAACCGACCCGAGCAGATGATTTTGATGCCCTGTGCGCCAAAGCGCATGGCCGAAGACACCGCCCGTTTCATGGCGCGACGAAAGGCCACACGGCGCTCAATTTGTAATGCAACATTTTCAGCCACCAATTGCGCATCTATTTCCGGTTTACGAACCTCTTGGATATCCACAAGGATCTCGCCCGGAATTATTTTTTCAAGTTCGCTTTTGAGTTGGGCAATTTCGGATCCTTTTTTGCCGATGACAATTCCCGGGCGTGCGGTGTAAATTCGAAGCCTCACACGCCGGGATGATCGCTCAATTTCAATACGTGAAATGCCGGCATGGTAAAGCCTCTTTTTGAGGAACTGCCGAATCTTATGGTCTTCTAATATGTACTGTGAATAGTCTTTGCCGGCATACCACCGGGATTCCCAGGTTTTGACAATTCCCAATCTTAAACCAATCGGATTTACTTTCTGGCCCAAACTGTCCTCCTTATATTACGCCGAATCTTCACCCAAAATGACGGTTATGTGGCTGGTTCGCTTTAAAATGCGCGTTCCCCGACCGCGAGCGCGGGCGCGAAAGCGCTTGAGCGTGGGTCCCGGGTTGGCAATGATGTTGCGGACAACCAATGCATCGACATCGATGTCCGGATTTTGATCCGCATTCGCCACAGCACTGCGCATCGTTTTCTCCACAATACTAGCGGCTTTTTGCGGCATGAATTTCAATTTATTCAAGCCGGTTTCCACCGGTTTTCCTTTTAAGGCATCCACCAACATTCGAACTTTTTGCGGTGAAACACGCACATATTTTGATACTGCCCTGACCTCCATCACAATCAATTCCCGTCTATAAGTTGTTACTTCGTTCTCGTTTTCTTATCACCAGCATGCCCGTAAAACGTACGGGTTGGTGAAAATTCGCCCAGTTTATGGCCAACCATATTCTCAGAAACAAAAACCGGGATAAATTTTTTGCCGTTATGAACTGCCAACGTGAGGCCCACCATTTCCGGAATGATGGTTGAGCGTCGCGACCAGGTTTTTATAACCGCGGTGGAGCGACTTTCCTGGGCATTAACCACGCGTTGCATCAATTTAGGTTCAATGTATGGACCTTTTTTTAATGACCTCGGCATAACCTCTCCTAAATGTCTAAATGTTGCTTAACATCGTCAGTATTCGCGCGCCGTTATTCGGGCCGATAAACGAATAGTTACTTTTTGCTGCGTCGTTTAACGATATATTGATCACTCTTTGTGTTTTTACGCGTTTTATATCCCTTTGTCGGCCATCCCCATGGACTGCAGGGATGTCGGCCGCCTGATGAACGACCTTCGCCACCACCCATGGGATGATCGACGGGATTCATTGCCACCCCGCGAACTTTGGGCCGTCGACCCGACCAGCGACGACGTCCCGCTTTGCCCAGGGCGATATTCTCATTCATCAGGTTTCCCAACTGACCGATGGTGGCTTTGCAGTCCAACAATACCATGCGAACTTCACCGGAAGGCAATTTGACAAGGGCATATCGATCTTCTTTGGCCATTAACTGGGCGGAAGTGCCAGCGCTGCGAACAATCTGGCCACCTTTGCCCAATTTCAATTCGATGTTGTGAATCAAGGTTCCCAATGGAATATTTCGCAGCGGCAGCGTATTGCCCGGTTTGATATCCGCATCGGACCCCGACAGTATGCTGTCGCCCACCCGTATTTGTAACGGCGCCAGGATATAGCGTTTTTCACCATCGGCATAATGCAACAGTGCGATGCGCGCGCTGCGATTGGGATCATATTCAATGGAAGCCACCTTGGCGGGAATACCAATTTTATCGCGTTTAAAGTCAATAACGCGATAGTGTCGCTTATGCCCGCCGCCACGATGTCGGCAGGTAATGCGCCCCTTATTGTTGCGTCCACCGCTTTTAGATAATCTTCTTAAAAGATTTTCAGCCGGCTTAACTGCAGTAATTTCTTCAAAATCCGAGTAGGCCTGAAACCGCCGCCCGGGAGAAGTCGGTTTTACTTTTTTCGTGCCCATTATCTGCTCCTAACTCTACGCACCCTCAAAGAAATCAATGCGTTCGCCCGGCATTAGTCGCACAATCGCTTTTTTCCAGTCACGACGTTTACCGATAATCCGCCCGCGCTGCTTACGCTTGCCTTTTACATGAGCCGTCCGCACGCTAGCGACACGCACACTGAAAAGCTTTTCAATGGCTTTTTTAATTTCTACCCGGTTCGCCTGTTGCGCCACTTCGAAGGTAATCTGATTGGCCGTTTCTTTCTGGATGGTCGTTTTTTCGGTAATGATCGGACGTCGAATGATATCATATTGCATCATGCCAGAAGCCTCCCTTCAATGGCCTTGACCGAAGCTTCCAGTAAAACCAGGTGATCATATTTTAGTATATCGTAAACATTCAATCCATCGCTGCGCAGCACTTTGACATCGGGAATGTTACGGGATGATAATTCAACGATTTCGTTTTTTCGATCTGTTATAAACAGGGCCTTATTTAAATCGAGTGCGCTGAGGACGTTTACAAACGCCTTGGTTTTAATCTGATCCAGTTCCAGTTGATCCAATACCATCAGTTTCTGATTCTGCAATTTACTGCTAAGCGCCATTCTTAAGGCCAGGCGGCGGACTTTTTTAGGTACCTTATAGCCATACGAGCGCGGCTCCGGTCCAAAAGCAACCCCTCCACCGCGCAGCAGCGGCGATTTGATGTTACCGCGGCGTGCACGCCCCGTACCTTTTTGGCGGAAAAGTTTGCGCTGGCTGCCCCTGATATCGCTGCGGCGTTTCACCGCCGCAGTTCCGGCACGACGTTTAGCAAGCTGCTGGCGCACAACTTCATGCAGAACACTTTTTTTTACCGGTATGTCGAAAATGACATCGGGCAAATCAATCTGCGATACTTTATTACCTGTGCTGTTTATGACATCAACTACGGCCATTGTCTTCCTCGATGTATGATGCATCTGCGCTGATAAGCAACGTGGCGCAGCACCACTCAATTGATAGTTGCGGTTACTGTGAAAATTTTGGCTTCAGAACCGTTACCACGCTGGATTTGGCGCCCGGAACCGAACCTTTCAGCAGTATTAAATTTTCTTTGGGCCTGATTCCCACGATTTCCACATTGCTTACCGTTTTGCGGTCATTGCCGTATTGCCCGGGCATTTTTTTCCCTTTAATCACCTTGGCCGGCCACGCACTGCAACCAATCGATCCTGGAATACGGTGGCTATGACTGCCGTGGCTTTTGCGGCCGCCGTGAAATCCGTGTCGCTTGATGACACCTGCAAAACCGCGCCCTTTGGTGGTGCCGACGACATCGACACGATCGCCAACTTGAAACATATCAACCGTTAGTGATTGGCCTAAACTAAACTCTTCGGGGTTGTCCACAGCGACTTCGCGCAGGTAGCCATAGCAGGTTCCGCCACTCTTTTTGAAATGCCCCTGCATCGGCTTGTTAACACGCTTTGATTTCTTTTCTTCAAAACCGACCTGAAGGGCATTGTAACCATCTGTCCCGGTGGTTTTGATTTGAGTAACAATGCAAGGACCCAATTGCACAACGGTTACCGGGACATAACGACCTTCGTTTGTAAACAAGCTGCTCATACCCAGCTTTTTTCCTATCATTCCTCTACTCATGGCGATAACCATTTAACCTGTTAGAGCTTTATTTCAACATCGACGCCCGGCGATAAATCCAACTTCATCAAAGCGTCCACCGTTTGCTGTGTCGGCTCCTGAATATCCAAAAGCCGTTTATGGGTTCTAATTTCAAACTGCTCTCGCGATTTCTTGTTAACATGTGGTGACCGTAACACGCAGTATTTTTGGATACTGGTCGGCAAGGGAATCGGTCCAACAACTTTGGCGCCGGTTTTATTCGCCGTGTCGACAATGTCGGCGGCTGATTGATCCAGCAGTTTGTGATCGTAAGCTTTTAGTCGAATTCTAATTTTAGTATTGGTAATCATGGCTGTTTACGCTCTGCTATTCAATAATTTCACTAACCACCCCGGCACCGACGGTACGGCCGCCTTCACGCACTGCAAAGCGCACCTCTTTTTCCATCGCTATCGGTGTGATCAACTCCGCACTGATCGTCACATTGTCACCAGGCATCACCATCTCCACACCCTCGGGCAACGTCAATACACCGGTTACGTCCGTGGTGCGAAAATAAAACTGCGGACGGTAACCGCTGAAAAACGGCGTATGCCGACCACCCTCCTCTTTGCTCAATACATATACTTCCGCCTTAAACTTGGTGTGCGGCGTAATCGTGCCCGGCACCGCCACCACCTGACCACGCTCCACTTCATCGCGCTTGGTGCCGCGCAACAAGATGCCGATGTTATCGCCCGCACGGCCCTCGTCCAAAAGCTTGCGAAACATTTCCACGCCCGTGCACACCGTCTTGGTCGTGGGCCGAATCCCCACAATCTCAACCTCATCGTTAACATGGATGATGCCGCGCTCCACACGACCCGTCACCACTGTGCCGCGGCCCGATATGCTAAACACATCCTCAATCGGCATCAAAAACGGCTTGTCCACGTCACGCTTGGGCTCGGGTATAAAATCGTCTATCGCATCCATCAACTCAAACACACATTTGGCATCATCGCTTTGCGGATCGTCATTTTCCAAAGCCTTTAAAGCACTGCCGTGAATGATCGGCGTGTCATCGCCGGGAAACTCATACTTGTCCAACAGCTCCCGCAGCTCCAACTCCACCAGCTCGATCAGCTCTTCATCATCCACCATATCGCACTTGTTTAAAAACACCACGATGCGCGGTACCCCCACCTGACGCGCCAACAATATGTGCTCACGGGTCTGGGGCATCGGTCCGTCATCTGCGCCCACCACCAAGATGGCACCGTCCATCTGCGCGGCCCCGGTGATCATGTTTTTGATGTAGTCCGCATGGCCCGGACAATCCACATGCGCATAGTGACGATTGTCGGTCTCATACTCCACGTGCGCGGTTGCGATCGTGATCCCACGCTCTTTTTCCTCCGGCGCTTTGTCGATCTGATCAAAAGGAACATACTCGGCCATTCCCCTTAATCCCATATGCTTGGTGATCGCTGCCGTTAACGTTGTCTTGCCATGATCAATATGGCCAATCGTGCCCACATTCACATGCGGCTTCGTACGCTCAAACTTCTGCTTCGCCATCTTGACACCCTCCTATTTTAGAAGCACAGGGGGCATAGCCTATCAAGATCCTCGTCTATGCCCCGTAAGTATGTCCGAAAATTTTATATAGTACTCTTTACCAACGATAATGTGCAAAGGCTTTATTGGCTTCCGCCATTTTGTGCGTGTCTTCCCTTTTCTTGATTGATGCGCCGCGCTGGTTGGCGGCATCCAATAGCTCGGCGGCTAACTTATTCTTCATTCCCTTCTCAGAACGATTACGGGAATAATCGATAATCCAGCGGATCCCCAAAGCGGTGCGCCGGCTTGGTCGAATCTCCGTTGGAACCTGATAGGTGGATCCGCCAACTCGACGCGATTTCACCTCAATCATCGGCTTTACATTTTCGATCGCCTGCTCAAAAATCTTGAGCGGCGGTTCTTTGGTTTTGTCTTCGATGATATTCAGCGCACCGTATAGGATCGATTCGGCAACAGACTTTTTGCCGTCGCACATGATGTTATTGATAAATTTTGAGACCAGCCGATTCTTGTATTTTGGATCCGGAATGATGTCGCGTTGTTGTATTTCTCTTCTTCTTGGCATTTTCTACACCGTGTAAAATCAATTAATTGACCATTTTATTTTGGTTTTTTGGCCCCATACTTGGAACGCCCCTGCTTGCGATCGTCGACACCAAGGGTGTCCAGCGTGCCGCGCACAATATGGTAACGCACCCCTGGTAAATCCTTGACACGACCCCCGCGGACCAAGACCACCGAATGCTCCTGAAGATTATGGCCAATACCTGGAATATAGGCGGTAACCTCGACACCCGTTGTCAATCTCACACGTGCAACTTTACGCAACGCTGAATTCGGCTTCTTGGGTGTGGATGTATATACCCGCGTACAAACCCCCCTTTTTTGAGGCGCGCTTTTTAAAGCCGGTGTATTGGTTTTCTGTTTAATACGCTTGCGACCTTTGCGAACCAGTTGATTTATCGTTGGCATTTAACCCTCTTCAAGTGAATAAAACATGATAAAAGATAGATAGTGTTGAAAAACCCATGCTATTTATAAACTTGTTTGATCAAAGTCAAGTATTTTATGAGAAGTTTCAGCTTTTTTTGGGCAGCAATCGCCAGCCACCATCGTCTAATTCCAAAGGGTTGGTTAGCTGGATTTGACTTCGATTTCCTTATATTTCGTCAGGCCGGTGCCGGCCGGTATGATGCGACCCATTATGACATTTTCTTTGAGACCACGCAGCCGGTCAACGGCCCCGTTGATACTCGCATCGGTAAGCACCTTGGTGGTCTCCTGGAAAGAAGCCGCGGAAATAAAACTTTCCGTGCTCAAAGAGGCTTTGGTGATGCCCAATATTAACGGCTCCGCCACTGCCGGCTGTCCACCCCCTTCGATGAGCGCCTGGTTAATTTCATTAAACCGATTCTTATTAATCTGCTCTTCCAAGATCAGATCCGAGTCGCCCACATCCACGACCTTGACGCGTCGCATCATTTGACGCACAATGACCTCGATGTGCTTATCGTTAATGCGCACACCCTGTAATCGATAAACCTCCTGAACCTCATCCACCAGATAGCGGGCCAGGGCAACTTCACCTTTGATATTCAATATGTCCTGTGGAACGGCGGCACCACCCGTCAAAGCTTCACCGGCTCTGATATAATCACCCTCATAGACGTTAATGTGCTTGCCGCGTGGAATAAGATATTCCTTCTTGTCCCCAACATCTCCCGGCGCGACCGTGACTTTTTGTTTACCTTTCTTGGTTCCTTTGGATATTGAAACGTATCCGTCAATTTCGCTCAAGACGGTTGTCTCCTTAGGCTTGCGCACTTCAAACAGCTCGGCCACGCGCGGCAAACCACCGGTAATGTCTTTGGTCTTGGTCGTGGCGCGGGGTAGTTTGGCCACAACATCTCCGGCTTTGACCGAATCGCCCTCCTCAACCATGATGATAGCCTCCAATGGCAAAATATAGCGTGCCATGGCGGAAGTGTTGGGCAGTTTGGTGGTTTTTCCATCCGCATCTTTGATTGAAATCCGCGGTCGAACTTCCGCTTGTTTGGACTCGATAATGGTACGACTGGAAATTCCGGTTACCGGATCGACTTTTTCCTGCATGGTTTTACCCAGCACGATATCACCGAACTTGGTGGTCCCGTCGACTTCAGAAATAATCGGTGTGGTGAAAGGATCCCAGGTCGCCAGCAAATCACCGGTTTTAACCTTGGCGCCATCTTTAACCAACAAGTGGGCGCCATAAATGATGGGAAAGCGCTCTCGCTCCCGCCCATTATCATCCACAATCGCGAATTCGCCCCCACGGCGGTTCATCACCACCATTTCTTTAGAGGTGTTGGTCACCACGTTCAAATCAATATATTTGATGCGGCCTTGCAGACGTGCCCGGATATCGGCTTGTTCCACCCGGCGACTGGCCGTACCACCAATATGAAATGTACGCATGGTCAACTGGGTGCCCGGCTCTCCAATGGATTGGGCCGCTAAAATACCAACCGCCTGCCCGACCTCAATCAGCTTACCATGGGCCAAGTCCCGCCCATAGCACCGGGCGCAAATGCCCCAGCGGGTATTGCAGGTTAGCACCGATCTGATCTTGACCTTCGTCAGACCGGAATCTTCTATCTTTTCAACCGCATCCTCGTCAATTTCCTCACCGGCCTTAACAATCACATTTTCGGTAAACGGATCGATGATATCTTCGATGGCATATCGCCCTAACAGTCTCTCGCCCAGGCGTTGGATGATTTCACCGCCCTCCATCAGCGGCTCAACCTCAATCCCCATTAAAGTGCCGCAATCATCCTCGGTAACCATACAATCCTGGGCCACATCGGCCAGGCGGCGGGTCAAATAACCAGAGTTGGCGGTTTTAAGCGCTGTATCCGCTAATCCTTTGCGGGCGCCGTGGGTTGAAATGAAGTACTGCAGCACGGAGAGCCCTTCCCGGAAGTTAGCTGTAATCGGTGTTTCAATAATTTCTCCCGACGGCTTGGCCATCAATCCACGCATCCCTGCCAGCTGGCGCATCTGGTCTTTGCTGCCCCGCGCACCGGAATCAGCCATCATATAAATGGGATTCAGGCTTTCGGAAAAGCTCGGTTTGCCACCAACTTCTTTGGCGGATTGGCCCTTACCATCGGTTTGGGGTACCGTTTTCATGGCTTCCATCATCTCATTGGCCACATCGTCCGTTGCTTTGGCCCAGATGTCGACAACTTTATTGTATTTTTCACCCTGGGTAATCAGACCCTCGGTATACTGGCGGCCGATTTCAGTAACTTGCTTTTCGGCATTATTCAAAATATCCCATTTGGCCGATGGGATGATCATGTCGTCAATGGAAATCGAAATTCCACCGACGGTTGAAAATTGATAACCAATATCCTTAAGACGGTCCGAAAGAATAACGGTCGCTTTGGGACCCAGATTGCGGTAGGCATAGTCCACGATTTCACTAACGCTTTTTTTGGTTTGCACTTGATTGATAATGCTAAACGGTACTTCGGGACGGGTATCAATAATTTCAAATAGATGGTAGTCGTCTTCAACAGCAATAATATCACTGATGCCACCGGTTGTTTGATCAAACAGCTTATCAACATCCGCCTGTTCAACATTGAAAATACGGATAAATTCATCTCGGCGCACGAGCCCCAAGACGCCATCATTGGCCTTATCTAAACTCTGCGAATAGGCCTCCACGAGATCCGCAAAGGCAGTGCCACCTTTGCATTTCTGAACAACCTCCTGCGCCTTTTCAATGTCCGTCGTCATGATATGGCGTAATTTCATGATGGTCTGTTTGGGAATAATTTCCCACAGCAACACCCGGCCCACGGTGGTCTCCACGCGTTCACCATCCACACGAACCGTAATGCGCGCGTGCAGGTCAACGATTTCGGAATCATAGGCCACCCGTACCTCATCGGGATTGGCAAACATATGGCCTTCACCTTTACATCCCTCAACCAGCCGGGTCATATAATAGATTCCCAAGACAATATCCTGGGTCGGCACAATAATGGGGCTGCCATTAGCCGGGGATAAAATGTTGTTGCTGGAAAGCATTAAAGCCCGGGCTTCGATCTGAGATTCCACCGACAGGGGCACGTGCACGGCCATTTGGTCGCCGTCAAAGTCAGCGTTGAAGGCCGTACACACCAGGGGATGCAGATGAATGGCCTTGCCTTCGATTAAAATGGGTTCAAAGGCTTGAATTCCCAGCCGGTGCAATGTGGGGGCACGGTTCAGCAGTACCGGATATTCTTTAACAACTTCATCTAAAGTATCCCAGACTTCCGGTATCTCTTTTTCCACCATTTTCTTGGCACTTTTCACGGTGGATACCAAACCTTTTTGTTCCAAGCGGTAATAAACAAATGGTTTGAAGAGTTCGAGAGCCATCTTCTTGGGCAGTCCGCATTGATGCAGTCTAAGATCAGGGCCCACGGTAATAACGGTTCGGCCGGAATAGTCCACCCGCTTGCCTAATAGGTTTTGCCGAAAGCGTCCCTGTTTGCCTTTAAGCGTGTCGCTTAACGATTTCAAGGGTCGTTTATTGGTGCCGGTGATAACCCGGCCATGGCGCCCATTGTCAAAAAGCACATCCACCGATTCTTGCAGCATCCGCTTTTCATTGCGAACAATGATATCGGGTGCCTTGAGATCAATCAGTCGCTTGAGACGGTTGTTGCGATTGATGACGCGTCGGTAGAGATCATTTAAATCGGAAGTGGCAAAGCGACCACCCTCCAAGGGCACCAGCGGTCTTAGATCCGGCGGCAGCACCGGAATGGCTTCCATAATCATCCATTGCGGATTAACGCCCGATTTTCGAAACGCATCGATGATTTTTAAGCGCTTGGATAGTTTCTGGCGCTTGGCAACCGATCCAGTGGCACGCAAATCTTCTTTCAGCTCGCTGTAGATTTCGTCCAAATCCATACTTGCCAACAGCTTTTGAACGGCCTCCGCCCCGATGCCGGCTTCGAATTTGTTGCCGTAAAGTTCAAGCGCTTCGCGATACTTTTCCTCTGAAAGCAGTTGCCCCACGCTCAAGGAGGTGTTTTTGGGGTCGATCACGATATAGCTGTCAAAATACAGAACCTTTTCCATATTTTTGAGGGTTAGATCCAGCAAGTTGCCAATTTTGCTGGGCAGGCTCT
>JAAUYL010059855.1_pt1 | contig 10784 bp, 17 predicted proteins | sample 7278011 | NCBI WGS metagenome assembly JAAUYL01 (sample SAMN14350225, study PRJNA611818) | marine sediment metagenome | isolation source: surface marine sediment (1.8m) | place: French Polynesia: Moorea | collected 2018-08 | reverse complement strand
GGTTCTCGTTTTACCTATTACCAGCCAAAAAAGAAGGAGCCATCGTATATTCCGGATCCATAATTTGTTCGCAGCAGCCATGATGTTGTCTTGTTTTTAAGAACGCAAGCTGTTGAGCTGTTGCAATGTTGGAAGCTTTTGTTGTGATGTGACTAATTCTTTAATGGCCTTCTCAGCAATAATTTAATACCCCAAAGTATTTAATAAGTATGTGACTATACTTAGAGAACGTTCATGGGACTCCTGATGATTTAGCAGGAAAGCAGTTTTAATTGACTCGTCTCAGATTTCATCGTTATTCTTAGAATGTCCTTGACTTGAGTTGATTGTGATTCCCTGAAATAATATATGAAGATAGATATTTGTTCAAAAGGATCTTTATTTGTGTTTCTCATCTAGAAGTTCGATAACAATGCAATGAAAATTCATTTGCTCTTTAGCGTGATGTCCAGACTTATGGCGACCGATTAAGCCACATGATGAATTTGCCGACGAAATAGCATGACACCAGGACCGTCATGAGCATTTCTCGTTGTTGTTGCTGTTGATTTTCAAGCTCGACTGCCATCAATCTGTGGTTGAGTTTGGCAATCTGCCTTCGCACAAGCTGGATCTCCTCCCAAGGGGTGATGTTGTGGCTGCTGCCTCCTGGATAGGTTTCGCTGATGGCTAAGGTGGGATCCCCAGCATGATGACGCCCATAACTGAAAGAATCCGATTCAACGCTGGCGCTCCTAGGCATCGCTCTCCCAGGTGTCGTTCTCCTCTTGGGAGTCGAGAGCAATAACTTTTGCTTGATCTCGGTTTGTCTCGAGTCACTTCCCTCGCCGTGGTTGCCCTCGTCATCTTCGTCATCGGAGTTCACGCTGGGGAAGGTATGCTCATCAAGTCTAATGGAACGCGGTGGCGTATTCACCCGGACCTGGAGAAAGATTTCCCGATTCAAATGAAGATGCAACACAAACTCGAACAGATTAGCTTACATGATCTTTCGTTGGAGGAAGAACTGCGTTCTCAACCTGCATTTCGAAAGGGGTGCTCTTGGCTGCAATGTGCTGGTTACCGCCAGCAACAAGGATGCGATCTGGGACGTTCATGCTCAGCGAATCAGTCGTGTTTCGCACAGCTGTCGTAGAGCCAAAACTGGGAACAGTCGGCCCATTAACGCCGACAAAGGTCGGAGATTTTGTGTTTTCGCCTCCTGCCACCATAATGCGATCGGGCACCCGCATTCTCTCGCTGATTTCTGCGGTGAATCTTGAGTCGCGATAAGAATCGATGTCTTCGCCCATCTTGCAAAAGTCTAGGGAATAGGAATGTACGGGGTAGATGCAAAAGTAGATGGAGGTCTGTGGGAATGGGGAAATAGGTTGTTGCGTCACCTCTCAATTCTTGTTCTTCAACTTTCGTCAGTCAAGTTTTTTTTTGAGTTTTTGCTTTCAGTTGAGTTCAGACTTCAGATTTACATGAATCTTCTTCGTCTTTTGCTCTTTGCACTTCGGACCAAATGCTTTGCTTCGGACAAGTCAAACACAGTTTGACGGTTCGTTCAAAGTCAGGTCTAATCAAAAAACGGCTACGTTTTTCTGCTCGCTAAAAATTATCTTTTTTTCTGACCACTTTTCATTAAACATTTTATAAAACAACATGTTTAAAAAAGATTCAAGAAAATTGCCATTGGATTTTTTCCCGTACTTAACATTTTTTATTCATTATGCCTCATAATGCAATCTCCTCTTTAATATGGCTGAATTGTTGTTATCGTTGCCTTTCTGACATTTACAATAAAAAATCAAGCAAAAATGCCAAATTAACTCTCAACTACGCGTGAATATCTTGACCTGACCCGTTAAACACTAGAAATATGTTGTTTTACAAAACATTTTATATTCTATGAGTCGAGATTACAAAGTCTTTTTTAAAAGGTCATGATGTTAATTTGCCCCAAATAAGTAATGAAGAAACTAGGCAAATCTTTCAAAAGTAGCTGTTGTGTTGCTTCTACTTTTAGGAAAGCTGCAACCCAAAAGGCCACTGGTCTAAGAATTTCAAAATGACGGCTAACTGGTCGAAATCTTTAAGGCAAAGATATTTGGAATAATGCCGTTTTCTATGCTTATTTTGTTATCTGAGAGCGAGAGAGATCAAGAAAAGAAATATTTTCAAGCAACTTTTCAAGTCAACAGAATAGCGTGACAGTGTCGATTGTAAAAGTATAAGCAAAAAGCAGAAATAGAGGCCAATACGAGTCAGGATTGTGGTACATTCGGTCACTCAAAATCGATTCGAGTAAATAAAAATCCTCAAAATGAAAACAAACCTTTGGAAAAATTTGGGTTAAATTACGGTTGTGCGAATAATACGTTGCCTTATGCGGTGTCTTGGGATTGGTGATCGTCATTGAGATTGAAGAATTGGAGGAATGCTTCGCCAGATTAGACATGGCCTTAGAAAAGTGACCCATTCTGTCCCGAAAGACGTGGTGTCGTGAGTGTAAGTTGGGCCCTGGAATTTATCGATCTGTTTACAACCAACCAACGAAAGCCTACGTACTACTTCCACTACTACTACAGCGATGTCAAGCTAGACGGCCCCAAGGCTTGGATTCTGGTGTTGTGTTTAGTTGTGCACAACGTGTGGTCACGGAATGGATGGACGAACAAGAAGAGCCGAGATGCATCGTCTGGAAAAACTTTTCCACGAGCTTGACGAAAACAAAGACGGTCGGATTGATATCCAAGAGCTGACAGCAGGATTGAAACGCCTCGGATACTACCACATAACCGAAGAGCAGATCGAGGCAAGTCAACCATTTTTAATTATCGAACTATCAATGTCAACTTTTGTTTATCCACGTCTTTCTAGGAGTTTATGAGAAAATCTGACGGCGACAAGACAGGTGATCTCGACTTGGCCGAATTCGTCCAATATTTGCAAGAGCACGAACAGCAGTTGAAGATCGTGTTCTCAACACTGGACGAAAACCAGGATGGGAAAATATGTGTCGCCGAGGTTATTGGAGCTTTCAAAAAGCTAAACATTGCCATTACAGAACAAGAAGCAAAAGCCTTGCTTCAAAGGTAAGAATTGAATTGAGACTATTAAAAAATCTTCACACGTCCCTCTTCAATAGTGAGCATTTCGTGGGCTTTCAAGAGTTCCATTTTCCGTTTTTCTCGTCCTGACAGACTAGACTGAAGTACGAAATATGTATGTTTGTAAATCAAACACTTGTTTATTTGATTGCAACGAAATTACGATCATTACTTTAGATTTTAAGCATATATGTACGTAGGCGCATTGGTATAATCAAACGTAGATAAATACTTTAGAAAAAAATGTATCCGATAGCGCCAGTAATCCTCATTGTGGTGAGCTCTCTTTGCTCGTACTCATGCTGTCGTTATTGTTGATCTTGGATAGAAATTTTGTCCTCAAGGTAGGCCTTTTGAGTCTGCTCGGCGATGGCATTGGCTCAGGGACTGGCTGGCTATTCAGATGAGGAGACAGGGACCTTCTCTGTTGCCTCTCTGTGCTCACCTCTTGAATTTGGTCTATTTCGTTGACGGACTTCATGATTTCAGCAATGCCCTCGTCGTATTGTGCCCATGATATGTCCACGGGAAAAATGTCATCATACTTTTCTACCAACATTGACACGACCTTGATCACACGATCAATATTGCTGTGCTCGTCTGCCGCTCCTCCGGATGATCTCCATAGTAGCGTGGGACCGAGGACGATGCCTAGATTGTTCGGCGTCATCTTATTGGTCTTGCTCTTCCTGGTCAGCTCGGCCAAAAATTTGACCAGGTATTGGATGTTCACCACAACTGGCGGCACTAGCTCTTCCTTTAGGATGTATCGGATTTCACGAATCTTTTCTGCGTCCGTCGTCAAATTCGTGACTGCAATCCATCGGTCATGCACGTGCTCCTTACGACTGAGTAGTGGAAGAGGAAGCTCTCGCAGATAACTTTTCAGCATTGCAGCATAAAAGTGGCAATCACAGTCCTAAAAAGAAAATTGTCGATTTATTGATATGACAAAAAAGAGAAAAGTCTGTGTCGATACCTGTAGCAATTCTGTCAAAGGCAAATTGGCGTCGATGAAAGACTTGACTTTGTCCAGCTTGATTTGTTTCGTAGAAATTCGGAAGAGGCCCTCGTCGTTGAGCCCACTGTCACGCAGAAAGAAGACTGACAAGGCGATGGGAAATGCAATGCTTCGACCAGTGGCAGACAAGTGGTCCTCGAGGGGCTCGCCGAATACCGGCCTCACCTGAGTCTCTTGCAGAATTCTTTCGATGTAAGGCAACTCCGCAGAAATGGTGTTGAAAGCATTCGCGTAAAATTGCTTCTTGATTCGCATGAGCTCGAGGATGGAGGTCGCGTAGCGATTTTCTCTAAAAAAGAACGCAGAGCGTCATAACATGCATTCAAAGGGAATCAGATATCTTAGGGCTTGCCTCGATACTAGAGTCAAGAGGTTGGAGGTCAGCTTGTCGGACTCTAACGAGAGCTCCTTCGAAATGCACTCCACCTCATGAAGAAGTCTCCTGGTTTTTTCGTCTTGTTGCTTGACCATCTCCGGATCGACGTCGTCCTCGCTAGCCATCTTTTCAAGTTTCTTCGTTTCCTTATCGTAAGCTCCTTGTGCGTTCACTTGTCTCCTGGAAACCAGATAATGAAATTCAGATTAGAGCCTCCAGACTCGAGGAGGATTGCAAACCTCGTGAGGTGATCTAGCTCCTTCTTGGCCGCAGTGACAGCCGGTATGTCCTCGTTGAGCAACTTTGACAAGGGCGTGTCGCTTCCCAAAAAAGTGGCGATCTCGACCTCGTTTGCGGCAAGCATGTGGCCAATCGTCTTCTCGAAATTGGCATAGCGCTCCAGGACCGTGTTCAAGGGAGAGCAATGCTCGTTGTACACCGTTTTGTTCTCGCAGAGGCCGTGGACGGCCGTGGCAATATTATCACCCAGAACAAATTCGTTGCTCCGCTTCTTCCGAACTTCCAGATCGTCGTTTTTGTTTCGCGTCGACGTCCTCAGCGAGTCCTCGACGCTTTTCTTTAGCGTTTTCGCGGCCTGTTTTCGTAAATGTAAAAGTCGTTTAGAAATGGGAGCAGCAATAAATTACGGATAGAAACAACAATTTGTTGAAGCCTGCAAATTATTTTATGTACTGACCCGTTTGATAGCCTTGAGTCGGTTGTCCGCAGATGTTGCATTGTCAGTAAGAACCGTTCCAGTTCTGCTTGGCCATGACCAGTTCATTTTGAGGCCGGAGGCCACCCCGACCTTGTCATCTGCACTTTTGCGATTCATGTTTGCTTGGTCGTCAATGTCCTAATTTAAGTTTTAACAGCAGTTGTCTATGTCACAGGCTGAGGTCCCGACTTGCACTATTAAGCCAAAATAGCCAACAACAGGTGACTCACAGGCCCAACGACTCGGCTAAGTGGATCGTCAACAGATTTTCATTGCGTCCTTTTTCACTCTCGCTCTTTGATTACGACGCAACAAGCGCGACTTGTTCCTGCCGTCGACGTTCCAGTAGTAATAATAAATATAGGTAGGTTAGGCTTCGCCTTGCTTGCCTTTTCCCACATGTCCGTCCGGCCTCGCAGTGTGCCTTTTTTACTTTTGCCTGTATTCACTTCACATCGCACTTCAATCACGTCATTCACGTAGATATTTTAGCGAAAGGTAGCTAGGCGACAGCGAGCATTGAGCAAGCAACACCGCTCCTTTCGTTCGTTCATGTCATAAATGGGCTTGGGTCGGTATGATCTAAGCAACGTCCGCCCGTGCCGATAGTGTAATCGCAACGCAATGACTTCAGAGCTTCAGCGGAGACGACGAGGATATGGTGGCAGAGGCCTGGAAAAACGAAATGAGAGAGAGTCTTTATCAAGTTTTCGTCAGCTAAAGGAAGCAGCAGCAACGTGTTCGCCTCCTCATCCTTTGGCAAGAGTCGAGTCGTGTGCATCACATCATCGGCGACTCTGTTTCAATTTTCATGCAATAGAGCTCCTGACAGCCGCAGTCCACACACCCATCCTACTTTTTATTAAGCATAAGCAACTCACAGAGAAAATGTGTACAAGACTACGTATAGAGCACTTTGGAGGATGGAGACCTATCAAATACTCGTTTATGTTGACTCAACGTCTTCTCACCCCGTACATACTTGGATACACTGTGCATTAGCAGCTAACTGGTAAACGTCTATTGTTACATATTGCATGTATCCATGTATTTAGCTGTAGTTATGTGTCTCACTAAATGTCTGGCTAAAAAGAGTTCTCCATCCTTTTTGAGAGAACATATTACTGCTGGCTTAGTTGAAACTTTGCGCGTTGTGAGATACGTATACTGTATGCAATCTCCCATGCTCACGTGTTCTCGTACTTCCCTCTTTAAAGCAACAGTCCTGCTCCAAAAACAAACATTTACGACTCGTCTTCAGAAAGGATGTCTTGAAAAAATGATTCAAAAAGGAGTAGTATGATTGCTCACCTATTTAAAATCAGATGGATTTAGCCGTAAAACTATGAATCCTTTTGAACGCACAAAACACAACTGAATGGCTCAAAATAACGAAGCAAGAGGTAGCGGAGCGTGCGATTGACGGCTACAATACAAGTTGTTCTAAGTCTTGGGGCCTACTGCACGATGCTACGTTGTTTGGTGTGCCAGGTTTGTCATGTCAAGTATTTCATTCAGGAGTCTGGCGCACGATTTGCATGGTAGTTAGCTAGTTACATCAAGCTCTATTCCCGTCGTCCATTAATGTTTCCACGTGTACATGGGCACGTATAGGCATAGACCACATTTCATTGAGTGGATAATATTTATGCAGACCCCATTATGAAGCTGAGTTGAGCATGTCAATATAGGAAGAAGAAACATGGTTTTTAGGCAATCCTTCCATTAAAACAAAGGGATTTTATGATGAGGGTGCAAGGTGCAGTAGCATCGTCGTTACTTTGGGGACATGGTTGTTCTGATTCTCTAATATTAAAAGTAGCTAAATGTTGCCTTAAGTTGCTCGGTTGCCGTCGTCGTGATTACAGTTGGATTGATAAGCGCACGCGTCCTGTGTCTCGGCTTCCTGAGTGCTCACATTACAATGGTAGTTAAATTCGTGTTATAACTTTTGCACTAAATAGTAAATACTTAGTTATATGAATTGTGCTTTGGATGGTCAATATGTTGTATCCAACTCTAGTTGTACCCAGATATAGACGCATTGGGCCACCTTGTGCTCACATCTAGCCATCTACCAATATAACGCTCTACCGATACAGCGAAGCGGATGTACCGCGTTTGTGAGTTCAACTCGCACACAAGCACAAGCACGCAAGTACAATTTTTGTAAACAAAAGAGAAACAAAACGCGACCGTTACTAAATAGCGTGTTTTGTTTTGTAGCGCGTTTGGCATAGTATCTATGCAACCGCAAAACAAAAGATAAGATTTGCGCTCGGAAACAAAAAAAAAATGACAAAACCACAATTTCATTTTTTTAGTAGTTTATTTGCTTTAAAAAACATTAAAAAATCATTTTTCTTGCAATTTTGTGGGTTTTTGCTTTTATTTTTTGCATTTATCTTGTAAAACAAAGCTCAAATGAAAAAAACTTGTTTTTCAGATTTTTGACATTTTTTTCAACTTTTTTTGTTTTAAAAAGCTTAAAACATATTGTAACAAGGTTTTTAACAATTACTTTTATAAATGTCAGCTTTTTTAGCAGAGAAAACATCTCTTCTGTAAAATTCGTTCTGCAAAAAAGGGTGTGCGCGCGCACATGTACTTGTGCACACCGGCCAAAATTTGCCATGAAAAAAAGGTACATACATCCGCGCGCTCAAACGCGCTACAAAATGACGCGTGTATCATTTTGTATCCTCTTTGTGAAGGTGTTTCGCGTATCGGAAGAGCAGGAACTCTAAAAGTCGGGACATGTCCAAAAATCGTTTGAATAGCGATTTCAGGTTTACGCTTTACTAAGGAAGACAGAAGATGATTCGTAGCACTTCTTAACATGCTCATCGACAAAACATATATTTAGTATAGTTTGGGCACACGCTCTAAGCTGATCGGAATCCAGAATATCTTGCCGGAGATATCTACCTATGCCATAAAGTACACATAGTCGTTTTACCGTATTCTTTTTTGGACTAGTGGTACTTCAACACGGCCAAGGTCAAAATATTGGTCACTCTTCGAAAATGACAACTGGTCTGATGGATCGACGAGAAATGCAGATGATTAAATACCACTTAATTGCAATGCAAATGCACCGAACTTTAATATATTTGAATGTTGTTGTTCTTTTCAGAATCAACATGAACGATCACACACTCGACATTTCTTTCGAAGAATGGCGGGATTACCTCCTCTTCCATCCGAGCGCTGAATTGGCGGACATCATTGCGCACTGGCGTCACAACACAGTAAGAATCACATCATAAGATGCATTGTTCTTAAAAATATCTCAGCATTACATTTGCACTTTAAATAAAATCAAAATTTCCTTTCCGTAGGATTTTTCCCATTTTTTGGTGCTTGTTTGACAATTCTTGTTTCGTATCTCTTTGTACATAAGCATGCTCGCCACATTTTACTTATTTCACATTTACTGACTCGCTCATTTCTCATTTTTCGTTCCTTTCCTTCTTATATCATCTAGTCAAATAGGTTAGAGGCCGTTAATAGACTACACCCATTTGAGAGGCTAACGAGCTGTCTGTTTGTCATTCTTCCTTCTCCAGATCGATTGCAATCGCTCTTTTACCACGAGGTGACTACTACCAACCCTTTGTGATCCAACCTAACAACTCTTTGAGAGGGGAGGGTCGTCCGAAGCAAATCAAGTTACCAAATGTCCCACATAATATTACCTCTCTCTTTTCAGTGCATTGATCTTGGCGAAGACATAGGCGTCCCTGATGACTTTTCTGACCAAGAGATTATTTCGGGGATGTGGTGGCGACATCTTGTCGCTGGTGGGGTCGCTGGAGCGGTGTCCCGAACTTGTACTGCCCCCCTTGACCGTTTGAAAATCATGCTCCAGGTCCACGGAGGCCGAAAATCTCTGACAGTTCGAGAAGCCTTCCGCTACATGATCAACGAGGGCGGCTACGTTGGTTTATGGCGAGGGAACGGCATCAATGTCATCAAGATTGCGCCCGAATCGGCGGTGAAATTCGCGGCCTACGACTTCTTCAAGCGGAAGATCCGGGGCAACCAGGATCGTGATCTCTACATATACGAGCGCTTCTTGGCTGGCTCCATGGCCGGGGGCGTCTCGCAGTCGGTGATCTACCCCTTGGAAGTTATGAAGACCCGGTTGGCACTTCGGAAGACCAACGAGTTCAAAGGCATCCTCGACTGCGTCAAAAAGCTCTACGTCAACGGCGGTCTGGTCTCGTTTTACAAAGGCTACATTCCCAACCTTCTTGGCATTTTACCCTATGCTGGAATTGATCTCGCTGTTTATGAGGTAATCCTCAGTAGAGTCTTGTATCTGTCCTCATGTCATGAACGCATTATTTTCTTGCAGACCCTGAAGCAAAAGTATTTAAGCCGATTCGGCGCCAAGGGTGATCAGGTGCCTCCTGCCATGACTCTTCTGGCCTGCGGAACTTTCAGTAGTTGTTGCGGTCAGGTCGCTGCTTATCCGCTGGCCCTGGTACGGACAAAGTTGCAGTCGCAAGGTGTGTGACTTCGAAATTAAATCATCTAGTCGTTGGCTTAATCTCGATTGATTTTTAGCTGGAGCCAATCTGCAATTGCCAAAGGAGCAGACGCACTCGTTGGGCTTGTTTCGTTTCATCCTGCGAAATGAGGGCGTCAAGGGCCTTTATCGAGGGATTGTGCCAAACTTCTGCAAGGTGGCTCCTGCCGTCTCGATCTCCTACTACGTATACGAGCGGACGAGGCAATACTTGGGAGTGGATATGGCCTAAGAGAAGCAATCGAGAGAGAATTGTCAAAAGACTTGTAGTGACAATGTTTTGATTCTTCAAGTCGTTAATATTTAGTCGTAATTTTGCCATTATTGCTAGTGCTGTTATGTAGACCAATATATTCTTTCAGACATCTCCTAAGCAATTACTTACAGCTCGTTCGATCTTTAGCTTAAACACTTTAACCAAAAATCCATGCCATCATGTCTCGTCGTAAACGTTTACATAAAATTCCATCAATTTCCTCTCCAGAATGGTGCTCACTCAATTAAAGCATTTTGCACATCTTTACATGCATGTTTTGGCCATTATGATGCAGAGGGGAATAGGAAACTTCTGGTGCCAAAAGTTGAAATGAACTTCGAAATTGTTCTGATGGCTTGGCGGACAAATTGTTGCAAAAAGATTTGCCTCCATAGATATCTAAATATTTCATTATCATATCGTCATCTTCAAATTCATAATACATTTGTATTTAAAAAATTCATCCACTAGATAGTTAACTTTGTGAGCTTCTAAATGGTACTGATTTAAACCGAAAATATACATATTCATTCTGAAACTAAGACGTGACCCTCAAGTTCATGGTAAAATTATTTATTCTATCTAGTATATTACACAATGACTCAATCTAACAAGAGAATGAAACTTTTTCATTTTCAAAATCTGGCAGGCAACTTGCACATGCGAATACTTCCTTCGTAATTTAATAAATGGCGTCACAGCTGTTTTAATATCTTCCATCCTGCTTGAAAAGAACTGTTTGGTGTTGCAAGTCGACAAACTAATCGTATTTTTCCTACAGTGC
>JAAUYL010012809.1_pt1 | contig 10810 bp, 9 predicted proteins | sample 7278011 | NCBI WGS metagenome assembly JAAUYL01 (sample SAMN14350225, study PRJNA611818) | marine sediment metagenome | isolation source: surface marine sediment (1.8m) | place: French Polynesia: Moorea | collected 2018-08 | reverse complement strand
GTCTAAGATGAATCTGGTTTTCTATTCTACACACTACGAAATATTTGTTATTGTTGTGTCGTGTCTCTCCAAGAGGAAAGCCTTACTTGAGCTGTCAGTACGATTTGACTATGTACATATCTAGAAGTACTCTTTCAAATGCTCTACAGATGGCAAGGGTCCAAAATTTTCCATCAGCTTGCAATTTCAAAATTTATGCGCGAGACTTCATTTCATTCAAATATATATTCGCACAGAACTCTCTGCTAGAAATTAATTTCTGTAATCTTCATCAGTCAGTGGAAAAGTTGCAACTGTTTTGGACATCTAGAGATAACCCATTTACTAAAACTTTTCAGCAAGTTATTTTGAAAGACTTTTGGAAGATCCAGATTTTCTAGACTCCGTACTTTCTTTTCGAACTCTGAAAAGTACGTTTTTGTAAACATCTTTAAAAGGATATCAGCAATTGCAATTGAAATTCACAAGGATCACAGATTCGAGTAGTAAATGACTAAATGAGCAGTTTCATTTATTAATCGTTGTTTTGTTTTACTCATAAAAATTGTCTTAATGTCATTAATTATGCTGGTGGCAAAACTTGAAGGTACATAGATATTTTAGAATTGGCCAGATAATGGATATCATGTAAAAAGTTTTTTTGTTGACTAGTTCCAATAATTTATGCAGAGCAGTTATCTCATACCTACCTAAAATATTTAATTACTTTTGAATATCAAAACAACAAATCGTTTTAAGCAAATTGTTACAATATTTCTTGCAAAGGGTCTATATAAAAAGTTTGCCATGCAAAGTAAAAAGTAGAAAATTAAGAAGCTCTCAGGGAAGTTTTGGTTGCAGGTCTTGTCTGTGTACAGGATGTTTTTAAATATTGATATTTACGTTTTTAGCAGCCACGAATAATTTAGAAATATGGTGTACTGTATGGGGTCTAACTGACAAAAGAACAAGATTAAAAAATTCTATGTATAAAACTTATAAAAAGTATTGCAGCATAGCGATGCAGTCTTCTCTTCTTAAAACGGAGTTTTGAGTTTGAATTTATTTTAAGACTCCATTCGCCCGATTCACCGAATTAACCGGTACCGAGTAGGCGTATTCGTCGTCTTTGTTTCGATACAGGTCCACGTAGTCCGAAATTGCCCGATATATGAATTTGTATTGGCTCTGAAAAATAAAAAAGCATGTAACTTCCGGTCGAGTCACGTGGCCTTTGTTTACAAACAAAACTTACCACGTGCTGCACCATGCCTTGGCGCTGTGATCTCAGCTTCCTCACGGTGGTGAAAACGTCAGCTCTCAGCTCGGTTTTCAACTGTTGGACTAGGCAAGCCAAAGCGACAAAGACTGAGCTTCGCTCTGAACCGAATCGGCAATGCACTGCAATTGGACCGGGTAAGCTGGCCTCCACTTTGTGGGCGAGCGCATGCTCCACGAGGTCGAGGAGGCCGTGGGTGGAGGTGGGGACTTCCGGCGAACCCTGGCCGGGGTTGGGACTAGGCGGCCGCTGGGGGGCGTCTCCCCACCCCGAGTAAGCGAAGTGAGTCAGGTTCACCTCTTCCTCCACCTTGGTGTTGTAGACGACGAACTCCCTCTTGACGTAGGAGGGCATATTCTCCTTGGCCTTGAGGGTGATCTGGAGCGACCCGTAGGCGATCTCGGCTCCGGCCGCGTCCGACTCGTGCCAGTAGAACCACCCCTTGTCGGGGCAGTCCTTCGAGGGGGCGTTGAGCTGCACCATGGTGCAGATGTTGTGCTCGGTCACCATCCGCCAGAAGTCCTCGACGGTGGAGGTCATGGGGTCCTGGGTGATGATGAAGGACTCGTCGTTGTGGTAGCCCTCGATAAAGGATGCATTGATGTAGGTGGAGCTGGGCTTCATGGGCTCCGGGGTGAGAATGACCCTGTTGCGGTCAAAAGGTATCACGGTGTCCGACTGATTCTTAGGCCGGTTCTCCTCGGCCGTCCCGACGGCGAGCGGCTTCCTGTCGTCAACCATGTTCGCCAACCTGGCGAACTCCAGCTCTAACTTCTTGCCGCCGTTCTCGACCAGGCCCTGCCACGTCGACTTGATCTGGGATGCGTCGAGCTCGGTGTCCCCGAACTGAGCCATCTCCATAATTGCCCGATAGACGAAAATGTACTGCTTGACTGACTGCACAAGGTAGTTGCGGTAGCGACGCAGGTCGCACACCGTCTGGAAGATAGCCACCTCCTCCTGCTCCTGGAGCTCTTGGATCAGGCCGTCGATAGCGATCAGGGTGCCCGATCTGCCGACCCCGGCCGAGCAGTGGACTAGCATCGGGGGATTGGGCGTCTTCGACCGCTTGTGGTACTCGTTCAGCCTCTTAACGAAGCGGAGCATCGCGGGAGCATGTTCCGGAGCATTGAAGTCCTTCCATTGGAGGTAGTGGAAGTGTCGAACCGTCCTCGTCTCCGTTGTCTTGACGTCGAGATCGGATCCATTGGCAGCCTTCGTGATCGTCGACTTGGTCGCCGTCAGCGTCAGCTCCCTCACCATGTAGTCTGAGTACCTCTTCTCCGTGCAGAACCGCACGTTGAGCATAAGGTTAGGCCACGGGGTGAAGGTGAGGTCGCCCGATCCGGGCCAATATTGGGCACACTTGATCCGGTTGTACTCCTCGAGGTTGGTCAGCATAATGATCATCTCCACGTTCTGCTCGTAGACCATGCGCCAGAAGTCCTGGACCGTATGCTCCAGGGGTCCCTGTGCGCAGATCCACTTCTTGCGATCTTTGTATCCCATGACAAGGTTGGCATTGATGTAGTCGCTTTGGCTGCTCGGGATCTGCCTTTGCACTGGAGGCGGCTTACTGTTAGCTGCCGCACCCGAGGAGGAGGCTCCGGACTTGTCACTGCTCTCGCTCTTGTCCTCCTCTTCATTGTTGGCCGACTCAGTGTCTTCTTTGTCATTATCTTCATCTGGGAGCTTCAAGCGAATCCTGGTCTGATCGTAGCACTTGATATCGGGGTAGCGATTCTTCGGCCGATTCGCGGGTCGATCGCAAATCTCCGTCGTTCTGTCCGGATACGATGTAGGAATTTCCCCGTATTCAGCTTGGAATCCAAAGTCGGAGTCGCGATGGCGTTCAAGATAAGCCGCAACGAGGTCGCCCTTGCCGATCGGCTTAAGGTCCACCGGTTTCTTGAGGCCCTGGTTGCTTCCGCTCTTGGCAATGTTGCCGCCCATTTCGTTCCCTGGCGTGATGAGGTACTGCGCGTCTCGACCTCCTCTGAATATTGTGCTACGTGTGTGAAAAGGGAGAAAATTGCGCATTAAAAAAATGCATTCTGTACTTTAGCGGCTGCCACAATGACTTGGCCATTTTTATAGATTTGTGTTGTGCAATTACCTGCAAAAATGCCGGAAGGACTTTCGCATGTCAAGGTCGCCGTCGACCTGATCGGAGCCTTCTGGACTTCCTTGATGAACGATGGTCTTCGAGTAGCGTCTCAGCAAGATCAAGGCCAATAGTAGGCACAAGGCTACCGTGACGAGCGAGGCCAAGACGGCGAGGACAGTCACGATCGCGGTGGAGACGTTGGCAGACGCGCCACCGGAAGTGCCTTCAGGATACACGTATTCTCCGGGTTTACGGGGTAGCATATACGGGCTCCTGCCCACGACGTTCTTCTCCCCGACCTCGGGCACGATAACCTCGACGAAGGCGGTGTAGTTCGAGTCGGGGTCCAGGTAGCCGTCCTCGACAATTTCAGTCGGAGCTCCCACCGTCCTGAAATGTGCGAATTTTCTAATTTGTAGCTAGGCACAGTCTGTTCTTTTTTTGTAGACGTCGCAAATATTTAATAGGGGAACTGAACGCGATCGCGATGTCAGCACTGAAGTGCACTCCTTATCAGGCCATGTAGTCAGAGAGATCGAGTGAAACACAGTATGAGAAAACAACGTGGTGTTCTAAAGTTTGTTTCGGATAAAGATAACCATTTTGAAGAGGCCTCAGCTATAAGACATTGACTACAGAAGGATATAACTATAATGACCCAGCAACAGGTTGAGCAATTGCTGCAAAAAATGTTACGCCCACGTGTCTTCTATGAGAATCATTTTTTTACAAGAAGGATATTTTTATCGTATCTCAGACAGAGTTTAGTCACATATGACATTGGATTGCACTCTGAATCTACGTGGAATTGTATTACGTTGTGTATAAAGAACAACAGAGAACAAAACGTAGATGATAACGAGCTGCTGCTGTCACCTTTTTGATATCAATCTTCCACTATTTATAAACTTGCAACAAGCGGATGTTTGTTGAAAAAAAATCCGCATTATAATTGTTTTTACCTCTTGTTTCGAATGAGTTGAGATTCTCGAAATTGAGCTTGGCGAAGGAGGTGGGCACGGACCCCGGATTGGCAAGCGGGACAGGCCTCGTTGATGTGGGCGCTCAAGGTGTTCTGGCCGTCGCCGACCAGGATATCCCTGCCCATAAAATTGGGCCCCAATATTTCGGCGATGTAGGCACCCCAACTGTCGGGATTCTCGGGATCGTGGACTTTCTTGTGGCTGCTGATGGCCAGCTTGGACTGATCCTGCGGGAGGTCAAGAGCTCCCTGGCCTCGGCGCATACGTACAACGACGATTCTCATGCAACAAATGGGTCCGTTTCTTTGAGAAAGCTTCGACGTCCTCAGACGAAATATGTCGCGATCAATTCTCCTGTCGTTTAACCATTGGAAGGCCCGACTCAATTGGTCCGTCCTCGGCGGAGTCGACCTCATTTTGCACGACCTCGTGGCCTCGGTGCCGCACTGCTTCCGTCTCGTGACCCCGCACACGGCCACGGTGAAGTTGGTGTTGGCCGGCAGGAAGTCGAACCTGGCGCGCATCTTTTGGCCCGGTTGAGCTACATCCGGGCTCTCTTCGGTCTTGATTTCCGGGCCAAAATTGTCGGATACAAAGTTTCCTTTAGCATCGATGTAATTTGCCTCTCCACCCAATTTGACCTGGAAGAAACGAGCAAAGTACAGAATAATTTCTACCCTCCACTTTTAAACACACTGTCTAAAAAATATAAACGAACCCACCTCCCACAAAATGCTTTTAGTTAACGAGTTTCAATAGTGGTTAAATTGTTTTAAATCTTTAAAATTACAGACTTTAAAACTGAAGTGTCCACCAAATGATAAATCGCATTAAAACGCAATTTAAAGTGTTGCTTGAGTTTGACAGAGACAGACTGGCGTACACAACTGAAAAAATGTTGAAAAAAGTAAGCTTAACATTAGCTTACTGGCTGGGTCTGGTTTTCTGCTGCTTGGCTTGTCGAGTGATCAAGACCTATCATTTATCTAAGCCCTTGGGGATGCAAACCCTACTTGGAAAATTCATAGTGCTCTTCACAAACGTTTACTTATGGAGTGTTGCTTGCTATGCTTTCGCCTTTACCATTGGCATCACCTGCTCTCCAAGTGGTTTTGTCAATAACTTCACGGCTAGAATCATAACTGTCGTCATTTTCATGGCCTCTCAGGCCTGTTTCTCGGCTTTCACAATATGCTTGATCGTGAAATACTTTTCAATCTATCATTCAACCTGGCTTGAATCAGTGGATGAAGACCAACTTATTTCCAAGGCAAGGATCTCCCTTGTCGTTGGACCATCCGTGATGGCATTTGTCGAATACTGCTACCTGACCAGGATTCTTGACAATCGCTACTATCAATTTTTCCGATATGGTACCAATGGTGGAGAGGGAGTTGAGACGCTAAGGCCTGTGCTTTTGCTAATTACATTCCTTTGCATTGCCATTTTGCAAACCAGATTGGAGCTTGACAATCTCCATTTTGGCGAGGACTCCTTGCTGCTCAACCTCCTGAGAAAATTGAATTGTCTTGGTCAAAACTCATCCAGAGCTAGACTTGAGGAAGACAGCAACGTCACTGATGGGTACAACATGGGTGTATTCAGAATGCTCTTTATCTTAGGAGTCAGCATCTTTTCATTGTTTCTCTATATGGTCATCATTGACACTGGGGACCTGGCAAACATTGTCCTTCCTGGTTTTTTCATCATATCAACTTTAATTCCAGCCGTTTTCATAGCCAATCACCCTAAATTGAAGAAGCTGGCCCTGACACAAGTTCGAAGGGTACCAATTCTGCTTTTAACATGCTATCGATAAAAGTCATTTGAAGGTACAGTTTTTGCATCAATAATCTCTGTAGATTGAACTTATATAATGCCCAAGAAATAAAATAGTCTGAGTTGACGTCAAATACAGATAGGTATAAAAATCTCTCACCATTCGGAAGGGTAAAGTCTCAATTTTGTCAAATTACAAATATACGTTAAGTGGCCACTTTTCCCGCTCCACTGAGTTGGGATTTATCCCAATTATGAAATCAGAATTTCGCCCACGGTACAATAGAAGAGCACAATTGGATTTTATAGGTTCAAGCACTTTGTTAGTTACTAAGTAGAAATGTTGGGGGAAATCAGTCTGGCGTCAGTATACTGGATCGGTTGCTGTTTCAGCTGCTTTGCCAGCCTGAGCATTAAGTCCTACCACCTCTCCAAGCCCTTGGGGATGCAGACAATCCTGGGCAAGTTTATTGTGCTGTTTGCTTACATCTACATCGTGAGCATTGCTGTCTTTGCCTTGGCATTCACCGTTGGCATCATTTTTGCTCCCCTTGGTCTGGTCAGTGACAGCATTGCTCTGTTGGTAACTGGAGGCTATTACGTGGGATCACAGACCTTCTTTATGGCCATGTCAGCATGCCTCATCGTCAAATACATTTCAATCTATCACTCAACCCTTTGGGAGCACATTGAAGAAGATCGCCTGCTCTATATGGCAAAGCTAGTCTTGACAGCAGCTACAGTCTTTTCTGCCTTCATTGAGTACACTTACTTCTCAGACATGGCTAACAATAGGTACTACCAATTCTTCCGATTTGGAACGAACAGTGGCCAAGGCGCTGAAGTGACCAAAATACTCCTGTTTCTCTTTACTTTTCAAATCATGGTTGGCTTGCAATTTAGACTCGAAGTGGACAACTTCCGGTTTGGTGAAAACTCTCTTTTGCTTCGACTGGCTCAAAAGTTGAGATGCGTTCAAGATGTAACACCAGCTGACAACAATGAGGAGCAGCAGCAAGGCAAAGAAGAGTACAAGATGGGAGTCCTAAGAACCCTTGTCATTTTGGGAGCTGTTATCATCAGCACATTTGTTTACATGCATCTGGTTAGGATCGGAAACATGGGCCTCAATGTTCTGCCAGGATTTCTAACCGTCTCTACGTTCATCCCCGCCGTTTTCATTGCTAACCATCAGGGTTTAAAGAACCATATTCTATCCAAATACCAAATATTTTCCCTCTGAGTGAAAAGAAAGCTCAATAAACTGTCCTAATGTTTGAAGTGTGGTGGTCCACTAAAGCAAATATTTTCTGAGAAAACATCACTGTACCAAGCTTACATTGTAATACTCGATTTCGCCGTTTGGTCGAGTCGGGTGCGACCAGGATACGTCGACGTAGTTCATGCCGCTGATGTTGTCGAACTTGCAGTCGATTTCGAGGCCGGATGGCTCCCCGCTGAGCCCGTCCTCGGTCGTGCCCCTCACGGCCTCCGAGGCCGTGCCGCAGTCCATGGTGTAACCGTTACACGCTGCGACATGGAAGGTGTATTCTGTGGCAGGCTCGAGATCAGTCCACAAGTAGGTTGGATAGTTTCCAACAGGATGATAAATGACGAACTGAAAAAATGGCAAAGCAATAAGAAAAGTGTCACCGTGTACTCAAAATATAATTTACCTCCTCGTCTTTGGTCTTTCGAGTGAGCTTGAAGTAGGTGATATAGTTGAGGATGTCAGGCATGTCGTCCACCGGGGGCGAATTCCAGCCCAACGAAATGGAGTTCCAGGTGATGCCCTTGACGCCGACTTTAGGCACATATGTGGGGTCCAAGGTCAGCGTTTTGACCTCGCTGTGATGGAGGTCAAAATCCCCCATCCCGAGGTCGTTCTTGGCAGCGAGTTTGATGAGGTACGTAGTGTCGGCAGTGAGACCGGTCATGACGAAGCTCGTGGCATCCTTGGGAATTTTGGGCCCCGTGTAGTAGACCCAGGCGCTACCTCCGGCCTCGCGGTACTGAAATCAACATTCAAAATGGAGGACACCGTAATACAGAGATATGTTTTGATGGTCTTACGCTGAGAAAATAGGCAGTGATGGGGGAGTTCCAGTCTGTTATGGTCCAGTTGAAAAAGATCTTGTCGCGGGCGACGGGCATGACGGTGTCCAAGTTCACCGAGGGCTTGTCGAAGATCAGGGTCTCCATGATGGCGACGTCGATGCCGTAGTCGTTCTCGCCATGGCAGAGGTAGGTCCCGTTGTCCCCGTGGTTCAGGTTCATGATCTTGAGGTAGGAGGCGATCTTGCGGTCCGACTTTTTCTCCGTCGTGATTTCGTATTTGAGAGGATCCTATTAAAAGCATAAAATTGTAGAAGAGGCAACAAAACGGAAACAACTGGCCATTTTCTTACGGTTGTCAGAACCGTATCAACGCCTTATTATAAAGGGCATCTCGCTGTGACTAATTGGTTGGTTGCAGGCACGATGGCCCTTGTGTTTACATCAAATGAAAATGAAAATACTTACCTCAGTAAGGTCTTTTCCAAATCCGAGCCATTTTATCGTTGGGGGTGGTCTCCCCTCGTAGGTGCAACTCAACTCTGTACTCGTCCCGGTTCTCCCTGAGCCGTCAGTAGTGTCGACATGTTTTGGCGCGGCTGAAAAAAATATGACAATTATTACAATCTGTCAGGGTTGATGAGTTCTAATTGACAATTGACTACAGAGGTTATATTATGCGTAACCTCCAAGAAAACAACGGTAGCGAATGGCATTGCAAGCCTAGCGGAGAAAATGTGATTCTAGGCATTATAAAGTCGTAGAGGCGTGATTTATAATGACAACTCCAATGTGCTTTATGCACCGCTGAGATTTCCTCGGCATTAAATGTATACCGTTGTAGGTATTCCATTCCTACATATTCCCCCATATGCTACCTACATTTGGTTTGTCATGTAATATAAAAAGGAAATGAGTTCCATATGGTGGTGGCTTCTGCTCAATAAGCATTATGCCGAGGTCAAAAGAGCGTACGTAACATACCATAAATCTCGAGGATGATCTGCTGCATCGTGGGCTCGTCGGTGGAGCCGACCTCCATGGCGAGGCAGCTGTAGATACCCTCGTCCTCCCATTCGACCGTGGCCAGGGTCAGTTCTGAAGACACAGAGCCCGACGCCGACCTCGACACGGTGATGCTGTGATGGCCTCGGTCCTCGGAGGTCGTGGTCGTTAGGTTCTTCCCCTCGAACTGCCACCAGATCATCACCTCCGACGCATCCGGGCTCTGTACGGAGCATTGAAATTGAGCCCGTTTTCCCAGGAGGGCAGTCTCCAATTTCTTTCGTTGACCAGAGGCTGAAAAAGGAAAATAATCAATTATGTTTGATTTGTGTGTGGTTTTAGGGGTTAAGCAGAAGCACGCGTGTTGGTTATTATTAGCAAAGTGATTCTTCATCTTGGCAAATTACGTTTCCCCTCGGATGAATAGAAAATTCGAACGCCATCTGTCTTCTGCAAAATATTTAATATTCGTCCAAAAAGAGGATGCACGGGAGCGAATTTTTCTAAACAAAGAAAGAACAATCGTTTTTCCTTGCTCACGAAGGCTTTTTTAAAAGCACTTGCTTTGGGCAATTTGCATTTCATAAATACACGGCAGATCTGGGTCACTCCTTGTCAAAAATTTTCAAAGCTTATGTTAAACATTTAAAATGAAATATTGGTTAATTAGAAGGCTAGAGTAAATATCTTTTGTTGCGGAAAGCTCTTTCAGGATTTTTGCCAAATGTTTACATGAATGACTCAAAAGATCTAAGTATGTTCAAAAATGGCCAGCTTAAGGAAACAATGCATAGTGAATGTAAAACAAAGATTTTTAGTTTTGCGACGCAAAAAATCTACTCTGAAAGCTCGGCCAAAAGTAGGCATGCTTACGTTGTAAAATATATTTTGCATACATGTGAAGAAACAGCTCTGACAGGCACACACATATGAGATGAAGTCATTTTTTGTTCTCGGTACACCGCATTTATTAACCGGAGAAAATTATTAGACCATTTTCCACTACAAAGCCGCAAATGAGCTGTGTGCGCATCAGCAAAGAAATTGGCTGTAATTACCATATTTTTACGGCAAAGAACAAGGTCTTTTGATACTTCATAGACTACGAATCCATTGCATAATTACAGGCATAGAGACAAGAACAATAAGGGCAGCATTTTCAAGTACGCTGCAACTTCAAATTTAAGTCGAAAGCGAAGTGAAATGCTGCTCCTACTTGAATTATAGCTTTAATGTGATTTAATTTGAGGTCCTTACAAGATCACTTTCTAAAGGATAAATGTGATTTCTCAGGATATTTCTCGCGCCACCAGTGATTCCATATTTATCATTACACAGCATTTGAGCTGCTGTGCCTCATAGAATTTTAGTCATGCGCATTGCTCTATCACGATCTGTGGTACAGAAGAAAATGTAGGCAAATCTATTGGTACATGGAGCATGTAACTTAAGTAAAACCAGACAAGTATAGCTACGAATCTACTATCAAAGACAAAACTACTTACTACTGAAATATCCAAGTAAGTAAGACGAGGAGCAGTGGGCCGTGGGAAATTATGGGAAAATGGCTCGAATTTTCCCCTTCAAAGTTAAAAATTACATGGACGTTGCATTCAAATACTT
>JAAUYL010048088.1_pt1 | contig 10812 bp, 11 predicted proteins | sample 7278011 | NCBI WGS metagenome assembly JAAUYL01 (sample SAMN14350225, study PRJNA611818) | marine sediment metagenome | isolation source: surface marine sediment (1.8m) | place: French Polynesia: Moorea | collected 2018-08 | reverse complement strand
TTTTTTTTAAAAAAAATGGCAGCCAAGATCGGCGCTTACCGCAATGTTTCGAGCCCGCCTTTCGGCCTTCTTCTTGGCGGCCAACTTCTTCTCCGTGATGCGGTTGTCGATGATAGCGAGCTCTTCCCTGGTGAAGGGTCGAAAAGTGGGCAGACTGTTCTCTGACTCATTTTCTGCCTGGTTATCGGACATGTTGGCGTTGGTGCAGATGGGAACAAACAGTGGCAGCGTTTTGCGCTATCACCTGCAAGTAAACAAAACAGCTTTAGTTTGGCGCTTTCCACAAGTTTCCGGGCACTTCCAGGCCAACTGGGACAGAAAAAAATCCCAAAAAAATCTACTGAAAATTGTATCTCGTGTGGGGTTTTGCCTTTCAAACTTTGACCCTCAGCTCCTGGACCAGTGCAGCAAAAATCATGAGAAAAACGTAAACAACCTTGGGAAAAATGGAGGCTGGCTGCTGCTGTCCAGAGAGGCTTTTTTTGGCAATTAAGCAAGCCTTCGCAACCCCTAGACCTATTCTTATTGTATTGGCCGCCCGTAGTTTTTTCTCGTGCCCAAAGAATGCATTAACTTCAACTCCAATCTAATCATCCAAATGTAAGCATTAAGCAATGATGACCATGCCATGGTGGGACTCCGGCTCTTACAGGCTTTGGTTTGTGCTCCACAGTTATGCCATATTTTTTGCCCTTATGTCCTCCTTCTTCTCCTCCCCTCTTTCTTCTTAACACCGACGAGGTGGCCTATTGTCCATTTGCTCCCACCATGGCCTACTATATTTTAAACATTTTTTAAAAAAATCCTTGGATCTTAAACTCGGACCCACGGAATAAATGCGTCCTGTTTTCGCAAGTTTTTTGCAATTTCAGAATCGCAGATTTTTTTTGTATTTGATAATAGCAATTGGGAGGCTGCTGGACAACATGAGCAAGCAAAAGGGAATGACTTCAAACACTGGTGCTGCAGTATTTACATTTTGCTAGGTATTTAAGCTGGAGACCTCGCCGTGGCTTGCTATGCTAGTTTTCGTTTTCCCCAGTTCTTTCTTGTTCACAGTATTGTAAAAAGGCTCTTTAGCACACACGTGTATGCATGCCACTTATTTTGGAGGACGGGACGGAGCTGGCAGCCTCGATTTGGATTTTTTGTTAATAAGTAAATGGTCATCCTGTTTGAAAAAGAAAAGAGGCTGTGCTGGCGTTGCTAAATACCAACGGGGAGAACAAGTAAAAGGTCAGAGAGCTAGCTAGTGGTCCAAGGTGGTCCTCGGAGACTGCAGCAATGTTGTTGTAGTTGATCGTGGCCTCGCGGGCAGCCTCAGCTCCGTCGAGGCCGCGCGATCGCTAACGACGACTGGGCGAGGCCGTAGACTGGGGTAGCCAGAGAAGCAGAATGAATATTAATTGCTCTTCATTTTCAATCCGGTCTCATTAATGTCGTAAGTAAGTACAAGTGGATGCAAGTGCTTAGATAGCCTATCTACGCAATTCTATCCAGCATTTCTTGGGAATATGTGTAGATATCTTATTTTATTTTAAACGGACGGCCACAGCCGAGTAAGTTCCTCGTCGAGTCTTTTGCATTTCAGCTTCAGTGCCAGAATACAGAATACGACTCTCCAAGTGACCATAAAAAATTCGCTATACGTGCAGGCACCACAGGGTCGTCCACACATTATACGTATACATAAATACTATCTTTTAGAACAAATTCTTGGCTTTCAGTAGGGCACACAGCCTCGCGCCCTTTAATTTTTGATTTAAGGCCGCCAATTGGCTGAAAATGTGTTCATTAGGCAGGATGTATAAGGCCAAAAAGGCCAGAATCAAGCACCGTCGAAGTCCGAGCTTTCACCAAGAATTATATGCGATCGACATCTGCGGCGAGAGCAATGATGTATGCCTCTCATGTGAGCGAAGGAGCCTTGTCTATGTAAAAATCGACTGCTCTTGAAAGAGAGAATTAACAAATTCAAAGAAACAATGGTCGTTGTCCCGAGGGCTTTCGAATTTTAGAAAGCAGTTAACAAAGATCGCTGACTGTTGAAGAGGGCCGCCTCCCTGCTCTTCCCTTACTCTTCTCCCTAGAAGTCAAAGCCTCTTGGGATGCACAGTTAGTAGTCCAGCAAAAGATCCTCTTCTTTCTGCTGCTGGGACGAGCGAGAGAAAGCTCTTTTTGAAATTCTGACCCCATCTGCGACTCTTCACATTATGTTCCCAACTTAGTGAGTATGTAGAATATTGGGAAGCTTATTGAGTATAGACTCAAAAAAGAGGGTAACATTAGCAGGCCTTCCCTTAAAATATGCTCTATTTTTAACATTGATGGTGGTGATTGGTGAATGTGAAAGCAGATAGCTAGATAAACTAGGTACTCTGCAATGTTTGCCTACTGTAAAGTTGATAGGCCACTTCAGTGGCAGAGAGTATAGTGCAGTAGATGAACTCAATTGGAAGAGACTACAGAGAGGGAAGTGTGCTTAAAACTGGGGAGTTTTGATGGTACAAAGGAGCATGAGAAAAACATATTGTCTTACTTCTTCCTGAAGAGGGCATGCAGGCTGATTCTTGGCTGCTTATTTTCATTCCAGCTCATTTCTGCAACGAATAAATAGAGAGAAAATTGTGGTTAGATGTGGTCATTGACATATAAAGTTATTATGCGGGAAAAACGTTTATAGCTTTCTAACACCTCGCTTTTATTGATTTGCTTTAGTTTTTTTTTCACTTTAAGAATTGTTTGGTCTTTTGAGGACTTCTGATACCTTCTGATCATGCGAGGGAAGTATTTCCGAAACTGCCGGAAATCAGAGATTAATGCGCTAGTAATTCGACATGTTATTGACGCACGCAACTGCTCTTCTTTGTTTTCGCTTTTTTGCTTTAAATCTAACCCCACGTTCTGTTCTATTCATATGTTACTTATGTCAAGTAAAAAAACATTAAACAATGCGCTCCATTTTTTCCTCTCAAAAAGCATGAGCTTTATTGCATAGAAAATTGCCGCAACAAACCTCTTTTTTCTTAGGCTTAACCAGCTCACCCAGATTTGGTTACATACATTTATACAACAACGGAGTGAGAAAGCAGCCTAACCAGTCCTCTGCCATGCTTGAGAAAGGAAATTAGTGCCTTCTCCTTCTTGTTTATTATGAGGAAAGACTGCATAAAATAAAAACTTGCTGCCATTTTTCACCAACAACAACACAGAAATGTGCTCAGTGTTACTCTAACTTTATAGTTTGTGTGGATAGCTAGCTAGATGCTTTCACTTTCAGGTCCCATGGGAGCATCAGATGTCAAAAACCAATTGGATTCCAAGGGCTGAAAATAGAGCTTGAGGGAGAGAGAAGGGAAAGTTTGCCAAAGCGGTTTCCTGGGGCTATTTACTCTCGATGGCGGCAAGGATCGAAGCATTGAATATTCATATGATAGGCTTCCGGACTCCTCTACTCTGCTCCTCTCATGCGTTTGTATGTATTTTTGTAGCGCAGAATATATATACACAGATATCCCCATCCCAGTTATCAGATTTTATGCCTCTCTGAATGGGAATGTTTGAGGTCTACTATGGTACCCTACCACAACTATTTACTATGCCATGTCACAGTCACAGGTTATAAGTAACTTCAATTTTTTATGCCTTAACTTCGATTTTCCTTCCATTGATGACAAATTGACAATGAAACTTTAATAAAATAGAACAAATGCATTGGTACAGGGATATGCTTGTTCTTCAATGATCACATGGGACCAAAACAAAAGAACATTTCCATGAAAAGTTAAAATATTTACGATGTCCAAAGATTGGTGAGTTTTTTATTATTTCTTAAAGCAAGCTACGTAGAATGGGAAAAACACAGCATTAGATCGAGCCGATGTAGTAGTTGAGAGGGAGAGAGAAAAAAACTTGACAACAACATGCAACGTCGGTGGAATCCGAAAGCCAATTGCTATTATTACTGTCAAGACTATTGTCCCGTTCTCAGAGAGAGAGAACGAGAGAGAAGCTTCAGTGGACGTCCTCCTTCTGTACTCGTGTATTATAATGCTCTGTATCCCACAACAAGCCAGGAGAGAAGTTATTCTAAAGTAACTACTTACTCTAAGTGTGCCGTGTAGTAGTGCAGTACTATCTAGAAGTAGCCAAAAAACTTCCTTGAGAGTGTCCCAAGAAATAAAAGTATAGTAAATACCAATCTAAGGTACTCTACCTAAGCAAGGCAACACAACAACATTGTATTGTAGTAAATAGTAGTACTGTAAAGCTATAAAAATAACCCACAACACAGGCTTTTCTGCGGCCAAGTGGACAACTAGAAAGAGAGCAAAAGCAAGCAGCAGCAGTCTACAATTGTTTGGGAAAGCAAAGTGCTAAATAAGGACATCATTCTTTGTAGACATCGTTGATGCAGGTCGAAGGCCTTTTAAAAGTACAGGGGCTAAGCTTCCGCCTTTCTTTCTATCCATAGGTTCCACAAGTTTCAGTTTGATTGCTCAGCAAAATTCATGATTCTTCAGTCTCAACAGCAACAACGTAGATAGCTAACGCACAACAACAAACTTGCCTTCTTCAACTCTTCAACTCTTCAACTTTGTCAAGTCAACTCAATGCCTTGCAAGCTTCAGCTTCAGCTTCAGCTTCTGCTTCTGCTTCAGCTTAGCTTTCAAAGTTTCTGTCCCTCCCATGGGAGGATGTTCAACAACAACCAAACATGCGTGGATCTTCCTTCTAATAGCATTAAATTCACTCATGTTTCCATTTCACAAAAAATTGCATTAATATCATGCGCCCTAACGTACCACTCCACCCTATCCTGCTATGCCTAACAACCTTAACAACGTCAACGTGTACATGTAAAGTAAAAGCAGCGCTGCTCACCACATGAGAGAGGCGAATATAGGTCAAGGCAAATGGTACCATAATAAAAGTATTTTCCGCCATTATGTAGTCATTTAGGTTACTAGGGCCTGCTAGCCTTTTTGGGGGTGGCCAATTTTCATTTGATGTAGATATTTTGCGTTTTTTGATAGTACAAGAGAAAATCCACTGGATGAGATCCGTGGTCTCTGATCCATAATGGTGTTGATCTTGATAGCTTTTCTTGTAGCCACTAGGTCAAGAACTGATAGCCTGCTGCTGTGTGTAATACGTCCAATAATCAAATAGAGCAATGCGCAAAAGGCAAAAAAGGCTGCTACGTTGGGTAAACTAAAGGTGATACCATGGATAGAATGAATGTTTCTCTTTCTTTGTCGAGTATTAAACGTTGCAGATGAACGAGAATCAGGATTGCATCTCTCTACAAACAGACACACTCCAAGGAGTACGCCCACCACAACTATTAAACAAATTAGCACGACTCCCAGCTTTTTCCCAGGCTGATCCAGACAATGATTGGTAGGACTCCGATATAGCCAATATCCTCGCATGCAGTCTTTGTTTGACATTGATGGTAAACATATGCTATGGTCAAAATGCATTTAGAGATCAAAAAGGTCTCCTTCCTGATCCATATCTTTCCTGTGAAATTGCAAAAGTCGAGTGAAAAATAAAAGTTTTCAGAGCTGCAGTAGCCAAGCCTTAGTCTAGCACTGCAGTCGACTATGAATAAGTTAACATCATGTCTGACACAGAGCTTAGTTAACATTGTCCATATCTACGTAGATATGTGTCTGCAGTGTGCTGAAATCAATGTCTTCAATTCTTTCATTCTTTAATGCTGGCTTTGCTATGCAATACCCAAAGCTCAAGCAGCAGGATAGTTTTACTTCTTTCCTCCACTAATATAATACTGTGCTGTCATCACGCATTACCTAGTTGAGCCCTAGTTGTAAGTAGTACTATGCACCAGCACTTTCCCCTTTGCCTTTTCTAGCTCCTTGCTCACTCCTCGGAAGACAGGAATACTCGCCTCGTGCGAGAAGAAGCCTTCTTCTAGTCTTCTTCTTCTTAGCTCTGTGCCTTCAAGTCATACATTCTGCTATAATAGATAAATACGAACTCTCACACACATGCTTTCCTGCTTCCTTCCTCGAGTTCGTCGAAGATTGTGATAGAAAAAAAGCGAGGAAAAAATGTGGTTTTCACGCCAATCTTCTCTAAATTTGTTGCATATTTTATTTGCAGTTTCTACAGAGTAAGTGCGTAACTCTCTGTTATTAAGGCACTCTGGTTCACATTCTCATTGCACAGAGGGGTCTTGTACGAAGTACTAAATACGGGAGAGGGAGGGAGGCACGGCGTACTTTATTGATTGCCTATATTTATTTTCGTGTCTACTATTTACTCTGTCCCATAAGTGGAGGATCCCCTAGCTAGCTTGCTCTCGAACCTGGAGATTGTCTAACGTATGCTGCACACAAAAATCGTTTTGCATTAAGATCAGGCTGGGACTTTTCCTACGCGTAAAAAAATCAGATTTAGCTAGTTCCATGCAAAAAAAAATCTTGGAAAGGAAGCTAAGAAGAAAACAGATGTCTTTTTTCGGCCCTGAGTACGCAAAAAAGGCCACAGCCAAGGCTCTTGTAAAAAAAGGTGAAGATCTTAAACGTCCTGAGCGAAAAAATCTTTCCTCTTGAATGTTGCAGTCTCACTTTCCGCCTTTCTTCCCTCGGCCACCAACCTCTAGCTTTTCTCTTAAATAGTTTTCACCTACTTGCACAAGGACACGGGGTTTTTAACTTTAAGCACGACATAAGAACCTTAACTAGCCTTTTTCCAGGAAAAACAGCCCAGTGACGCCGCGCCAAATGAAGGCCAGAAAAGGCTCCACTTGATGAAAGCAAATAAATAGCAGCATTTATCTACTGGGGTAAGTAAATAGATAGCGTAGTTGGTTGCTTTGCTGATATTTTTGGCCCCCACCTTAAATAGATCGAGTGCTGGTGGTCTAAATATAATAATGGAGAGGCCGTCGAGGTCGGAGGTCTGAGGTCGCGGTGGCCTCGCGCGCTCGGAAGAGGGGAAAACTAACTCTTCGGGTAGAAGAGCAGCCTCGGAAAAGAAGAAGAACAGAAAAGAGAAAGGGGGAAGCTCATTACGGTCAATTTTCTGGTACATCACGTCTTGCGGTTCTTGCCAATTGGCACGGAGCAGCGGCTTGATCTAAGATTAGTCCTTGAACAGAGAAGATCGAGTGGAGGCCACTGTCGAGGCTGTCGAGGTTCTAATAACGATTAAAAGATTCAAAACAAACTCAAACCATACGTACTGTATACCCACTCGTACATATTCTCACCAAAAACATATGTAAGTTATTGTTGCTCATTCAAAGAGCTCTACTGAGGTCGTCTCTGATTAATTAGAGGATGCTGTAGGTAGGTAGAGCGTAGGTAGCTTCAACCAACCCGTTTTCGTGGCCGTCGAGGCCGAGGCCGCAAGTACCAAATACATACATAGGTACAAACGCACATAGAGCATGGAAAGCGTCTGATTGCTCAATTCGACCGACGTTGTTTTTGGTGTGGTTTCACATGGCTACAGAGCTACAGTACGGAGAACGGAGAGCCCCAACTTAGATTAGATACCCGACCAGTAATGTGTAGCATTTGTGGTACGCGGATCAGGTACTTTGTTACATGCGTGTGCATAGAGTAAAAACCCAGGCCAACGAGACTGCATCGCGGCTGTGCACTTCGTATAAAGTACAAGTACATGTAGGTACTCCTTGTAATACTGATATCTACATACATGGGTGTGTGGCAAGCCAAAAACCAAGCCCATGTGTGACAATGAGAGTTGAGACATAACTGAATGCATTTTTTGGAGGGTAACATATCTGCTAGGCCAACAACTTTCCTTCTTCTTTTTTTCCTTTTCCAGTCTTGTTTTGCTATTTGTTACAGCTACCCCAGAAAGGTTGTATATACATATATATATGTGTGTGTGTGTGTGTATTTGCATGACTGCTGTCTCCTTTTTTAAATAGGTAGGTATGGTATACACATACCAGTCGCCAGGCAAAAAAGTCCACCACTGTCCCTTGACTGAAATCCCAAGAGACCTGGCCTTTGAGCTATACCTCCCTACAACTAAATACATAGAGAAAAAGAGGGGTTATCTTCAAAGTCCTGTTGTTGTGTAGTTGTTTTATGACAGCAAGGTATGTAGTACTATATGGGTGTTGGTGGTGGGCAAGCGAGCAATGGCTGGCAAAGGCCGTTTTTATACACTGCTAGAAAATAAGTATATGAAGAGGAGCCTTGTTTCGGTCTCTTCAGTTCAGAGCTGGCCGACGAAATCAAGAGTTAGTTTCACAGCTCCAAGTTACATATACTGGCTAACGAATCAATCTGACATCATGCAGTCATCCTTTATACGAGATCACCACAAAATTACCTTCAAATATAAAATGAAAGACTTTGAAGGGGATTTGCCGACATGTTGCCAAATGCATTGATAGGCTAAAAAAGACAACTCTTCCTGGGATCAACTCTGGTTCTACGGGTTCTACGTAGGTAGATAGGTACAACATACTGTGGAGAGGTTTCAGTACTGCAGGGAGAACACGCAATGATGATGGCGATAATGCGGCAACTACTTTTCTTGCTACATTTAGCATAACACCTTGTTTTTCAGGGTGCTTCTTCTTTCCCCGGAAATTTCCTGGCCAGGCAGCATTCCAGGGTGTATCCAGGATCCAAAAAACTGAGGCCACCTCGATCAGTTGAAATCGAGACCGGAAATCGACGGCCTCGTTCACGATGCTTGACCTCATATGGCTGCTCTCTATACACTCCTTTTAAGTTTTCACAAGAGGAGGCCATTGAGGGAAAAGTAGCAATCCTGTATACACAAACAACAAAGAATATCACGGTGCGAGATTCTTTTATGTAGTTTAAAGTTTGTTCCTCTGCAGTTGAAAAATATCCATGCTTGTACGAGTGCGTGTAAAAATGCGCATTGACTAAAGATATACTTCAATGTACCTAGGACTTTCAAAAATTACTTTTTGGAAACTGAATGAATTACCGTCATGAACCAGGCAGAAGCAATGGCTTGTCCACCCACGTGGTTCATCATATGAAAAAAAAACTTTCGGTTGAAAAAAAACTCGTGAAATTGTCACTCATCATGAGGGACAACAGAAAGAATTTCTAAATATTTTATGGTCGTCATAAGGGCGGCAGGTGACGAGGTGATTCCTTTTCTCGATACCTAGATACAACTTCTATATCATTTGTTGGCATGCTCTACGTAGTCTGTTATCGATTTATGTTCTATACGGTCGTGAGAACTGCATTATTTAAAGCGTAGCAACGTAAGTAAGTAAAAGCAGCGGCGACAAATACAGGGCGTTTAGTATAGGTAGAATATTTGGCCATTGCTTTATTTCAGTGCAACAGCCCTTGTATTCTTCTATTAAATACTAACACTTTACGTACCAGAGCACATGGCTTGTAAGTTTCTATTTACTTCTAAAGTTCTAAGTAAGTTTTGCCCGAGCTTTTTCTAGTGTATTGTTGTTGTTAGTACTTTTGCCAGGAGCGGCAAAAATTATCACGGCTAGCTATCGGACATCACGATGTGCCAAGATCTGATGTGGCATACAAACCACAACAACACAACTGAAGGGACAAAAAACAATGCTGAATGCTGTTCTTACTTACAATGAACAACATATGAGTGACTCTCTTGCATAAATGATACGAGTGGGACCTGTGTGCCCAACTGCAAGGCCAGGGGGATACTCTGCTATGGGTGTATCTAACCTTAAAACCGCCAAAATGCCCCTAGTAATCTGGCCTCTGTCCGATCCAACCGACTAGAATTGGAGCACTGCTACCACCACAGTGAGTAGGAGGGAGGAAAAAGTAAATAGAAATATACTGCAATAAGGCACAATAAGAATAACATAATGATCATTTGATGCTGCTTTGATTGTTTTTGTACACAGCGGCTACAAGAAAGAGATTTGTAAGTCAAGCTGAGGTGGTGAGAGGAAGAGAGATGTTTGTTTTCCACTTCACTTTGGCCATCAGGATCTGGATCATTCTTTCAATTATCAAAAAATCTTCCCACCATAAAGGTAGAGAGTATATTAAGAAGTTGGAAAAAGAGCGAGCAATGGAGCGTGATATCAACAACCAATTGCGAGCTCAAGTGTGCGTGGTGGGCCTCGTTTTCATCTGTTTTCTATTAGAAAGCACTTCGACGGTAGCGGTCCCATGGGACCTCCAGGAAAAGGAGGGAGCTTTCACTTTTGAATTGCTGGTCCAAAAGCTAGAGGCGCGCACAGATTACTTTTACAAATGGCAGCATCCCCTCTTCGTAGCGGATGCCGGATGCCCTACATTCCCCAGATCTAATCTACACTAAATAGTGGATAATAGCACGACGACCGACGCACGTTAAGTAATAGGTCACAGAAGCTGAACGAAGGGAAGGGAAGCGAAGGTGCTTTCTGCAGGCATTTAATAGAGGATGGCTAGATGGAGGAGAGAAAGTCCTTGTAGCAGATGGAGAGCCATGATGGTAAGCTAAACCGGCTAATGCGCTGTCAAAGGCGGTTTGGTCGTGTGCCTTTCCAAATCTAATTAGTCGATGCATCGCATCACTTGAACCGTGGAGGCCGCTGCCGAGGCTGCGAGGCTGCAAGATTCCTCGCACGATATGATTTGCTAGCCAGATATCCTCTACAGAGCTGGAACTTGTACTTGGTTAGATCCTTGCTGGTCAACTTTTCCCTTTTTTAACTTAATTTTAAGTCGCTTCAGCTTTGCTTGTGAGTGGTTCATTCAAGCCAGTGCATTTTACTTGCGTTTGATTGCCAATTAATAATGCCGAGGCATGTGAGCTCTGCTACTT
>JAAUYL010000462.1_pt1 | contig 10824 bp, 7 predicted proteins | sample 7278011 | NCBI WGS metagenome assembly JAAUYL01 (sample SAMN14350225, study PRJNA611818) | marine sediment metagenome | isolation source: surface marine sediment (1.8m) | place: French Polynesia: Moorea | collected 2018-08 | reverse complement strand
CAGGGGGCGCTGCAAAAGTTCTGCACAGTATATGAAAATCTATGGCCCGGTCGAGCAGAGAGAGCTGCAGAAAGATTTATTGCGATATCAGCGCCATCTCCGCCGAAAAAAAAGTTAATGATAAGCATTTTATTCCTATTTTCCAAATATATTCTTGTGGCAAAGTTTGTCCCTTAAAATGAGTATAGGAATAATGTCTCCCACCAAGCAAAAAATTTAAGTATTTTTTACTTTTTTCTAGGGGAGGTTTCAGTTACAAAAAGCTCCTGATATGTCATGTTAGTTTTAACTGAGATATCTGCACCCATAACAGACTCACAGACTTATTCAACTACAGAAATTTGTGGCTAGGTCACGTTTAAATATTTCATTTTCAGTAGCTTTTACTTTTCACATGACTCCACCTCACCCCAAGCAGTGGAAAAAATGATGCATAAACGGCTCAAATTCGTGTCAACTTTGAATTTCTGCGGTTTAGTTTTTAGAAAAATAAGACCACTTTTAAGGACAAAATGTAGAGTCAAGTTGTCGCACCTGCTCCATATTAATGCCTTGTGTCAATTTTGACTGTTGTTTCCAACAATTTTAGGTATTGAAAATGGAGAATCTTAGCAAACATTTTATCACCGTTTCGTATTACAATTTCTGTGTACTTCGGCTACGATAAAATACTTGAAATTTTTCGCGAATTCTTGGCTCGGTTGTAAAAACGCAAAAAGTTGCACAGAAACAATACCTTCGTTTTCCTTGGAAAATCTTTCAACAGAAAATGGTTAAAGTGTTACCCGGCTCATTAAGGTTTTCAACGATTAAGAAAATACAAATATGTGGGTGACTTTGTAGAAGTACGGAAAACTCTTCAGAGAAGAGAACTTTTTCGATCTTATCTAAGGTGGATTTTCCATTTGTTAGACGATCTTTGGGCGATAGCAGATGCTTATACCTCTGTAACTAACAGTATTTTAAAGTCGGTTTCGTTTAAGAATGTAACGCCAATCGTCACAGGAAAAGCAAAAACGTGATTCTCAAATGATTTCAACGGTAGAGAACTCTTCAAGCAAAAGGGGTAAACAGCGCATAGTTTCTTGAAATGTCCACCAAGAAGATAAACTCCAAAATTTTCCCCAGTTTTTGCTTCCCACTTTTAAGACGGATGGATGGCAAAATTATCTTTGACACTCCCATAAAAATTTCCAGGAAAAAAGTAAACAAAAACTTTTCTTTCAGACGCAACACCCCCACCAATTCCATTGAGTCAGAGAGGCCTGCCTGCTTCATTTTGGTCGCCATCCCTTCAAAGTAACAACAACAACAACAAGGATACCTCCTCTTCAACCGGAAGCTCGACTGGAACAACCGGAACTTCCGGTTCCTATGCAGCCGGAATCTATACAGATCAGCTGACGCAGGCGGCAACCCTTCACCAACTTGCAGCAGCGGTAGATTGGAGCCACCATCAACACCAATATGGACATCATTCCGGACAAAATACCGCCAGCAGTTATGCAGCAGCCGCTGCCGCCAATTCTGCCCGTTCGGCCCATTATAATTACAGCAGATTCCACCAGCCCGCTACTGCCACAGCTGCCGCCAATCCGTATTGGGCGGCTGCTTTGCAAGGCGATTTCTCTGCTGCCCACTACTCAGCTCATCATTACCCAAATATGACTGGTAAGTTAAATCTAAGTACTGTTTGCTTTGTTTACTATAATTTTTTGAATGGACATTCTTTGCTAAGCCACAAGATTGCAGACATAACGACGTCAACGTAGGCATTTCCTTCCTGAAAGAAACTTTTAAATGGCGCTAAATGAAATTGACACAAATTGCTGGCGAGAACTGTTTAGAATTTACAATACGTAATTCTTTCTAATGTCAACACAAAGTAAAAACAGAAGCGCGTGCGGGGCGGTAAATATTTGCAGTTGTGCAATTAAACGGCCATATATGCAGCAATTGGCCTATAATGAGACAAAAATGCTCGGTCATTTTCATTTAGAATTAATTAATCTAACCTTTTCTTAAATCGAGCCATGGATTTTTTCTTCTTTTTTTCCCTCCTTGACACCGGAATTACATTTTAAAAAATTAATTTCAGGGAGTTAGGATAGATACGAACACGTGTCTTTTTGGCTTTTTAAACTACTGCAAATAGAACACAATGCAACCTATAAAATGTAAACAAAACTTGTTGACAATTCTCCTGGGACTTTGTGTATATTTTGGGCGAAAGCATCGAATCGCGACCATTAGCCCGAAAATTGATTCTCATCACACGTTCTGGGTTCCTCTGACAACCACTATTAAAAGACCGTTTTCCGCCAGAGTAGTGTTTGCAATGCAGTATAAAGATGACAAGACATTTGCAAACACTAGCTCGTGTATTGGGGTTCTCCTAAGCATTCATCGGTTGTGCGCTGTGCAATAAACACAAAAGTGAATCAATTTTTCGCTCCGTCAAGCATGGAAGTGGAGGGGTCGATTTCATTTTCACTTACAAAATCAAAAGGGATTTCTCGTTTCGATCTCTGCTGAGCATAAACGTTGCCTAGCATCGAGCAACCAGTTTTAAGGCACAAACAAAGATTTTTCCTCTTTCCCACACTAATTACTACACATTGACGTCAAAATCCGGGTGAAATTCATTTCCACTATTCCTAAATGTTTTTCACTTGAATGTTTTATTTACCGTACAAATACTTATATTTTTCTGTTGCTCGAAAAAATGATAATTTAAAATCTCAAGAACAGATTGAAAGAAACACGTGAGAGTCGACCTTTGATTTCTTCTCCATTTTCATTCAATTGATCCTAAAATGCACCATGCTGAGGAAATATGTTGCACTGTCATCTTGTAGAGATAATTCAAAGAATTTTATTTAAAATATTTTATTAAAGATGTATGAAAATATTTCCAATACGACAGTCAAAATTAGGTAGATTTTTAACTCGATACCACTAAAAATAGTCTAGTATACTTGCAAAAAATAGTGTGATTTAGCATGCATAATGAATATTTTGGGACCCCCAGCTGCAACTCATTCATTTCCCTAAAGAGCGTGGAGCAATGACACAGTTTTTCAACGGCGGAATTAATTTGAATTAATCGAATTAATCACCCATATTAATGCCTCAACACGTGTTTGTAAAAAAGGCTGGTTCGATTTCAAAATTGCAAAAATGGCAGATGAACCCTTCGTTTCTAATCCACTTATGAAATATTGTCAAGTGAATTATCTCGTCAAAAATGCCGCAGTCCTATTTAGTAAACTTATGAAACAAGAGCATATTTTGATGTAAACAAATAATAAATTCGGGGAGAGATCGACTTTTACTCTTCATTTTTTCACGGCCTCTTGATTGTAATCCGATTTTCAAAGTACTGAAAGGATTATATCTAGTAGTGTCATGGCTACAGGGTGCTCAGTAAGTTATGCCAGGAGAAAGCTCTGGCTCACAATAGCCACTATTTTCGGGAGACCCTGTTCGACCCAACGTTTTGTTGCGTCATGCTACAAATATGGTCTGGCACGTGTTTCACGTGATATCATGTGGATGTGTACTAAATGCTTTTGTTATGTGAAAACCCAACAGGGTGTTTCAAAAGCAGTGTGAAATTCTTTGAGAAATTGCCAAAACTTTCCTCAAAACCGCCCTGTAAAATGCTTTTCAATACTCTAAAGAGAGGCGGAGAGAATCATTTTTCTCCCCGCGAGCAGCTCTCGTTTTGGCAAAACAATTATCTGCCCTATTCAGTCCGATTTTGGGGGTGACGCTAAAGCTCATGAAGGGCAATTTCGGGGGGCAAAAAAGCAGTTTTTTAAGTCATCTTATGGTTTTTTAGCGCTTGTGACAGAAATCAGGGCGATTCGCCCCTTTTTTGTAACTTGCATTTTTGTTGCAAGACTGTCTGCAACGCTGCAACGTCACGGTGATCCTAAAAATTCCAACTATTTTCGTGTTTCGTGTTTTTCTTCCTCATATTTCCAAGAATTTCTCGCCTTTTTAAACTGGATTCCATTCAAATTTGGTGCATGACATTGGACAATTAGTTGGCAAAAAATACCTCCATCTCCCCCCAGATAACTGCATTATTTTCTCTTCATTTCAGGTTTGGAGACTTCAGTGCAAGACTCTACCAAGGACCTCTACTGGCCAGCCAGCTTCTAGAAAATTTAAAGTTTAAAAATATTGATCTCAAATCATAAATCTGTACAGTACCTATATATTGTTCCACAGCTTTCCTAGTCAAAACTTGCTGGACAAACATTGAAAATAAATAAAACAGACGAGAAAAATCCGTGAAAATCTGCAGAGGGAAAAGCAAAACGACCATAAATATTGGCTGGGCTTCGATGTCTTGTGACAAGTGATCGCGACCTCAGATAGAAAAATAGTTCAGATGACATTTTCCCCGGTGGTGGCTTTTTTCAGTTCATTATTCCACCCTCAAAAAATTCTTGGAAACTGTCGTCCAGTTTGTTTTATCCCTACCCTCTTGTTGATGAAAGTCTACCAAAATCTACGCAAAGTGACAAAATGTACGGCAAAATCTCCCCCAAAATATGGACTAAGTTGGCCACTTTTTGGTGGGCTTACAAAGTTATTCTTGATGCCATTCCTCGCATCGTTTTCTCCGCCAGCTTCCCACGGCCTGTTTTGAAATCGCTACCGAAGTCCTGTTAGCATGAACGCTCCGCTCCGCTCGGATGTACTCGAACATAAATAGATCTCCGCTGGAGACTTTGATACAAGGACCCACCTGAAAATGCAGAATATATCTACCTACCTTGCTTTGGACGTCTACCTTCCTACTTTGCAAAAGGTTAAGATAGAATTCTCACACACGTCAGTGATACTAAAGAGCGCATTCCATCAATTCCACCTGAGCGGAGCGTGAGTGAGCAGGTCGCTGGTGGGTTTTGAATTTCGATTTTTCGCTTTGTTCTTTGGACCTTTACTTTAATTAAACATTAAAACAGCAATTGTAATTTTTGCTTGTATTGTATCCATGAAGTTGGTAACAAAATGCTGTAGGTAAGTTTTTTTGCTGCTTTTGAGACTCTTCCTGTCCCCTGCAAAAATAGGGAAGAAAAGGTAATGAAAATGGAGTTTTATAGAGTACGGCACTCGTTGTTAAAGTCTGCTTCAGATAGCTTCAAAAAAGAGGCAGTGACTTGAAAGGTAAATTCAGTCCATTCACCTGAAAAAGACGTTAGGTTTCAAGAGCAATATGGGTGCTTGCTCAGCATAAAAGACAAGTAAAAACACAAAACGGAGGAACTGAACAACAGGGAAAAGAGTGAGTAAAGCATCTGTTAGCTACAAATCACCTTCTTAGCCAATACGATATGGGGTACTTTTCATGTGTAATTTAGTTCTACAGTACAGGGTTTGCAAAAAAAAAGAATTGTTTTTGCAACACTTGACAAGGGCACGAATTTTAGAGACTGAAAAGCCGGCTTCTCTTTACCATATTTGTTGCAGAGTGAGCCGGGGTTTAATTGGCTCCAATTTTCACCTTGAAAACTCTCTTTTTCTTTGTTTTTTTAGCCCGCGAAAATTCAAATTCCTTATTTTGATTATGGGCGTCATAACTTGCATCTGGGGCATTTCTCGGCGCATTGCTTGAATTTTTGGTGCTGCTCAAGAATGTTACGATATGTTTATATGTTTACAAACAGGCTTTAAGTTATTTTATCAGCCTATGAACGAAGTTGTTTACATTTTCTAATGTCTGGGACAATTTTCATTTTATTTTGTCCTACTTGCAAGCTTGTTTTGTCTGGATTTTCGTCTAGTCTTTTTAAAAGAAATTATGATTCTATTCATTTGATTGCACATTTTTCTTTTGTGAAATGAATGCAGTCAAAACTGCCGCAATATTTCTCTCAACACCTAAAACGGACTAATTTAACTACTGCGACTACACAAATGTAGAAAGTAGAGGTCCAAGGTTTCACCGGAGAGCCGAAGAGAGTTGTTATTACAAGTTTGGATTTTGTTGTTCTTGTTGTTGTTGTTATTTTTTATGGAGTAAGACGAGAAGATAAAGGAAGATTTAGCGTTGACACGGTAATTATGTCTCATGGGGGAGCGTTTTGCTCGTAAATCTTTTAGCTTAACTTTGAATGAAGCTCATTCAACTTGGAGGTCCAAAGCTTCTCCTCATTTCCCTGAAGTCACGAGCGAAGCGAGGCAATCCGCTCCGCTCGAGGGAGCAGATCTTGTATGCAATATCAGACCCCGAAATCACGAGTAATGGCTCGAAATTAGGCCGTTCACAGCTATAAGATCTAGGCAATTTTTCCACGTCTGACTTCTTTCTTAGACGAGTCGAATTCTTGGGATATTCAGTCCAAAATGCATTTTGCCGATTGGGAGGGAAAAAGTAAAGAAGGAAAAAAATATTTTCGCCCAATGTGGGGCTCGAACCCACGACCCTGAGATTAAGAGTCTCATGCTCTACCGACTGAGCTAACCGGGCAACTCTGGCGATCATGGGATTTTTTAAAATAATTAAACTAACTATGATTTTTCCCAACAGAAATGCATAGGCAAGAAAAGAAATGAGAGAAAATGGAAAAGGGACGGTCTGTTTATAAATGTCCGAAGATTTGCCCGCATGTACGTCCGTACATTGAACAGAGATGCTACTTATTTTCTTGAGAGCTTGTCCACTTTCTTAGAGTGGAGTTGTCCACAAAACATTTGTCCGAAACAGTTGCCAGAACTTGCCCACGCCGCTCTTTTAAGCTCTCTCGGTTGTGGGTCCCCGTCCCCAAGAGAAGCGAGTCAATAAAAATTCCTCCGTCCGCTTTTTTTCGCACACGAGATCACTTTTCGGTCTCTTCTTTCTTTTTTTCAAGACTTACGCGATACAGTAGCTTGTCTTTTTTTTGTCTTGAACATTACAGGGTGCTTCAATCTAGCTTGTAATTGTCAATAGGTTCTATCATTTTTTCTTGCCTTTGTAAAGTGAGAGAGAATCAACACTGTCTAATTATGCAACGCCCTGTATATTGCTGCCAGTTTTCATTATCAATATCCAATGGGATGAGTTTTCGCCTTGCTGGATAAACGGCTTGTTTTATCTTAAAGAGCAGGACCAGTAGAAGGATTTACTACTGTACACACACATTAAGTGTCAAATGTCCGGGCAGTAAATTGAGCTGTAACCGTAGTAGGACTTTTGCGAGCAATTGTTATGTCTTGTCGTTCTTGTTGTTATTACGTTGGACATCTTCTTATATGAAAATCTGGCAAGGAAGGTGTTCAACTTTAGTTGGCCATTTCGGACGACTAGAGCACCAATGGTAAGAACAAGCCCGTTAAAGTTAAAAGCACCCCAAAAAGCATAATCTGATCTTGCCCAAAAAATTTAAGACTGTAGATTTGAAGGGCTGTGTCTTGATCAAATGTTTTTTTGTTGTATCTAAGTACAGCTCTTTTTTGACCACAGAAACTTGACCCAACGTACTCTTTTCATGTGGAGGAAATTCAAATAAAAAGAGCTTTTTAAAGCATTTTACACACTTGAAAAGACCTATCACATCAATGCTCCTTATCAGAGCTTGTAAGCAAAAAAGTCACACATGTAAAATATACTATTACACCCACTTTAACAGCAGGCAAAAAGTTGAGTTTCCCATGATGGCGGTTTGAAATGTTGTTAAATAAGATCAAAAAGTTTGCCTCTTTCTTGCAAGACAATTACGGAGCAATTTCGTATGACGATCTTCTCTTACGAAATTGATTGCAATTGCCATAATTGAGCCAGATCCTTTGTTTGTCAGGGGGCTATTAGTCTAAATTGGAAAGGCAACTGATAATAATTCACTAAAATTTAACATTGCTCTCTACCTTTGGTCTTCCTTCCTAACTTTTTCAGTATTTGATTAACCTCTAACAAAGGACCGCTTCCAGGAAATACAATTATTTGCTTCCCTGTTTCTTGAGGGAAAGATCTCAAATTGACTATTCCTATCGTGAGCAATATGGAGGTCGAAACAATGAATATTAACCAAGCACTTTTGGTAAAAGAGTCACTTGCCATCCTTGACCTGAAGGGCTGGAAGTATGGCCTCGTTCTCGTTACATTGATTGCTGTGTTAGTTTTTGGATCAGCTATCAAAGTTCTCATCTTGCGATTCATCTTTAAATTCGCTCAAAAAGGACGGCCGGTCAATGTTCTGACTGCCTTTGACCAGGTAAGAATTTAAGAATGATTTGATCAGAACATTGGTATTGACATTCATTTGATAATAGGTGGTACAACTAATAACTTCAGTAATTTTCATGTCAATGGTCACAATTTCCATTGCCTTGGGAGAGCCAGTCGAACAGGTTTTAGGTTTGTTCCATGGTTGTGACATTCTTTGGATTACAATGCTGATCCATTATGGTTTCATGAATATTGGAAGCTTCGGAATAGCCCTATGTCGACTGGTTTGTTACAAGACACCAAATCTGGTTCAGGCAATTTTAGGGGTTGATCTTTTTGCAATCCTGATTATTGTGCTTGTGCAAATACCACTAGCAACCTTGATAATGTACTTGTCAGATTTCATTGTCTCTATCTCAGGTTTGTGGTATTAACTGATTTCAGTAGACGGTGACGCAATTTGCTATTTTTTCCAGGTATCGACCCAGTTTATGAGCTATGTTCCGGTCAAACCACGATCATGGCAGAAATACTGCACCCGACATCAGACAATGATGAAATCATCCTGAAGTTGCATAGGTTTCTTCTTGTAGCTTTGGTTCTTTGGATGAACATTTCTGAACTGGCAATGTATCTCAACATCTGGCGTAACGCTTCAATTCGAGACGAGGATCTTTTCAAAACTGGGGTGCTGTCGGCTGACAAAATTGCTGGAAGAAATCGGAAAAATGCCATAACTTTAACAGGACAAGCTGTGAGCTTTGCGACCCAACTTGCATTCATGGTAATATTTTTGTTAATTATCAGAACCGGATGGGCACCCTTCGAAAGGTCGACATTTCCTATACTTGTACCAATTCAATCGAGCTTAATTTCACTAGTCATGTTTCTAGCCTCTCCTGAATTAAGAAAGCATTATTTATCATGAAATAAACTTGGTTGTGATTAGCAAAATACAAGGAAATTCAGCATTTTTAAAAATCTAAAAATATTATGCTCACTACTCCATCAATGTATTCTGCTGATAATCTTTAGTTGTTGTTTTAGATTTGTACTTTCATCTAATGCCCACTTTGATAAAAATGGCCACCACCAGAAGAGAATGCTCATCAGAGCAATTACAAGTTGCTTGTGTTACTACCAAACAATTGACCATCAGATGTGTTTTACGTAAGTAACTTTTATAAGCTTAGGTGGTTATAATACTTTCTAGCTTGTGTAAAACGACTTTTAAAATCAAGTGAAATTGCGCAAAAGCATCTCAACAAGCAAATATTACGCATTCAATAAAGTATGGCCTTTTATAAGAGAGGTGGTTCCGCTTTTACGTAAGTGCATCTGTCGACTTTTTTTAGAATTCTCATTTTTAAGAGGATTGTCTCTAATCCATAAAAAAGTCATCATAAATAGCGCAGTCATTAGCACTGTAGCACAGTACAATTCTATTTTGGTGATCCACCAGTTGACTTCTCGGATATGGAGCTCGTAAAGGAAGCTTCATTTGTCAAGGAGTCACTGCCAATTCTTGATCTTGACGGGTGGAAATATTGCTTTGTACTTGCCTTTCTGACTTTAATCCTCTTCTTTGGATCGACCATCCGGATCCTGATTTTGCGATTCATTCTTTTCGTCGCCCCAAAAGGAAGACCTGTCAATATACTGACAGCTTTCGACCAGGTTTGAATTAGTCTCAATTCTCAAAGGTATCAATTTAGTAGATCACCATTCACTGCCAAGTTTCGATAGGTTGTGCAACTGATAACTTCGGCCATATTCCTCTTGGTTATCATATCCTTGATCAGTCATGGTGAACCAATTTTAGAGTCCGATGGTTGCAGCGTACTATGGATCACTTTTGTTACCCACCATAACTTTATCAGCCTGGGGAGTTTTGGAGTAGCTGTTTGCCGAATGTTCTGCTTCAAAACTCCACACTTGGTTCAGAATGTCATCGGCACAAAATCGTTCATTGTCATCACAACTGTTTGTCAGGTGCTGATCACGGTTCTGATGACATATTTACCCAACAACATTGCAGCACATTCAGGTGAATGCTGGAACAGTTATTCTTGTTGGTTTAAAAAAGAATAAACTAACATGATTCATTTATCCACAGGCATCAATCCAGTTTACGAACTGTGTATGGACCATTCCACAGTTATGGCACAGGTTCTACATTCGAGACATGACATCAACGATGGGGAGATGTTGGAGTTACATCGATTTCTTCTTGTTGGCCTTGTTCAATTGATGAACTTTGGTGAACTGGCTATCTATCTTATGATTTGGCGGAGTGCTTCCGGTCAAGACCGGAGCCTTCTCAGATCTGGAATGCTGTCACCCGACAAGATTGTCATTCGATGTCGCAAGAATGCAATCACTTTCACTGGCCAAGTCATCACCTTCGTCAGCAAATTGGTCTTCATGGCAGCCTTCATCTTCACAATCAGAATTGGCGGAAGCACTCTTGTCGAAAGGTCAACGATTCCCTTGCTTGTGACTGTTCAGTCTAGTTTGAGTTCCTTAGTAATGTTCATTACGTCTCCTGAATTGAGGAGGTATTATTTTTCATGAAGAGCTTTTTGAAGCGCCTGGACTTAAAAGGGCTTGTCTAGCTTTCAGGATTTCAGGCGGGTCTATTCTAATGACTTTGTTATTCT
>JAAUYL010036716.1_pt1 | contig 10844 bp, 7 predicted proteins | sample 7278011 | NCBI WGS metagenome assembly JAAUYL01 (sample SAMN14350225, study PRJNA611818) | marine sediment metagenome | isolation source: surface marine sediment (1.8m) | place: French Polynesia: Moorea | collected 2018-08 | reverse complement strand
TAGAAAATGTCCGGCACGTCGGCAGGAATGTTCATGCAAAGTTCCATGGCGATCGGGACTCAACTCATCATGCCATAGAACGTTATGTGGAGGAGGGGAGGAGGGGAGGAGGGGAGGAGGGGAGGAGGGGAGGAGAAGTGATTCCTAAACCCCATCGCCAGCATAGCTGGGCGATGGGCCAATGATAGGTTTCGTGAAGAAATATTGTAACTACCGATTGAAAAAATACATTTTTTAGTCAAGAAACGGCTGAAAGGCTGGATTCATTTGCCTTTGAAATTGTAGTATATTCTTTAATTTCTCCAAAGGGAATTTGTGCATCAATCCAATAACAATAACCATTTGAAATTAGCTTTCCAACTGCACCTACTTCCCTTGGTAATTTATGTACCTTGCTGTCCCATTCAAAAGTGCATTTTAAACAAGATGCATGAAAGTAAGGTTTCCCACAGCAAATGTCTGAAAAGTGGGGATAATAGGGAGCCATTTCGTCTGTATGGATCTTGGTTATGTGTTGCGATTGTGGGTGTTCCAATTAGAAAAGGACATCTGCCACTTGAAAAAGGTCGCAATACTCAATGCTCAACCCCACAAATCTTCTACTTTTGAGCTGACAACAGAACAAGTAACAACAAACCACGAAAAAATGTCCAAAATATTTGTAAAATGCTTAGTGTGCAAAATCGTATACGGTAATTTATAGCATTTTTCGAGCGAAGCTCATAATTTTTGGCCCGATTTTTGGAATCTGACACTTCTCAATTGCATTGAAGACAAAAAATATGGAAGGATTTCAATAACTATAAAATACTAATATTTGTCTGTAACGGAACAGAACTGTAACCTTTTACGAGCAAAAGACATCTGAGCGTCCGTGAACATTCCGGATCCGGAACGGACGATAAATCCGAGGATTCCTTGGGCAAATGATTTTGTACGAATAATCGGCCATTTTGTGAGAACATTGTCTGTACAAGTTTAATATGAAATGCTGAATGTGTTTATTTTTTAAAAAATGTTTTATTATATCTGGATGACGCAAAAGTCCAGACAGAAAAAATGCAAAAATGGATTGTAAAAAGAGGAAGGAGGAGGAGCGCCGCATAAACGAAATGATTTGATGAAAAGATATGAAATTATTTTGCAATTTTGTGTGCAAAATGTCTAAAAGAACCAAATCATCTATAAACATAAAACTTTATTTCAACACAAAGCCAATTTTCTAGATTAATCTTTGGAAAATCAGATCGTTTTGCGCAGCATTTTCACCCTTACTTTTATCATTGTATCAGAGAATCAGACTTGTTGCCGGGCGTTTTTGAGTTTTGCTCATGACAAAATTTATTTTCGACACTTTAAATGTTTTTTGTTAACATTATATTTTGAACGATTTTTTAAGAAATCGATATTTTGACTTACAGATGAGAAGGGCATTTCTTTGTAAATGCGCGCCACGTTGCAAAATTCCTTTGTGCACCCGAAACTTTTGAAGTCCTAGGGGAACCCCGCAAAAAGCAAGGATCTATGAAATAAATAAAGATGGGGTTGAGAGGGATTTTCCCTCCTGCAAATCAGGTCAAAATTGTGGGCAATAAAGACACCTTTTTATGGGGTCAAAAAACAATGCCATTTTATGGAGCAATTAAGCAACTTAATTTCTTTTACTAGATATATCTCCAGAATGGGGGATCAATTAAAATCCCCTTAAAATTAACTCTCGAAAAATCTGCCACCGTGGCGTTTTCTAGTAAAACATCCCCAAGTCATCTGGTAACCCTGTAACATTATTTCTAAGGATAAACAAAGACAATGGATTGTCCACCACCTGGTCCCTATTGCTTCCTTTTGAAGTAATTATTTTGGCTTGTTTATGCAGTGACTTGCAAGAATTCCTCTATGCAAAAAATGAATGATTTTTTGACTAAAAACCTGCTCAAATGCCGGAGTTTTTCTAGACTTATGGAAAAATATCCGGTTAAATTCGTCTAAAAGGGGATGCATGACCTATTTTAAATATGGAGAGCAAAATTTTTAAACAACACACGCGCACAATTTTCAGGGGTTTATTTTTCTTTTTGTCTATCAAAACCTGTCATTATCTTTACACAGTCACTTCCTGCGCACGCGCCGAAAAAAATGGCTTAAAAATACTGGGGGTGATTTTTGTCAATGCTGAGATAAATGATATGTTTTTACAACTCTACATCCTTTTAACCACAATTGCTGTCACTGATTTCTAACAGGATCAAAAGTCAAAATAACCGACAACTTCAGAGAAAAGTATACGAGTAGCTGACTTGGGTATCCATCCGGAGAGGGACTTGCAGACAATGCCAATGCATTACAGCTCAGCAGATTTCACATAGAAGTGCGCAAAATGCTATTATTATAATGTAATATTCGTTGCAAACAAAGAAAATCCTACATATCTTTTGCGTAGATACAAACCTCCTTCACCCCCTTTTTACTTTGCAATTTCTATTTCCATGCATCCCCTTTGAAAAGGAGGGGGAAACCACCCCAAAACTGCCAACGTGTCATTGGTTCGTGGAACTTGTCTCTACGCTTTCTTTTCTTGGATTTGTATCAACAGTTTTGTTTCATCTTTGCGTTGATATAATTGTTATATTCCGTGGATTTTCAAAGCAAAAATGGCGACGCAAAAGCTCGAAATTTCGCTTTGTGTCCGAGATTTTAGAGAGACTTTTTCTGTCTGCATCAGATGGCAGATGTGTGGCGGGTTGTGTTTCACAAAAAATGTGGATATAAAAACGCAAAAATGAGCGGGTCAAGAAGGATTGCCAAGTGGGGTGAAGTGCAGACAAAAAGCCCCCCATTTTCAACAATTTTGCAACGTCAGCACATTCCAAAAGCTACCCGATAGTCAACATTTTTGCGAAAAAGATATATTTTCTGAGAATTGTCAATGAACGCAATGATTTCCTGGCTTAAAACTTTATTAAACGCCCCCGAATTTTTAATTAACTCAGGAAAACCATGAAAAACCAGACAGCAAGTGAGCGAGCGAAGCGTAGAGTGTCCTTCGATAAGCCATCTTAACAAATATTTACGAGATTATTATGGAGTGAAATACTGCCTCGGCATATGGTTGACGCTATAAAAATCCGGGCGGGAAAAAGATCTGATAATAATGCTTATTTACTATCTGAAAATTGTGGGTGGATAGGCTTGGAAAAAAACTTGATGGTCTATTTATTTTCTATGGCAAAAAATACCCCGCCAACCATTCAATAAATTTGCAATTTGTCTAGAGACTGTAGATTCTAATCTGGACAAAATAAAGTAACATAAAGTGCGGAGCGAAAGCGATTGCTTGGCTCAGCACTTTACCGTCAGAACTTTGGACATCCAAATCCAACGAATAGAACAAAAGTGAAAGCATTAATGGCCGAGTTGCAGACGCGTTTGTCTTCCTAAATGGCCACTGTTTTCGTGATTAGAAAATAAGAGAGTCATTTCGGTTTTGTGGGAAGGCAATTTTTGGGTGAAATAACTGCGACATTATTTTGCCAGGGATCAGAGTTTGGGAAAATCATTCCGTTTCAAAGATTTAATTTTCTGATTCATTGTCCAGCTTTCGCACCTCATTTCTTCGGTCAATCTGATTACAGTCCGAGCGTGATGGAAAATTATTTTACTTGACACCCTGGTCCAAAACAAAGGCTCAATGGTATATGAAGCTATTTCCCCCATGTTTTCCCCCTTGGCACAAGACTATTGAATTTCGAGTATTGATGCTGAATTTGAAATAATTCACAATTTCGCGCATCGAGCGTGTGGGGTCGAAATCGACTCGATTTGTCAAAAGTCCAAAACTTGATGATAGCCACGCGACTTGTACAAACGATTTTGAACATGTTTGAACAAGTATAAACATGTTTCGACCTGCGGGTGAATTACGTTTCAGAGCAATCTTCCCGTCTTGACAGATTTGAAATTAGCTCAGTTTTACTCTTGACTCTCCATTCCATGAAGTAGGGGGATTCTTGGTTAAATGGGCTGGAAGTGTCTTGAATTTTCTCGGGGGAATCAAAAACTCTCGGGGATAGTGAAAGCGAAAATTGCATGTGTCAAAAAGTCAAAATTCAAATTACATTTTTTTGAAACTGTATTTTGGGGGAAATATTTTTACCCCTTTTTGGATGATAAAATTCCAATGGGGCCGACCGAAAATTGACTTATTCGCTCGCATTTTGACAGAACTTTGATCTACGACTTTTTTCGCCCTTTTGTTGTTCCACAGTGATTTTCCCATAACCAAAAGTAAAACAAGAACTGCAAAAAACCAACATATTTTCAGGGCTAAAATGACAAAACATGGCCACTTTTTGACCTGGGGAGTTTTAGCAAAAATGGATGTTTGATTTATTGACTGCACACGTACCAAAAACGTTCGAAAATAAGGGTTGCATTTCATTGGGGAAATGAACTTGTCAAAAACCTGAGATGATGCGATATCAACGGACCAGTGGAAAAGAAAAAGAACGAAAAAGGCGTATTTAGGGGATTAAAAAATGTTTTAAAGATGTATTTCTCTAGACTTTCCAGACAGAAGACAGCTGGACACCACAACACTTTTGACCAATTTTGACCCGAATTTCAAGTTCAAAATAAAAAAAGTCCAGACAATTTTTTCTGACGTGTCTCATTAACTCCGGACAATAGCGAAAGGGGTGTGTTTAACAGCAAGTTTTTTGCCAAAAAATCCTGAATCAATTTACTAAAAAAAGAGGCACGAGCGCGTGCGTCCATATTTTTTCCCGATTTTTTGGTCGGTCCCTTTAAAAATGATGACAAAATAATAACCCCTTTTTAATACGGAACAGGGATAATTTTTAACCCGATCAGCTGCTCATATGTGAGATGAGAGAGCGTGACATTTCCGTATAAATTTAATAGAAATTATCCTTAAAAATTATGAAAATAAATGTTTCTAGATATGTATAATGCGAATTAGGGTCATGTGTGTTTAGCGATTTTAAATTATAAATGATTCTAATTGTATTTCGGTCAACCCTAATTTCTTTAGCAAATAGGAATGCCCTTGAAGCCCTCCATAATCTTGTTGAAAAAAACTGATTCAAAGCGAAAGTGTTTGTTCTTTGTTATAAGCAACATGGTGGTATAATATTGGTGAATCATGCTGCCGTTTGCTTAATTGCTCCTGTCCTTAAATATTTAATTTGCCAATTTTGTACTTTTAATTGAAAATGAGCACGTACTTTTTTCTCCCATAAATGTAATTGTGGTCACAGAAAGAAAAAAAACACATCCAAAAACACTTGAAATCGCACTTAAAAACGAATACTTATGACCCTGAAGTGACAAGATCTTAAGCTTTAAAAATGACACATTAGTTTATTTGTAAACATTCTTATTCGCATTTTTGTGTATTTTTCGGCTTGGCCCCCTTCAAAAATGCTCAATGAAACCCCGGACAAAGAAATCAAAAGTGACATAAATACTTACATTTTTTCCAGTCGAAAACAAGCGTACGCAAAAACAGCATTTTCAACACTAATTATAAACATGAGCGAGTTCGGTTCAACTTAATTACTCTTGCTACTCATTTTCATCTGTAAGAAACTAGAATATTGCTGGTTAAGCGTGTCAGTCAATCAAGCCGAAATCCAAATATTTCCGTATACATTTTTATTATTCAGATGATTACCTTCTTGTCAACCTATTGGGACAAATTATATACACGGATCTGACAGCTTCAAGGGCAAACTGCTGCCCTAGATTTTCACTTATTTATTTGGGTCAAAACTCGAGAATTGAGGCCTTATTGTTTCCCATTAATTTTTGACTAATCTCCCTTTTAGAGAAAGTGATTTTTTGGGCGAAAAAATGCTGCTTTTGATGTTTCAGATTTTGAGACCAGCTCTTGAGAATTTCAGACACGTTTTGCGTCGTTGCAAAAGGGTTGAATTACATTACATTGCTGTACATCACAATCCCATCCCAATGCATTTCCTGATCAAATGTCTGGGAAAATGGAATTTTGCTTTGTCAGCTTGCATCATGTTTTGAAATGGTTTTCTGGCTTTACAACTTTCCTATAAACGTTCACATCTAATAAATCATAATTTTCTATGGTAATAAGAATAGAAAAAAGGTCTTGTATCTTAATTGCCGGCTGAATAAAAGCATTGGTAATAATGGATTTCACATATGGGACCCATTAAAAAGTTCAATAATTACCGACCAAAGGTAATTATTGCAACTATCTAAGTAGGGGGATGTCACCATCAAATGAAAATAATATGCTTTTATGAGGGGCTAGAAAGGGTTAAAATTGCCATCAAGTCAATTAGGGTAACAACTAACAGCTGGCTTTTTTATGTGTTTCTGTTCTCCGAGAGATAATTTGTAAATTCGCATTATTTCCTATGATTTTTTTGAGAACCAAAAATCTTTCTTTTGAGACTGTCATGGCAGGTGTTTCAATTTTTTTGTAAATTTTAACGATTTTGATGTCCAGAGGCTTTCATTGCTTGATGGGTCAATTTTACAAAAAAACCTTAGGGCAAAATCTCAGTGGAAAACATCTCCCAACTATGTACAAGGCATTTATAAGTAAATACTAAATATACATACAAAAATAAATAGGTTAATCTATGTATTTACCTAGTCTCTAGAGTCAGTGTTTCAAGTAGCACATCTGCCTATTTTTGAAATGACCTTGACTGGATGCTTTTTCGGACATAACAACTTCATAATTTCTCTCACGAACAAAAAAGATCTAGATATTTTCCAAAAAATCATTAGAAATCGCTTAAAGCTACCTGAATGTTTGTTACGTGATACCACAATTTATAGATCGGGCTTTATGACATTTTTAAGGTGTGAGAATTCCGTCAGGTGCCAGGCAAAATATCTGGAGAGCTCATTTTGTGATCAGTCGAGAATGAAATTGTCACTCGTAAAAGCAAACGATTATGGTTATGACAATGGCAATGGAAATAACCCCCTTCTTCCACCAACCCCCAATGTGATCGGTTCAGGTGTTAACTGTAATCTCTGTTACTTTGTGATATGCACACATCCACGTTGCTTTAGTTTATGGTTATGGCCTGGTTAATTAGGGGGATTGAGCCTGATCCCCACCCCTCATTGGTTTGAATGGGTCCATAATTTTGACCGCGAATTTTACCTAATGGAGAGGGATTTTTGTCACGTAACAGCAATAAGAGAAAGTATCCATGCTGTCACATTTTTTTGTAGAAAACAATGCCTTTGGATATTGAGATTGCATTTGACCATTTTGAGGGGGATTTTGGTATTTACATTTCTTACCCTTTCTTTTTGGTTTTGAATCCAAATCCTTTATTGGCCATAAATATGTCAATGTGCGATACGCAATATAGATTCAGAGATTTTCTTGTTATTTTTTCCCCTAACATGTAAATTCTGAAGTCCCTAGAGAGGATAGAAAAATTGGATTGTGTCAACCAAAGGCAAAAAAATCCAGCCACTTCAAGTGGATTATGGGTTTTCGATTTTTGAAAAAAGTAAAATTGCAATACAATTAATGATATTTTAATTTTTTAGCAGACTGAAACGTTAGCAGAAAATCTGAGTTGACATATCTACGCGTAGTCCTTTGTATGCATGTTGAATTTCCATTATGGGAAAGCGAAAACAGTCCCTAGAATATTTATGAGGTCCAAACATTCTAGAGAATCTGGGTCATCATTCAAGGGGGGTGGGGTTAAAAATAGACGATAAAAGATTTGGTAACGAAAATTTGTTGAGAGAGATAGTTTTTCTCATAGCGTGGGATTGGCTAATGAATTTCATTGACCGTGTATATTTGGGAAGTTTTTTTACAGACGAGAGAAAAAGTGATAAAAAAATGGCCAGGAAGACATAAACGCTATTGAGATTATCGGAGAGTATCCAACATATTTTGTTAAGGAAAAAATGTATTCTGTATTTACATTCATACTTTTATTTAGAAAATGGTTGAAAAATGAAGAATGGTTGTAAAAAAGTCGCGTGCCGGTCAGAGTTTTGTTGTGATCAGCTCGCATCCCTTGAATGATTTTCACAAAAAAAATACAACTATGTTTTTTCTCGTGTCGCTAAGCGATAACTATTAATTAATTTCCTGTCTTCTAGACATCATCTAAAATGAAAAAAAACTCTCTTAGCTGCGTAATATTTTTAAAGAGTAAATTATTTTCTTTGTGACATGCAGTTTTTGCGTACTACGCAAAACGCAATTCGCTATCCGAATGCACTTTTGCTGACCTTGAAAAACACTCGCGAAAAAACGCCGATTTGCGTATGAATCGGAATCACAAAGTAAAAGAGTGACGCAACAACAAAAGAAATCAATTTTACTCCAGCCCTATTTTCGAACTTGAAATTAAAGATAAAATGCACTTTTAGGTCACTCATAAAGCAACAAAGAAATAATATATTTTTCGAAAAAAATACTGGAAATGATTACATGTTTTTAATTCCGAATATAAAACAATGAAATTAATATCTGATAATCAATTAAGATTGAACCAAATGGCATTCCCTTTTATTGCCGTTATCATGTAAATATCCGTGAAACGTGGTGTATATGACATAGGTCGTAGCTAAATGAGCATAGTGAGTCTTTAAACCACATTTGCGGATGCTTTTTCTTCTCGAATGGTTTCATTTTGTAATTGAACAAAAGACGCATCCGCTCATCGGACCAAATTAAACGCCGATGCGTTGAAGGATTTGTCCTTTCCCGCCAAAATATACGCAAATTTGGTTGATCAACAATCCCCAAATGTGGTTTAATGCTCATTTCGCCGACAGATGCTACTAGTGTCGCCTTCGAGCATATGTATCCAAAGGAATATACACTATGGCAATTCCTGTCAATCAAAACCTGAAGCTGAATAAGTGAGTATTTATAACATCTGTTCGATTCCCGAATTGGCAAAGAAAAGACTTCTGATTGCAATTCGAGCATTTGGGTGAATTGGTCTCTTTTTAGATTTTAATCATCCGATTTCACAAAAGAAACCCTTCGAGTAAACAAGCTGCCTATTTCGCCACCTGCTGCGATATGCATCGCTGAATTCTCTGCGTCTTTGAAAATTAGCGAAATATTCCGAAATCTCATTTGATTTTCTCCAATCTGGCGGAAGGATTTCATTATTAAACATTCCCCCATTTGAAAGTTGAATTCTAGAAATCTGCATGCGCTTGCTTGCTTTCAAAAGAGATAATGAGTTCACAGCTCCCTTGGGAACATCAAAACATGGCTTTCTTTGAAGTTTGAAATGAATTTGGTGACGTTCAGCTTTTTGAAACGTAGGGAAATTGGACTGGTTAGGCTTCAGCGACTCGAAGTAATCAACTCATGCAATTTCTTAGGACTTACCCCATGTTTCCTCTCCTTATGGGGGAGCATTTATCAAGACAAAAACCTACATTCTCTGTTGCATCGTTAGCTTTATATCCAGCATGTATGATAAAACGTGCAATATTAAGCCCGCCAGAGGTCTCTGCCACCCACTAATGACAACTCATTTCTCATCGAGATTTCCGCCGCGTGCTGGCCTTCAAAAACGCAACTTTTTGCTTTCTCCTTGATGAACAATGACGCTATATTTCAGTCATACCTTTAGATACCATGGGAGATAACGAAAATCGCGAGGTTTTGAGCTGGGGGCGGGTTATTAAGACCGACGACACGCGGGTGGTTTATGAGCGCAAGATTATCTCCGAATAAATGAAGCTTGTCTTTTGTTGTAGCGGGTGGAAAAACGAAAAACAAACAGTAAATAAAACACACCCACAATCTGCATATAGCGTAGACTACTAACATTTTTGAACAAAAACATGTAGAAATGAGGTAAAGCCTGTGTGGGAATTTAGAATTGGCGGAAAAAATCGCGGAATTTGAGATAGAGTTGTAACTCGTGCTAAATAAACACCCCAAATTGACAAGAATTGTCGCGAAAAATCTGAGTTATTGCACGACCCCGAAGCTCTTGTCATCAGTTGATGCAGGGTGTTCGAACTTATTCAGATGGTCGGAGTAAAAGAGATATGGAGTCGGTCTAAATACAAAGCCCCAGCCATCGTATCGATGGTTGTAATTGGCATTAACACCTAGTCATAACTTAGATTTTCCAGCCTCTTGTGCCGCCGATTATCACCGACTCTCTTTCTGTGTGGAAAATGGGAGGGGTGTCGATTTGTTCCGATTGTTTCCGTGATTTGGTCCAAAAATCAGATCAAATATTTGCTGAGTCAACATGGCTTTGCCAATTGCTGAATATGTAAATCGAGAAGTTACGAGGCACTTCATGTCAATCTGCAATCCCCTTCTGATTTCCTGCCTCAAAATCGCATAAAATTCCTTCCAAAAATTCGGGGTTATTCAAACACCCAGCTGCAATTTTAACACAGTTTGAGGATGGTTTAGAAAGGGGAAGATTTTGACTCAATTTTTGGATGCTTTCCCCACCAGAATTATTCTTAGGATTTTTAGGGGATTAAGCCTTGGGTGGTCACCTTTTCAACCATGCATCTGGATAAGAATCCTGTGTTGCTCCTGAGTTTTGTGTCTTTTTCGAGCAGGATTATAAGTCAGGCGCAGCTTGCGCTTAATCCGAATGAAAAGCCCAAGTAAAATCCTAAGAAAAATAGACAAAATTTTGAAAAAATGCTAGAAAACGTGTCCATTGTCAACCATGAACATGGTCTAACATGGACTCAGGATTATTGTTAGGGTTAATCTTCGAATTAAGCCTAAGAAAAAGTCTGAGATTTGATGTCAGGAGGATCTTGCGCTTCCCAGGTGTTAGAAATTCTGGTGGGGT
>JAAUYL010029877.1_pt1 | contig 10845 bp, 8 predicted proteins | sample 7278011 | NCBI WGS metagenome assembly JAAUYL01 (sample SAMN14350225, study PRJNA611818) | marine sediment metagenome | isolation source: surface marine sediment (1.8m) | place: French Polynesia: Moorea | collected 2018-08 | reverse complement strand
CACCGCACACCGCAACGAGACCATAAACCCGTGCTCAAATTCCAATAAAATATTTCCTGGCATTTCAAAAATTGGTCCAGTTCAGAATCATCTATGAAATATGACAACCTACAGAAGAATCTTTGTTCTTTTTAAGCTACACATACAGCGCCATCTGACGGTCAAAATCGTAAATAGAAATAAGTATCATGCCTTCCTTGAGTTAACATTTAACTTTGCCTCACATAAAGCATTCTTGCAATTTTACGCGTTGCTTCAATTTATCCTTTTTGTTTGTTTCCAAAAAGATCTGTTTTATGGTCGGATGACACACCCTTCTTTCGCCAGATAAATATCGTAAGTAGATTAATTTTAAAGCTCTAATGTAAAATACAGAAAAGAAAGCAGGAACTGCATGTTAATAAACTTTTTTGCATGAAAAAAAATAGCGGAAAAACCTAGGCCAACTCAGGTAATCAAATACAGGCCTACCTCCTACGCAGACGCAGATTTTATCAGTTCATATTTCCCCAGACCGTTGCTACACATTAGCCGAAATTTGCGTGGACTTCTAATAAATCATAAATAATAATGTTTGTTGGCTTACCCTAGCGGCAATTCTGGTGAGACGGACACCTTTCCCATGACGCAAAGTTTTCACGAATTTTTTTTCAAGTTCAAGAAAAACTTATCGATTTTCCAATCCGAAGATTGTCATGATTGCACTTTTTTGTCTCGTCAGTGTTTCACGAAAAAACTTACACCAATAAAAATTATGTCCTAAATCGCATCTACTGCATAGCCGACTGAAATTGTGGCTAGTGCATGTGTGGCAACATATAAAAATATGAAAGGTTTTTTCTGTACAATTTTTCTTTTTCTGCGTACGTTAACCCCGCTTCCGTTGTTATATAAAAATGGAAGTAGTTACTTAACTGCACTTTTCTAAATTGCGTGTATATGCCACAGTCTTGCAGCCTACAAGACTTCAACAGGAGCTAGGATACTTGGAAATAGGGCATAAGGGGAGACTGTGTTCATATGGTTGGTATTTTCATGTTGGCTGAAACCAAACGCGAGCTTTCTTTCCCGTAATATTTATACCAGACGAAACTTCCGCCTTGTCAATAATTTATTTTATGTCCTGCGCAAGGGTTTATAATAATTCTCATGACATTTAGCGATTTACAAATGTGTAGGGGTGCCAGATGGAGACCTTTCTAGCGTAAGCAAAATCTGGGGCAAAATAGAAATGGTAGGAAAATACCGGCTAACATGCGACAACCGACAATGGACAACACAAAGCGCGTCTTTTAAAATATTCATGTCAACATCCTGAAGACCCTTATCACCTATGATTAAATGTCATAAAAAGCTATGTTGGCACTAGGATTTCCTGGGATTTTTGTGCCTGACGCACCTAAGTACTTGTCATGGCAATTATCTTTGATAAAGTAAAATACAGGCAAATAAACAGCTATAGGGATCATTTCTGAGATTGATACAGTTTGAATCTTGAAGCCAAGATGTGGCTGCCGCGGGGAATAATTTGCTTCGCGACAATTTTGATGTTGCCAATTTCAAACTGTCTTCCGACTTATGGGTGCGAACTTACTCAATTACGCATTCGCCAAATTTTGCACACAGATCAGATTGCGTGCATCAAAAACAAAATTGCCAAAGTTTTGCTACTTTTGCAAAATTCCTAATTTGATGCAATATTTCAGGGACAGGGACGATGATGCTCCTGTAGCCTATCTTGCCATCAATGCCCAAGCTCAAACTAATTCGCAATCGGGTCGGATTACGGTCAGGAGGCTGGAAATGAACTGGTTCAACCATGACGAGGCTAATCACAAGATTGAACTCTATGCCAGCGATCCTGACATGGAACCCATTGGACCAATGATGTCAATTGACACTGCTGATCATCCAGATGGATTCTACACCACTGACATCCAGTTGCCCCAACCATCGAGCGAAGAATTGGGCTATAAACGGAAGTGCGTCTTTGACTACTGGGTTAGACTTGTCGACAAAACCACGAGGAGTCCGGTGACAAAAACAAGATGCCTGGAACTGCAACCCTCCTGGATGTCGGACAATGCTGAAGCGCTAGGTAGTCTTAAATTCAGTGATCTGATGATGGTCAAGACCCATGATGCGGCAGCATACAAGTAAGTAATAAAACAAGCCCCAATCTCATTTTTTTCATTGGAAATATCTAGATCTTACGGAGGGGCTGGCGATGACAATCTCATCACTTTGGCAACATTTGCTCAAGAAGAGAATCTGGAGCAGCAGTTGCAATGGGGTTCTCGAGTTTTGGACATTAGAATTGGCTACTGTAAGTCTTGTGGACACTTCGGAGCACTTATATTATTATAAGCTAAAGAATAGCTTTATGTGACAGATCCTACAACACCAGAAACGTTCTGGCTCGTTCATGGAATTATCAAGGCCCATCCACTTCAAGTTGGACTCGATCAAGTGAAGAATTTCCTGCAAAATTCGCACGACATCATGGTTTTCAAGATTGGAGCTCACGAACAGCCGTGGGACGAGCAGGCATATGAAGAGCTTTACACTCTCCTAAGAGCGGAATTCCAGCCATGGTTGGTGTCACCAACATCCGACAACCTTGGCATGACGCTTAATGAGCTCTGGAAGCAGCCAGTCCCTCATCCAGAAGAAGGACGAGTCATTGTCATCGATGATAACAGAAACAGTGGCGAAAATAATTTCCTCTTCAAAGACTATCATGGCCACTGGTGCAATGTCAACGACCCAATGGATTTGAAGTCTTGTCTAGATGAGTATGTTGGCAATGTCGCCAATCATACAGAAAATCCAAAGTACAAACCATGGGGCCAATCATGCCAAATGACTCCCAATTCTGAAGACATTGTTCTTGGAAGGTAATATTGTCCATAAAAGTCATTGACAGTGACAGGCATTTTATGTTTTTAGATGGTTTGGTCTGCGAGACATGGCTGATGCTGTCAATAGAAATGTCACCAAGTGGTTTCAAACATTACCTGATTTTACCAGCATTGGGAGCTTGATAACGGGTCATGATTTCTTCTTGTCCACTGACATGGTCTATGTTGGCATCCAGAGAAGTCTCAAGATTGCTGCAGAAAACGCAGCCAAGACAATGAGACAAGCCAATCCTGTAGCCTACCTTGCCATTAATGCTCAAGCCAAGACTGATTCAACTGGAATGACCCTAAGAAGACTTGAGGTCAACTGGTTTAACACTGATGAGTTCAGCCACAAAGTGGTTCTCTACAACACTGATCCTGACATTGACGCCAGCAATCCCCTGATGACTATAGATCCTATCGTTGAATTTGAAGGATTCTTTGTGACTGACATCATGCTGCCCCAGCCATCGAGTGAGGAGTTGGGCTATCAACCGAAATGTGTCTTTGATTTCTGGGTCCGAATCGAGGAGAAAGACACAAACAATCCTGTAACTGGAGCCAGATGTTTGAAGATGCAGCCCTCCTGGATGACAGACAATGCTGAACAACTAGGGGATGCCAAGTTCAGTGATCTCATGATGGTCAAAACTCATGATTCTGCTGCTTACAAGTAAGAATTCAATCAAAAATAATCCAAACCAACTTTCAATTTTATGGATTTCAGGTATTACGAAGGAGCTGGAGATGATAATCTAATAACTTTGGCTACGTTCGCACAAGAGGAGAGTTTAGAGCAACAATTGCAATGGGGAGTAAGGGTGCTGGACATTCGTCTTGGTTTCTGTAAGGGCTAGAATTCAACCCATTAATGGCGCTTTTAAGTGTTTTCTAATCCTGCTTGCAGATCCGACTACTCCAGAACGATTCTGGCTTGTTCACGGAATAATAAAAGCCCACCCCCTCCAAATGGGTCTCGACCAAGTCAAAAACTTTTTGACAAATTCCCACGACATCATGATCTTCAGGATTGGAGCCCATGAGCAGGTCTGGGATGGCGAAGCCTTTGACGAGCTGTACGCCCTCCTTTCTAAGGAATTTGGACCTTGGTTAGTGAAACCAGGACCTGAGGAGCTTCGAGTGACATTGAATGAGATCTGGAAACTGCCAGTTTCCAATCCTGATCAAGGACGAATAATGATCACGGATGGCGGCCGAATCAGTGGCGACGACAACTTTTTGTTTGAAGAGTTCTACGCTCACTGGTGCAATGTCAATGATCCTCTTGACTTAAAGTCTTGCTTGGACCAAGATATGAGTCTGGTTGCAAGTGATCATGAAAATCCCAAGTACAATCCATGGGGCCCAGAGTGCCAAATGACTCCTGAAGCTGAGGACATTTTGCTAGGCAAGTGGTTTGGTCTCAGGGACATGGCTGATGCAGTAAATAGGGATGTCACAAGGTGGTTTCAGACAATTCCTGAATATTCAACAAGGGGAAGCATGTTGACAGGTCATGACTTCTTTCTATCCACCGACATGATTCATGTTGGCATTGAGAGGAGTCTTAAAGTTGCTTCTGAAATGAGACAGAAACGCCAAGTCAAAGTGGGAGCCTACCTGTCCATAAATGCTTGGGCCAAGACCGATCCTGACACAGGAGAAATTACTCATCGTAGACTAGAAATCAACTGGTTCAATGCTGATGAATCTAACCACCAAGTCGCACTTTATGACCAAGATCCAGAGAGTGGATCTGGCCTTCCTATTATGGTGCTCTATCCGGACTCGGATGGATTCTTTGTGACTGACATTATGCTACCACAACCATCGAGCGAAGAGCTTGGTTATCAGGCAAAATGCGTCTTTGACTACTGGGTCCGAATTGAGGACAATAGCAACGGCAATCCGGTGACAAAGGTAAGATGTTTAGAAATGCAACCATCCTGGATGACTGACAATGCTGACACATTGGGTGAAGTCAACTACAGCGATCTCATGCTCACGATCACACATGATGCTGCAGCATACAAGTAAGGAAGTTTCTCAAATTGGAAACACCGAAAATATTCTGTTATTAAAGGTCTTACGAGGGAGCTGGCGATGACAACTTGGTAACACTTGCGACTTTTGCTCAAGAGGAGAGTCTGGAGCAGCAGCTACAATGGGGAGTCCGTGCCTTGGACATTAGAATTGGCTATTGTAATTAAGAATATTAATCACTTCTTCGATGTTAACAACGGATTGTTTCCAGATCATACACCTCCGGAAGTGTTCTGGTTAGTCCACGGCATCATCAAAACTCATCCTCTCCAAGTTGGGCTTGATCAAGTCAAGAACTTTTTGAGAAACTCCAAGGACATCGTTCTGTTTTACATCAGGGCACATGAACAAGAATGGGATGACAATGCCTATAATTTACTCGAAGCTCTTCTCCAAGAAGAATTCCGACCATGGCTCGTGTTCCCTACTCAGGATCAGCTGAATGTCAAGCTTAACGACATTTGGTATAAACCTGAACTGGAGCCGGAGCAAGGACGAGTTCTGATGATCTCACGAGTAACCATAACTGAAGGACTGTTTTTCGACACCGTCCACGATCCGTGGTGTGCAACTAGCGATCCAATGGGGTTGAAATCCTGCTTGGACACGAACGTTGGCGAAGCTTTCGGTGATCAAGACAATGACAAGTACCATCCTTGGGGTCCTCAATGTCAAATGACACCGAATGCCGATGACATCGTATCCGGAAGGTGAGATCTTTGTAATCTTCGTGACTGGCGATTTCCTAACACTAAAGTTTTATTTTTAGATGGTTTGGACTTAGGGACATGGCTGACGCGGTAAACAGGAATGTGACCAAGTGGTTTGAAACGATTCCGGAATATTCAAGCATCTCCGGCATGATCACTTTCCACGACTTCATCCTGTCTACTGACATGATTCAAGTCGGAATCGAGAGGAGCCTCCAGGCCGGATCAAAGTCGAGGAAGAAAAAATGCTTCATGCCAAGAACTTTTCAAAGTCACGGCGAAAGAATTCGCGCAACACCAAATCGATCACTAAATTGGCTCAAAATAAGCAGCTACCCAGCGTTGCAAAACTTGCGCCTCTTACTATGTAATTTTCCTCGGATCCAATACAATATCGTGAGTTGCTCGTCGAACACAAAAAATCATGGAAAATCTGCTTCCACCAAAAAAGTTGTGAAGGGGGATCGAGGAAAGGAAATGGCTAATGTGCGAAAAGCGATTGCGGTTCTTTGTCTCGCTTCATGCATCATTAATAATAATGAAGCTGGACGTCGTCGAGTGCTTCGATTCGAAAAAAGCACTTTTTCATCTCTACAAAAAGCTCTCTCAAAACGGGACTTAAACGATTAGAAACACCGTATTTTACTTAGATATTCATTCCAGAGTTGAAGAAGTAAAAAAGGGGAAGATTTTACTTCGCAATCAAAAGGTTGCGTGAACAAAATATGATGTCACATTCCGGTTTTTGGATTTCTCCAATTTTTGCTAGAAGTTGTCAAACCTGTTAATGGTGGTGGTGTCCTTAGCCTTTACGAGAAATCCTTCAATTTTAAAATCAAGGAGCTAAAAACCGTGAGCCCAATGTAGTTATTTGGGTATTGATGCAGGTACAACGACCACCTAATGGAAGCTGTCACTTCACACATGGGTGTCAAGCTGGGAATTTGAATTTTCCTGTGCAGCATAAATTAACACTTGTTAGCTTGTTTGACTCACATGTTATTGTTGCCCACCCGTCGCCTGGAGGTGAGGAGGGTCTCCTGCTCCCGAAAATCCAGAGTGATTTTTCGGGGCCCAAAAATCAAAATCACAATCAATCACAAAGCACACTCACTCTGGATTCTTTTGTTGGATCACAACACAAAAATTCACACCTACTCCAATGCCATTGCACTTTTCAGCCGTTGGAGAAGAAGCGAAGAATCTTGTCGAAAAAAACTTCTCGACAAGTTCTTTTGACTGATCCAATTGTGGCACTACTCCTGTGTGTGTATTATTTTTGTTTTATCGCACCAACCATTGTATTTACAAGAGAGGAGGCAAAAGTCTGGCCCATGGTCGGTGGGTGCACAGGTGCGCATTGTATACGCCGTGAGCTGATGGAGCTTGTTTTTGGTACGTTGGGCGCGACCGCTTGAAAATGTTAGTCGGGTAGAGACAATTCTAAGGGACGTCGGTCTACTTGCTATGTTACGCCGTTGCTGCGTATACCTATATAATATACCTATAAAAATAAGGCACAGGGTGCCCCACTTTATGCGTCAAACCAAGACTTTGTCCATGTGGCCAAATCTCAAAATACCATCCATGAGTGGAGACCCTGTTTTTCATATGGGAGTTTGCTACTAAACCAAGTTACGAGACCCGACATTGGACAAGAGGTGGGCGCCCAGTATTCACTTGCAAGATCCATAGAATCATTCCTAAGCATAACAGGTGTCCTGGACATGTCCTGAGGCCTCTGACGGAGGTCCATACCTGACTGCATCCATCTTGGAACAAGAGAGAGAGCCACCACAAGTACAAAAAGCAATCAGCAAGACGTATGCAGTTATGGGTGGCACTTTAAAAACGTACTCACACACATTCATACACAGGGCATTAAAATCCCACATCTGTAACACCACAAAATGATGATGCTGCTCAATGTGCGAGCAGAGACATAGACACAGAGGTCGTTATCACATTTGATTTTTGACTTTTGGCAGCCCGAATTGTTTTCATTTTTAATGAATTTGACGGTAGATGTAGGTGCCAATAAGGAATTCTTGACTTTGAAGTCACGTTGCTTGTTAACCTCTAAATGTTTTTCGAAACAATGAAACTACAGAAGAGAACCCCTTCTATTTTTTTCATTGTCTACGTTGGATATTTTGGACATCCAAAAATGTTACAGGCAGGAAAATTACCAAGACAAAAAAGCCAGGAGGGGATTCTTGGGTTTCAGAGAAACCATTTTAGGCAATTGTTGGTCGGTCCTTGCCCCGAGTTTTCTCAGGCACATTTTCTCGGATAATCACTGCTATTATTGCTACGGCTGAGACAGGCAAAAATATTGTTAAACAAGAGGTTGAGCATAGTGAAAACCAACGTAAGTGGGTATAGTACGACACTTCTATCTGCGTTTACACCATGACGGTAATTTAGCTCTCAGGGAATTTTTCTAGTCAAATCGGTCGAAACAAGGCGAGGGGCGAGGCTCATCTGACTCAAATAATTTGATCTTCCCACAATCTCTTTCAAAACGGCTTTCAGCTCAGGATAAATATCAAGAGTTCTTATTTCAATGGATTGTTTGCTAGGCGCTAAAAACGATTTTAATTGCAAACTTTTGATCTGGTTGGTGAAAATAAAACAGTTTGTGGCACGAAATAATTTCAGTTTTTGTAGAGCGACTCCACCTAAAAATGCACGGAGGCCGTTATGGTGGAAAAATCTGCGATAATCTGCTCGTGAAAATTGCAAAATTGTTCCCGCTTTTTTCGGTTTCAGAGAGGCGGGCGGGAAATTCGTGAATTTGTTTTATTTATTGAGAATTTGTAGATCACACAGGTGAACACACATAAAGTCGTAAAATAATCTAAACAAGACCAGAGATTTTTCTGGTCAAAAAAGCGCAGAAACAAGTAACAAAACACATTTTTAAGCCCCGGGGGCGGCGGTAAATATTTCAATATTTATTTGAATTTCAAAATAAGAGCAGAAGCTTGGCTGTTTACGGAACACTGGTTAATTTCGCATTCATAAAACAGTAAGTCAGTCACCCCTTAATATTCAAATTAGAAAAAGTAACACAGAGATTTCACAAGAGAGAAAAGTGTGATTTTTGACATGAACCTACTATTTTGGCTTGCCAAAAATGACTTTTACTACTTGATCAATGCATCTGGAAATCAACAAAGAGAATGGCAACTTAAAAAACTTTTGAAATGCTTTACCTCCTCCTACGCCTGTCCATGGTATCAATGTCACCGTAGTACTGATCTAGGATCTTCTCAACCGAAGGCACTCGCACTGGCATGTTATCATTAAATGCTAATTTTTCAGAAGTTTTTTCACTGGTGATTTTTATGACACCTCCTCAACTTTGAAATATACTCATGATCTCCAAGAAGTCTTTGTCTAAACTGATCACTAATAATTGTTAAAACACGTGGTTGTCAACAAAAACTTTCCTTTTTCGCCTGACGATGGATATTTCTTTCTTGAACAGTCTCTCACGGAAAATCCTGATTTAGGACGTGGAGCTATATTCTTGATTAGAATTTGAATGAAGCCCTGCGTGTGAAAATAACCAGCGCAAACAAAAACACAACTCTCTTGTTGTCTCCAGGATGGTGTTTACCTTTGCAATCACAAAACAGAAATGATCAAATATACTTTCCAAAATATATTTTCCACCGCTGAACAAACGCAGAGCAAGTTTCACGTCACTGCTGTTTTTCAAGCCACTTCCATGAGTTTGGACATTATGATTCTTACCTGTTGCTCAAAACTTTTACCCTACCATATTTTACAGATGGATAAATAACTTTTGAATCTATACAATGATACTTAATGACTTAAATAATCACTATAATTACCCCCAAAATATGGACTCGGTTCAACCTGGAGCAAGTAGAGGGTGGCGGCTACTCCAGCTATATGAGGTACATAAAGGTAAAATGACTGCAATGCACAATAAATATATAAACAGAGGAGAGCTCTCTCTATGCTTGGCTGACTTTCAGAAGTTCTTTGGCTACAGCACATGATATTCCATATTAGTTAGAAGAACCAACTTGCTCAGAAGAAAACAAAACAACATCGTTGTTGCATGAAACTACACAGCCATTGTAATCATAATTGTCCAAGTACTTAGTCAGAAAAAATATTGAGAATCAAACATCGATTGGATTTCACGGAAAATACAAAATGGGGGGCGAGACCTGATATTTGCCCGAATTTTTCACACCTATCTTTTGAAAATTACGAGCGAATTTTTACATATGACCTAGTTACAAATTAAAAAAGAGTCCAATGCTTGAAACACGCCCATTTTCTTTAAATGAAAGAGTCTCTGTCGCCTTTTGATTCATGACTTTTTTCACAAGACGTCTGCGTTGGAGCCAAGCAATTTATTTATCATTCCATTTTACGTGAGAAATCACATCACTGAGACAAGATTAAGTTTGTTGGAGACAGCGATTCATAAAGAAGGAAAATGATGTTTTCCTCTATTTAAAAGGAACAATCATGATTAAGAATACTTAGTTCCCATTCTAATTAAAGTTATGCGCTATCCGTTCGTTAAAATCTCCATTATTTCGGTAAGGAAGGAACCAATTGATATTCTGGTCTTGAAAGCCAGCAGACATCACCGCAAGAAGCAAAAATGGTCTGAAACTGCTCATGTGCTCACGAGTCCGTGAAAAAAAGCAACAAGAAAACGAAAGAACAGAACAACCACCTGCTAACTGATGATCGTCGACAAATTTTATGCCACTCGAGCGATCACTAATTTGAGGAGCACTGCAAAATTCTAAATATCTACTTAGCTGCATTTTTTTGAAATCATCTCTTGAATTATTATTCCTGAGCAGCTACCGAACGTAAAAGGTTTTGACAGGGACTCGACAAAGGCTTGGCACGATTGTAAAAGCTGATCAAGTGATGATGAAATGCCATATTCAAATTTCACCAAGCATTATTTTGACGACCTGATGCTGAGCCAATCACCGCCATCTTATTTTCATATTGGAAAAGAGTTAGTCAACTTTCAATTTAGTTTCTCCTCTCCTTGGCTGAAAATCTGACAATTTCATGCCCAAAACTAACTACAAGCTCGTGATTGCATAAGTGCCCCAACTCAAACTGACAAAAGTGAGTAAATTCACTAAGAGGTTTAGAAGTTTAGAAGGACCGACGCT
>JAAUYL010026077.1_pt1 | contig 10850 bp, 4 predicted proteins | sample 7278011 | NCBI WGS metagenome assembly JAAUYL01 (sample SAMN14350225, study PRJNA611818) | marine sediment metagenome | isolation source: surface marine sediment (1.8m) | place: French Polynesia: Moorea | collected 2018-08 | reverse complement strand
TCTGTTCCATCATCCAGGATGTCTGAGCGAAGTGGAACTCAGTCATCCATTGAGCTGAGATCCTCCTCAAGGTCCAGCCATGTCAGCCATGTCAGCCATGGCGTGTCCACTGCTACAACAGGAACAGCCTCCTCCGCCAGTTCCCATGTCGAGTCCAGCCAAGTGGCCTCTTCCTCTCCCGCTGAGAGTGCTGGCGGCGTCATAAGCGAGCACATTTCCGAAGAAATCTCATCCACCAGAAAGTCGGCCATGTCCATGTCTGGGACTAGCAGTCGTTCTCGCACAACTTCCGGCACGTCTCAATCTGGATCTGGATCACAAGCTGGAACATCGGCCTCGCCTGACGTGTGCTCCGAAGATGGATCCAGCATCAGCCGGGATTCCAGGGCGAAGAAGCACGTCCAAGTGACAGACTCAGCTGAAGAATACTCAGAAAGCCCAAGCGGTGAATCCAAGTCCCCAGTTTCGCATGTCAAGGAGGAGGAAGAGGATAGTGGCGAGTCGTCTCCGCAATCGCTTCCTTCCAGTCCAAGAAGGCTGCAGCGAACCTTGTCCAACGGAGTCAAGAAAATGGTGACTTCAGAGATGTTCTCTGCGGACAATGACTTGTCCAGAAGCTTGGAGGTGGTTTACACTGAACCGCCAGCGGGAGATGAGCGGCGAAAACTTAGCGAACGCTATAGGCACACAAGCTCCAGCAGTGGAGCATCCAATGGATCCGTCAATGATCAGAAGATTGAGAAGAGGAAGGCTTCCGTTACCCGGATCAAGAAGAGCTCCGGCTCCGGGGAGGCCGAATCGAGCGAGGCCGATCTCGGCCGTGTCACCACTCCGGAATCGGCGACGACGAAGAGCTCGAGCCCGAGCAAGATGGAGCTGCAATCCACTAGCCTCCGTCAACAGTACTCTGGCGAGGACCAGACTGCTGAGTTGACCGAGAAGAAGGTAGCTTCACCGACAAGAATCCAACCTCCCGCATCCGCCAATGAAGCGATGCAAGTCAGTTCTGAGGTGATCTCACCCCTCCTGGAAGTCGAAAGCAAGACACCAGAGAAGAAGCCCAAGAAACCGGAAGTGAAGGATCAGGAGGAGGAGGAGGCTGTCAAAGGTGAGCTAGTTGTTGGTACAGCAACACCATCACACACCCACTCACTGCCATAATCAATTAACTAACAACTGCTACACATTATTGGCTTTGCTTTCTTTTTCCCAAGTTTCAACCTGCTCTACTCTTTACTACGTATTTTAACTGGCTGCTTGTTTCCCCCAACTACCCCCTTATATTTGTAGTTTTTCTTCTCCCTGCTCGAGTGCACTATGTTTTGCTACTGATTGCCATGGCTGTGGTTATGTACCGTTGTTTCCTCTCTATCTTCTGGTACTTCATACGTTTTAACATGGTATACTGAAAGATTCAGCTAGATGGGATTCAGGGATCACTCAGAAAGTTAGGATAGCATATAGCAATGCATTTGTCATTGGTAAAAACAACTCCAGATGGAAGAGGACTATCTTGAGGAGAGCACTGAGACGGAGACCGACTCCTTGCCGGATGTTGTGATGCGCAAGGGGGCCAAGGTCCACCAGGGACAATGGCAGCTCCAGCAAAATCTGGCTCCAAGAGCGGCTAACCACTTAGAAGATGGCGTCACTGAAGGATCCGACCTGGAGAACTACGTTGAGGAGGAGGAAGAGGAGCGGCCAGTTCGACCTTCACGAAACAAAAAGGCCATCGAGGATCCATCCTACATGATGAACCATCGCGTTCCAAAGAGCAGCTCCAGCGGCAAGTTGTCGTCCAAAAAGAAGAAGACTCCTTTAATTGCTTCTGGCGGAGAGGCTGGACTTCAAAGGCCCAGCAAAGGCCAAAAGAAAAGCAAGGCCTGTGCTAAAAATGACGACGATCAAGGCCGAGTCACGGATGACGAGCTGCTTGATGTTAACAGTGCCGACTTCCGCAAGATCGTTCGGGAGGAGCTCTTCAGTGTCAGGGGAACCTCGCTGGCATTGAAGCCCTATGGAGCTGATGTGTCTCATAGAAGGCCTAAGCGGGACAGCCTTGTCCAGGCAATCGTCGCCAAGGACAGTCCAGGAGAAGAGTCGGAGGAAACCGATTGCTCAGACGTTGGCGTATCCAACTTGGATTACTACAAAATCAGGGCTGAGACTGATGACAATGTAAGGTCCAAGCAAAAAAACCAGCAACTCCTCCCAGCCGACGATGATGAGTTAACCTCTGAGGAGTCCGATTTGGATGAAAGCGATTCCAATGCTGAAGGAGGGTCAGGAGCCAGCACCTGCTCCGAGCTGGAGGTCAACATGAAGGACTACTATGCTATCCGCAAGGAGTCTACTGGCAGGGAGGCTGCCGTTCAGCTTCAACTGAAAGTCAGTGAAACCGGGACATCCTGTCATGAGTCTGGACTTTCCAATCCTGCCGAAAGAGCCTTGCCAACCCAGGCAGAGCTCCAGAGAATGTCGTCCCAGGACGAGCTCATGACCTACGGCGAGTTCCTGAAGATCCATAAGAAAGTCAAGAAAGCCAACGCCACTCCTTTCAACCGGCCCCCGGTCAATGCCAGGCAACTGAAGGCTAGGGCCAAGTTTCAGCCCGACACGGCCAAGCAGATTGTGATGAATCGTGATACGAAAGCCGACGGGGATCCAGACGAGGAGAGCCTTGGATCCAGCGATGATTCGTCCAGATCCAACAACACCGAGGATGATCTGGATTTGTCTGACTTGGATCAGGGCCACCATGCTGGCAAGCCAGCCATTCGCCTTGTCGAGGTGGAAGGCTGTGAAGGGGCGATCAGTGTGCTCTGCGCCCCAGGATCTCCAACCAGGGACAGTGTTCATGGCATCAAGTTTATTGACCTGAGCGACCGGAGCCATCGCACCGAGGAGTATTCCAACGTATCCGATCCAGAAGTGGTGGACGAGATGAGAAATGATCCAGCGACGGACGATGAGGAGTTGTCCGATCTCGAGATGGACAAGTCTCCCTTTCACAAGACGTCAACCTATAGCCTCCCTGAGACGAAGTCCAAGGTCTACTCGATCAAGACACGCAAGGATGGCAAGACCATTTCCACTGAGAAGTTTGTCAACCAAAACGAAGCGGTCAGCTGGGAACAGTTCATCAAGGAAAAGTTTGAAGGTCTTTCGTCCGATTCCGAAGAGCTAGAAGCATCTGATGATGAAGCTGCCGCCGAGAAACCACTTCAACATGCCAGAATGGGACAGGGACAAGTTGCCAGGACAACAACTTCAGTCAAAAAGACGGGGCAAACCGGAAGTGGAGGACATCAAAAGGCCGGTCCAACCACTAAGTCATCTTCAGGATCCAGGGGAATCCAGGCGGAAGAAGCAAGAGCAAGACCATCTGCCAGTTCAAAACCTGTCAAGACCGCCGTTGCAGCTCAGTCCAATGAACTTGCCCCAGGAGGCAAGCCTGCCAAAAAGACCAAGTCTAGGAAGAGAACTCCGAGGAAGAAGTCTGGTTCAGAAGATCCCCCTGGGAAATCGGGTTCATCTGTGGGGAGGGAATCAAAATTTCATTAAATATCACTATAGGTATGCGCTTTTGTAGTTTAGTTTAGCTTTTAGATAATCTGACAAGTCTGGTCTTCTGTCTGAATGACATCAAATATCGATATTTTTGGATGCTTGATGAGAGCGAATGTCTGAAACCGAGTCTTAGTCAAATCATTGCCCCAAAAATCCCCCCGCCACCGCAAATCGTAAATTAAACCGCAATGTCAAGTATACAATTTTGGACACACATACAGAACTTTGCTTATACGATAATGACAATATGATATATTCCATATGTTTGAGGCATTCAATTTGGAGTTAATGTTTCGCCTTGACATTTCAGAATCATCCAAAGACGATGTCAGCGAGGAGGAGAAGGGAAAGAGCGAATCGGAGGAGGAACAACATGAACCCCAGCAACCGCTACAACAACAGCAACAACAGCAATTCGAACATCACGAGAGAGGTAGGCTACAATCACTTCCGGTTTCCACTTTGTTTCCAACAATCTCCGATTCTTACATTATTAAGCAAGTCAACCAAGCTGAACTTTGGACTCTCAGTGTACAGTGTAGCAATTTCAAGACATTATCCTTCTATACATACATTAGACAGAGACTTTATTGTTTCTTTTAACTTTATGTGCTTAGGAAGTCTCCAAGAGAGGGTTCCCTCCGAGATATTTGAAGACGATTCCATAGATTATTTGGGGGACTTGGAAGGGGCTGCTAACATTGACGAGATTGAGTTTAGTCCAAGGAAAGAGGCGTATTTTCGCAAGGTGATGCAGGAAAGCCACCAGGGTCAAAAGCACCAAAGTAAGATCCTGACCAGGCAAGCATCAGATCTCAGCGACAGCTATAGGATTTCAAGCACTCCAGAAGCTGAGTCCTACTTTCTAAGAAAGACTGAGAAACTCCATGATCAAGCGGTTTGCGGAGACCTGGACATTGATGTCGTTGTCCAAGATGACCCAACCGGAAATGGCAATGACACTGGCCTTGAAGTGGTTCCCCTGAGTCAAGAGGATGAGATGGAGATCCTCTGTCTCGCCGAAGATCCAGTTCTGGAGGTTAAGGATGTCAGTGATCTCAGTAGTGACTTAAGTAGTGACATTCGCGTTCCAATCCAACACCACCACCCAATCCATCATCAAGGACGTCCTGCACAGATGTCGAGCTTTGAGACTTTGTACGAACAAGGTGCTGCTGTCCAGGATCCAATGTCAGGTGCCCAGGGGCACCCCTATCAGCAACACAGTCAGAGTTTTCAAGGAACCTATCCAATCCCGGAGACAATGAGTAGCTTCGAACAGTTGTACCAGAAACAATCTCAGGAACCGGAAGTTGCAGGTATCTTCCTCACTGAAGAGCGAACAATCCCAATCCAAATTGAAGGCCAACATTCAACTGAAGAAACGTCGGCTAGACACTCGTTGCCCGCAGACTACTTTGACCAAGCAGCAGCCTCTTCCTTGTCCTTTTCCAACGACGGGATTCGAAAATACGCCACTACTACCACTTCCGGTGGTTCTCCCCCTAGAGCAGGTTATTTCCGGTTTGAAGCGAGAGTACTTAGAGAACTGACCCTGATTGACGCTCACAACTTTTTGAATATTAAAGATGGCGTGCTGTTATTTATCTTGTAGATACTTAGGCTAGGCCCGTACATGAGCTGGTCTAGAAATATTAACCAGACTAACAATTGCCATGATCAATATTCTCTAGGAAGGATAACTAATAACTTTGTATGATAATGTTCAATATTGAAATGTGAGCCCTAACCCCAAGTTTCCATTCTTTTCTCTTTTTAATTGCGCTCTCTCAAAAAAAGGAGTCACAACTGCAACTACTACTACCACTCAATCCACAGTTTCCCAAGTCCCCTTACATGAATCAACTTCATCATCATCATCCCCAGTTAAAACAGATCAGCAGCAAACTTTCAACACTGAGCAACAACAGGCAGAAGACACCACCAATCTGTCACCCTTAGACAGGGCTCACTTTGACATCTTTGTCAAGCCAACCATGGAAGAGGATACCAGCGAAGTCGCCGACCAGTCGCCAGAACACAAGGCCATCCCTGCCACCAGGGAGAGCGTCCAGATCGACCAGGAGAACTTTGTCACTAGGCAAATCCACAGCGAACTCCTGGATCAGGAGCGGTCCAAGGTCGAGGAGTCCCTGATGTCGTCCAGCAACATTCCAGATCGTGAAGAGGAGGAAGAGGAGCAGCATGACATGGACGAGATCAAACGGGTGGCCTCCGACTTTGTCAAATCCTTGAGCGATGAAGCCCTGGAGAAAGTCAACGAAATGGCTCAAGCTGAGGAGTCCCAAGAAGAAGAAGCAGAAGAAGACAAACGCGACGAGGATGATCTGCCAGTCCCCAAAGTCAAGATCATGTTCTCCACGGAGCTGTCCGACTCCGAGCTCAAAAGTGATATGGACGAGGTCAGGCAGGAGCTCGAAGTCTTGGACACCAGACAGACGGAACCGGTGTCGTCCGTGTTCTACTTGCAGTCTTCCTTCCGGTCCCACTTTGTCAACTACTTCACAGAAGAGGAAGCATCACTGATTGACACGGGATCCTTCACTCACCCCCAAGAAGCAGTCGCTGACGGCTCAGAAGGCTTTGATGCACCAGATAATATCCAGCACCAACCAGGATCAAGTGCTCCAGGATACCAACAAGATCTCACCGGAAGTGGTTCCTCTTCAAAGCCAGCGGCTGGCAATCTCATGGATGATTCAGAAGACATTTGGGCAGGAGAAGACATCGTGGTGCTGAGAAAGAGCATGTCCCACATGAAGTCGGTCAAGTCAGACTCCGAGTCCCAGTCATCCGAGATTGCCAAGCAAGCCTCAGCTTCCGCTGGAATGAAGAGCGACCGCCAATCTGGAACCGACTTTGAGTCGGGAGGATGGACGACTTCATCAGGGACTGGTGAAGCATACCAGACAGCTCATGGATCTGGATCTGCCAGTTCAAGACCGAGCTCTTCGGATGTTGAGGCCATGCTGTCAGCAGTCAGCGGAAGAGGATCGTCTTTGACAACCACCACCACCGAGTATCAGACTGCCAACTCTCACACCGGCGGTGATATGTCGCAACACTCAAGCTCCCAAGATTATCACACGGCAGCCAGCACCTTGACTTCGTTCAAGTCGGACGGATCTGGTCATCTGGCCAGCTTTGAACATTCAGAGACTTCGGACACGCTCATCGACGTGTCGCTTGGCGTAGAGCAAGAACGGGATGCAGCCTCCACCCCCTATGGTGCTCCTGAGGAGGCTGAGGGTTTTGTCGAGGACAACATGGCAGCAATGGCAATGGAGAAGGACGAAGAAGTGATCAGGCAAGCAGGAGTACCTCGCACTCACGAGATGTACTTCAAAGATGCCACAACAGCTGAAGAAGAGCCTCTGGCCTCATCCTCATCCAAACAGGAGGAGCAAAACATCTACGAGTCTAAGGAAACTCTGGCTAGCATCCACACGATCTCCACTAGTGGATCCGAGGCGACCGTTGTGACTCATGAGCAGCAGCCTCAAATCGCCGAGGTCGTCGAGCCGGCCGAGGTCATGCAGCAGAGCGTAACCTCATCAACGACAACCACCTCTGAAAAGGCAGTTCACAGCGTCACTCCGCACACGGAGAGCGGTGAACTACTGGGATCCATTGAGGAGCTCAAGAAGGACGAGTCCCCGGTTGGCCAGCAGCGGCCAGCCTCGGGAACCGGAAGTGACAAGGATCCTTTTTTATCCAGAGTGGTCAGCTTTGACGCATCGACATTTGCAGCCACTGACAGTCCAACCGTCAGGAAGCAGCAGATGAACCAGAAGTCTTTCGATTCCGAGTTTGGATCGAGGCCAGAGTCTGAGCTGAAGGACTTCGAAAGCCGACCACATTCGATTAGCGATGCGATGTATGCCTTGGGGGACTCGCCCTCCATCCGGCCGGACTCCAAGAGCGACGTCTCCGACACGGAGATGGACCATCTCAAGAAGGAGATGGAGCCGTTTGTCAGGCCAATCACTCCGGAACCACCCAACAGTGCTGGCCTGATCAGCCAGGAATCCCCTGACGTCCAGGTGGATCTGGATCAGGATGCCAAGACGGAGATGGCATTCAACACTCACTTCACCCAGGTCATGGAGGAGACGCCGATGGAATACGAGAAGCTGGAGGAGGTTCCCGAGTTCCAGGTCATGACAGCCGTCGAGATTGAGGATGATGGTGGACCGATCACCCAGGCAAAGCTTCGGGGTGGAACCCAGTCCCTGGATCTGGGCGTGGCCTCTTACGGCGGGGAGTCTCCCATGGACGAGGCTTCAGGCAAACCCAGCCATTGGCCAGCCTCTTCGGATCTCATCCAGGAAGATGACGGACAGATTCCAGTTGACAAGACCTCCTTGCACCTTGAAGAAGTATCTGGTGCCAAGGAGATTTCTCCTGGCGGCAATGAGGATGACGACGAAGCCTACGCCTCGGGAGCTTTTCCCTACAATCCTCCACTGGATCAGATCATTGAAGAGGAGGAAGAGACAGCTGCTACGGAGGAGGCTCAACAACTCAAGCAGCTCAAGGAGTCCTTGAGCAATGCCCCCGATTTTGACCGCAAAGCTCTGGCTCTGAAACTCGGCGAGAAGGAGGCCAGCAGCTACTCCTCGCTGACCGAGTTTGAGGTGCTGGAAAAAGAGGTTGCGCTCAGGGGCTCAGGATCGGGTAGCCGAGGCTCCCTGGGGTCCCAGGATTCCCTGGAGTCTGGACCAGCAAAACCAACGGTGCTGAAAAAGGCTGTGGCTGTTGGACAAAAGCACTCGGGCAATGTTGAGACTGCCAGCCATGGGTCGTCCGGCTCTCTCCAGGAGTTTGAGCAGATGGAGGAGGCTTGCAAAGACACGGAGCAGATCGAGCACATGGCTAGGTTCCAGCAGGAGGTCGTCCTCAGCGAGATCGAGGAGGGCCACGAGTCCCAGATTTCGGAGTCGGAAAGCTGCGAGACCCTCTCCCAGGGGGGCAAATCGGACGACTCGACCGAGTTCAACCAGAGGATGCAGCAGATCGACGAAATCATTCGCCAAGCCCAGACCAACGTTGAGATCTTTGATCGACCAACCTATGAGATGACTTTTGGAAAGGGAGCCGCGGTCGGTACTTCCGTTGTGCCGCCACCTGTTACCGAGGTCACTTCCGTTTCCGGTATAATGGAGGCTAGCACGGACAGTCTCGAGCCTATGCTGAGGCCAGAAGTTGCAGCAGCTGGAGGAGATGGAAGCATGGTCGCTTCCTCTGATTCCCTTGAAGACAAGCTTGCCGGCCGCTCACCACCCAGTAACGGCAACAGCAACAGCAACAACACCGACGACTTGATGAAGATCAGCACCGACTCCATCGAGAACAACGGGGCCTCCGGCACGGCAGCCGTCGTGAACAAGATGATGTTGGCAAGCACGGACTCGATTGAGAACGGCAACCGAGGTGCTGCCGGCCAAGCCCAGATCATGATCACGAGCACGGACAGCATTGAGGGGGCGCTGAAAGGTCCTGTCCAAATGATTGCAAGCACCGATTCTCTGGACATGGAAATGTCGGCCTCTGGAGTCTCGGCGACTTCCACGGCGACAAAAGGAGCTACGGCCTCCATGCTGTCCTCTTGTACGAGCACGAGCGAGACGCTTGTCAGCGACACCGATTCCGGATCAGCTTCTGACACTTCCGGTTTGAAGAAATACTTTGAGACCAGCCTTGGCCAAGTGGTCGAGGCTCCGGACGAGCCGACGACAGTGACAACAGCACAGTGTCGCGTTTCTTACGGCTACAACATCAGCGAGGTCTACCTACCAGAGGGCGGAGTAAGTGGTGAAGGATCGCTAACCTCAACCATCGAGAGAACGGTGGAGATGCCAGCCGAGGTTACGAGAGTCCAATTTTCTGGACCGGAGGCAGAAGCCAAGATGAGGCAATACATGGCGGAAATCGGCGGCAACGACAACGTCCGCACAGGAGGGGATCCCAATGTGATGCAGCACCAAGAGCTGGAATCTGTGGACGCGTCCGGCAATGTCATCCACAAGAAGGTCATTCAGAAGGGAGTTTTCGGAGAGCCTGAACCGTAGACAGAACAACAACATCAAAAACACCATAGATGCTCAGTGTTGAACTTGATGATAGAAGTAAATCTGTTTAGCCCCACTCTACCGATCCCTTAAATGTAACTCCACCTCTCCCTATATACCTTGACATAAAAATCTACTAAATCAGAAAAAAGACATCATGTTTACACCAAACCAAAACTTGTGAAAAGAGGTATTTACTTCAACTTATACAATGTACTGTAAAGCTTCCCTTGTGTTTTCTTTATAAAAACCGAAATCAAATCAGATTCACACTGCTCCGCGATTTATAAAACAAATATCTTTTTAATTTAGTTTCAATGCAATTCCTTTGCATGGTATTTTTTATTGTATCTAGTTTTAACGACACCACCAAAAAAGTATCGAAACCCTCACATTTTCAATTGAATTTTAGTTTGTACTTAATTTTCGTTGCCGTTGTCCATACAATTCACCACAGTATACATAAGTCTCTTCTCCAGCTAATAAAAAATGAAAAAAATCATTTAGTCTGTAAGATTTTGCTATACTGCACCTACAAAGAAAGTAAAATGATTTTTAACGAAATATGGTTGACAATTGGATAGATAAAATATATAGAAAAAGTTTTGAAATTGGTTATAAATATTTAAAAGTATAACCAATTTTATGCATGTAATTGTACAAAAAAATATTTAATATATTCAAAAGTTTCCATTAAATGAAAGAATATTAGCTCATAGTTCTGCATCATACTTAACATTGAACTGAACTTTTCATAGAAATATTTAACAATTTTAGAATTTTAGAATTTGCCAGTTTTACCAGTTCTTAACAATACTTCACACTACTTTCATTAGTTGAAGTTTTATCTCCCATCCTCTCTTATCAAATATTTTGCTTCTTTCTCTTCTAAACAAAAACTCTAGATATTTTTATCCTTCTTCATTCAATCCCCTTTTTCTTACATTTTTCCTAAATATCGCGGTGTGAATGTGAATTTCAAAATCTTTATTAATTACAAACAAGCAAAGCAAAACAAAATACCTACACAAATTTCAATGTAAGCATGATGTCAGAAAGTAACCATTATTCGTGTTCGATGTTATCCAAAAAACCAAAAACAACAAAAACATGTACCTAGATTGACTACAGATCAGGATGTAAACATTACTTCTGGTTGGCAAGGATAGTAGATAGAATTCTTATTTC
>JAAUYL010023220.1_pt1 | contig 10863 bp, 8 predicted proteins | sample 7278011 | NCBI WGS metagenome assembly JAAUYL01 (sample SAMN14350225, study PRJNA611818) | marine sediment metagenome | isolation source: surface marine sediment (1.8m) | place: French Polynesia: Moorea | collected 2018-08 | reverse complement strand
TTTCGAGCTTTTTAAAAATACAGGAGTTAAGCAAATAAAATATGCAAAGTGGCATTTCTTTGTCCTTTTTTGTATGTGTTCACTTTAATTCGTAAACAAATAAAAAGATGGTAACAAAAATATTTTTTTTTTTAGATAATTGAGCATTTTAGAGATTGCAGATTGTGTTCGTAAAACGTTGAACTTTGTTTTGAGACTCTGATTGAAGTTTTTTAAGAGTATTTTTAATGGGAATAGATTTCGCGAAAGATCCTTAAATGTAGGTTAACCGCTGTTTTCAAAGTACATTAGGTCGATGAGAAAGGCCGAGGCCAAAATCAAGGACTTCTCCTCCACCGACATGTTCAGGTGGAAGTCGATCACAAAGTTGTCCGCGTCAGTCGCGACCTCGCGGCAGAATCCGCCCCACTTTTTGGTAACTGGAAAATAATGTCAAGGTCCAAAAAAAATGTTAAGCCCTCGATATGATTTTCTTTCTTACCTGTCGCCACCCTCTGACCGTTTTCAGTGGAGACCACATGAAAGGGAACGTCTTCGGCACAGCATCCGTAGTGAAAGAATGGACCCCGGATCTTCATGATCTGCTCGCCGAGGCTGTCGAATATATGGTACACGGGGTAGCACCATGTTGCACGCTCCCGAATTGTTCCTGGAAATAATTTTATTTGACTTTTGATAAGAATTCTTTATACGACATTTGCATAAAAGTTTAAGAGTCATCATCAAGGCGAAAATGACAATTAAGGTATTTTTGTTGCTTGGAATTGGTTTTCTCACGAAAACGAGCTCCGGCCAAACTACGACCTACGAAGTAAGTGACTACGAAATGACCTGGTTGGATGCAGTTGAGGTCAGTTAACCATTTGAAAAATTTCCCCAAAAGCGATTCCCGAAACATAAAGTAATTTTAGTATTGCGGTTCGAGAGGAGCAACATTGGTACAAATTCCAGACCAGGAAACTCAGACCAAAGTGACGTCTTACTTGACCAACGCTGACAGCTCCGGTGGTCGATTGTTTTGGACAGGTAATTTCAAGCAAGTGCAAAATTAAATCTGTTGGAAAAAATCTTTCTCAATTTCTACCCTTTGTGTTCAGGATTAACAGATCTTGGTCATGAAGGCACCTATAAGTGGATCAATTTCCAAGCCGGAACATACACCCCTGCAACATATTTTGCTTGGAATTTCGGCGAGCCCAATGACGGCGACGGATCTAGCGATTGCGTTCATCTTGAACACGCTGGCAAGAATCGCCTCTGGGACGACATTCCATGCTCTGATCGATCAATTTACGCCTTGTGTCAAAGAGTCATTTGAAGAATAAATGTACTGGTGTTTACCGGCACTCTCGTTGTTGATAGACACCGTCAATGCTTGAGTACAGTGGGGGTACAGGACCCCGCAACAAAGTCCTGAGCAGTTGATCGGTCGCTTGAAGTTGATCACCGACCTGTTCGTCTGGTCCTTGATGTTTATGTCCAAAGTCCGAATGTTGCCACAGCAAAAACGACAACAGCAGTCCGACGACTCCTTGGCCGTGTACAGAACTTCACCTTCCGATCCGTGAATGTTGAACTTCTTCTCAACCTGTCATCGAGAACGAAAACACCACAGTGTTGAAAATACATATATGTTTAGTTAGTTATTGACTAATCAAGATAGATGTTTCACCTCGCAACCGGTAATCAAGCTGAGGACATCACTGGCTCTGATACGCTGCTTGATGAACAACTTGCTTGAAGAGCTTAGTGGACCGAGACCTGTCAACCTCGGCTCGGCATTCCCGTTTTCTACGTCGCCGGCACCATTTTGATTGCTTTGATCTTGAGTCGGACTTGTTGGCAAGACTGCCGGGTCACTTACGCGAGAAACCTCACCGCTGGTTGGTGACGGCTCTTGGACAATCACAGATGACATTGGGATATCCATATTGACGACGTAACACGGATTTTTTTCTGTTCTGTCTGTCCTTGACTCTGGATGAAATGCTCGATAATGAGATTCACTCTCACTCCATGGCCTCTAACCTCAGATGGCTATCTGTGATCAACGGAGTTTTTTCTTTTGTGACTGCTTTCTTTTTCGATGTCAATTTTCATTTTTTTTATTTTGGCAGATCGACCTAAGTCTACTCAAGACTTGTCAAATTATTACAAGAAATTCTGGTAGAGTTGCGAAACAAAATTCTCAAAAATGAAGCAATATACCAATAAAATCAAAGAATATAACGTAGATACAAAGTCTTCAAAATCAAACTTTTCTTATTTTGTACGACATTGGAAATAGTTGCCTGAAATATAATGTGCTAAAATGCTTTGACAGCTGAGCAGAAGAAATTTTTGCTGATACCAAGCTGATGACTTTTTCGCAAATACATCACGCAACCTCTTCAGAAATAATGACCCATTTTTCTTACGATTTAATGATTTTTGGAACAAAAGAATCTTTGTAACAGATGGCCCAAGCAATATTTAGTCATTTCCAATGGCTTTTGTTTCAGTTAAATACCCAGATCTTCGAAAGTTTACGTTTCAATTTCGCCGTTTGAATTTCCCGCCAGAGACTGTCAAGTTGGCAGGTTCTCACTTTTCCTGTAACACTGTGACGTGTAGCTGAGCCTGCAAGCACGAAGCACGAAGCAGGAGTCAAAAGAAACATTTTGTACCAGATTTCACTGCGATTTTCAAGAAAATCTTTTGACTTAGAAGGCCGTCATCATTCCTCTGTTCATCGGCAGCTTCGCAAGTCGTCGGCCATGTGGTAAGTCAACTGTCCTGTCATGGAAATCAAGTATTTTCGTGTTAAATTGCTTCGCAAAATCCGCCGGCCTTTGTTCAAGGTTACTTCACTTTCTCCTCTCATGACATCCATTTTATGGCTTCTCCATTTCAGGTCGATGAACCAGATGAATCAGGGATTTCCTGACCAAGGCTACCCTCCGCAGGCATACCCTCCACAGGCCTACCCAGCTCCAGTCTACCCTGAATACCCCGAGGGTGTACCCGAAGTGCGTAGCGCTGCTGTCGGGTCAGATGAAACGGTACCGCCGCCGGCATCAACGTTGTTTCAACCTCCTCCACCACCTATACAACAACAACAACAACAACAACAGCAACTGCAACAACAGTTCCCAATTGGCGAAGAGAGAGGAGAGGCGGCGGGATCTGATCAACGGCCTCCAATACAGCCTCCTCAGCCGCCACCGCCAACCTCAACTCCGTTGACATTGAGTCAACCCGAGGGACGGAATGTTCCCGGTGCCAACGACGACGATGACGACGAGGACACCGAGAGCAGCTCCGATTCCATGGAGGGCGACCTCGACGAGGAGGATAACGACGACGTAAGCGAGCCGTCAACCTCGCATCGCCAGAAATACCACAATAATCACAGGGGAGGCGATCGAGGCCGGGAACACAGAGATAGAGATCGCGATCAGAACTCGCGTCACCGTCCCCCGTCCCACTCTCCATCGAGGACGTCGACTCCAGCCAGTGATCGCTCGTTCGCCAAGCGAAATCGCAACGATAGAGATCGTGATCGCAACGGCGCCGATCGTCAAGGAGCTGGCCGTGACCATCGCCGAAAGGAGTCGCAGCGAGATCGCGACCGAGAGAGGGACCGTGATCGTGATCGTGATCACAATCGGAGTAAATACAGCCGATCGTCCCGAGGTGGTGCTGATTTCGAGAGATCCTATCGGGATAGGGATCGAGATCGAGACTACAGTTATCGTGATCGCGACGAGTCTTATCGCTACTATGACGACTATAATCGCAGTGAACGATCGTTTCGGAGCCGACCGAGTTCCCGGGGTGGTGATCGAGATCGTTACGATCGAGATCTTGACCGATCATATTACCGAGGCCATTACGGACCTCCGTCGCTGCCCCACTACTATGCACATTCCGCCTACCCCCCTCAGGGTCATTATGGCTACGGCCCGGCCTCGATGCCGGGGTCGGCACCGGCACCCGATCCTGCCACCCTGGAGGCTTTCAGGAAGAATTGGGAGTACTACTGTCGCAACCCCGCCGCCATGGAAACGTTGAGGCTGACGAAACCGCAACAACACCAGACATTGCTGCAATACTATCAAACGTACAGCCACCTACTGCCCACCACCACAGTGTCAGAGTCCGAAAGGCCCGCATCGAGGTCGAGCCTCCAGAGTGGAAAGAGCAAACAGGCGGCGGGTGTCAATAGTGAGTTCAAGCAAGAGTTTCACCAACTAAGTCCGTCTCACCGACCGGAATCAAGGGAGGGAAAAGAGATGTCCACAATTTACGGCGAGCAATATTCGTTGTATCAACCGACGCCGGACGGAAGCCATGCTTTTGAACAGACCGACAACGAGGTTCAAAAACTCACTTCCAGCGCGTACGAAAAGATTCCCGAAGTCGATCCGACCAGGTAAATGAAATAGATTAAAACCAAGATGTTGGGAAATATTAGGTTTTCTTTTTTTGCAGGAGGCTGACGCCGGTCAAATTCCCGGAGGCTCATGTTCACGCCCTCTTTACAATCGGAGGCCACCTGTTGAGGATCGAGGCCAAGCGTCCTCAAGACGGCAAGAGTGCGACGATCGACGTTCATTCCATTCAAACCTTGTTGCGAAAGAAGCCAATGTCCAAGGAGCTTAAGGATTATCCGGGACCGCTGATCCCTGGTCAGACTCACAAGGGAGAGGTCATAAAGTTTTGCCAGAGAAAGATCGGCAAAGCGCGCAAAAATCGCGACATCGTCGATTTCGAGTCGTACATCTTGCTGTGGGAGCTGATGATTCTCCTCTTGAGACAGAAGAACGCCATCGACGGCAGCGACATCGCTGAGCTCCTTCTCAAGGACAGGGACGTCCACAAGCCCTTCAGGATCAACAACAAAGCGAATAGCAACAGCAACGTGAACAACAAGGATAGTGCGGCCAAAAGGGAGCAGCTTTCGGGAGACGACGAAGGACCCGACATCAACGGTAGTGACCGCGATGACGAAGTCGACGGGGAGGCGGATCCTGATCAGGCCGACGATGTTGACGCTGTCCCAAGTCAGACGGAGGTGGAGGAGAAGTTCCGGGACTACATGTTGTACGGGAAAAAGAAGGAGGGGCTCGAGTACGCGATGCGCCACGGGCTCTGGGGTCATGCGTTGTTCTTGGCCTCAAAGATGGACGAGCGTTCGTATTCCTCGGTTATGTTGAGATTCGCCAACGGCCTCTTGGTCAACGACCCGCTCCAGACATTGTACCAGATGATGAGCGGACGCCAACCGATTGCGGTCAAAGAATGTGCGGATCAAAATTGGGGAGACTGGCGTCCACACTTGGCGATGATTTTGAGCAACGCTGGAGACTCGAAGACGGCCGGTTTAGAACGAAAGTCCATCCTCAGCCTCGGCGACACCCTCATTGAGAGGGGATTCTTGTACGCCGGCCACTTCTGCTATCTCGTTGGTAACGCGGAGTTCGGCACCGTACGGAGTCAGACAGCCAAACTCGTCCTGATCGGATCAGATCACAGATCAGGTATTACCATTATTTTTTCAATGGTAAAGGTGTCTTTTATCATATGCCTTTAATTTTTTTAGGAGATAAGAATTCGCTTGAATGCTTCGCCACCAACGAGGCCATCCAGATCACCGAGATCTCAGAATACGTGCAGAAGCTGGCGAACCCCGACTTCAGCATGAAGACGATGTCGTACTACAAGTTCCAGTACGCTTTGAGGCTGCTCGACTACGGCTACACACACACTTCCTTCCACTACTTGGAAGAGCTCGCCAAGGGGATCACGAAGAAGCCGTCGGAGGTCGGGACAGACTACGACCTCGAGCCGGCCGATATGGCGCGTCAGATTTTGCACCTTTGTGAACGTCTCAAATACCTCGACCCCTCCTACACAACAAGGGAGGGAGAGATGGCTGACATGCCCGATCCGGAATGGCTAGTGCAATTCAGGACCGTTATCGACTCGGGAGCGACGTCGGCGGCTATGTCCTCAACGACAGCGTCAGCCTCGGAATTCCCGCAGTCAGGCTACGACGCCGAAGGTCGTCTCTATATGTACGATGCGGCCTCCAACTCTTACTACTACCCCGATCAAAATCAAGCGAACGCCGACGACCAAAATCGAGATCAACCTGAAGTCGAAGATGAGCAGCAGCAACAACAACACTCTGACAGCCCAGTTCGAAGAGCAAGTGTCAGCAGCAATCGATCGCATCATTCTCCCGTTCGAACCCTGGCCTCGGCCATCGACCGAAAGTTGAGTATCGCTGAAGAGCCTCATCAACAGCAACAGCTGCCTGATCAAGAACAACAAGAACAGCCACAGGTCCCGCAGGAGGGTTATGATCAAGAAGGCCGATTGTACAAGTACGATGCTGCTACGAACTCTTATTACTATCCGGATCAAAATAACGCCACCGAGGCTGATGATAAAACAGATCACCAAGTCAAAGATACAAAAGAACAAATTCAACCCGCGGCGGCACCTCCCCCCATGACATTCAACCCGTCAAGCATGCCTCCCATGAACACAAACAGCATGCCCCCGCCAATGATGCCACCAACCCAAGCGGTTAAACCGCCCACGGGGGCGTCACTTCCGCCTACGGCAAATAATAACAACAACTACTTTGCCGACGTAGGCAAGAAGGCCCCTCCTCCTGCCATGAGCAACAATAAGCTGAACAATAACAACAACAACCTGAACGTAAACAATAAGGAGAAGGCGGATAAGGGGATGAAAAAGGCCGCCAAGGCGGCTGATGCTAAAGATGCCAAGGAGGGTGGCAGCGGACTTTTTGGCAAGCTTCTTGGAAAACTCGGCGTTGTCCCCAAAAATCAAGTCCATCTTCCAGACGACAAAGACAAAGCCATCGTTTGGGATGACGAGAAGAAGCGATGGGTTGATAAATCGGCAGGCAGCGACGACGACTCCAACGGTGGAGCTGCAGCACCTCCAAGTGACATGGAGTTGTCTAGATCTAATTCTACGGCCAACTTTGAAGGTCAGGGACAAGGTGGTCCTCCAGGACCTGGAATGGGAGCGCCTCCAGGTATGCCTCCTCCGATGGCAATGGGGAACAAGTTTGCTGGTGGCCTCGGAAAGCGGAGAGGACTGGCTGGACGCGTTGATGTTTTCAAAAGCAGCCAAAGTTCCCCGGCCTTAAGCTCGGCCGCCGCCGCCGGGCCCACCCCGATGATGCCGCCTCCCATAGAGAACATGCTTGCGCCCATGCCGGGTGGGGTCCCGCCTGCCCCCGAACCTGAACAGCAACAGCCGCCAGCTTCAGAAGCGGCTCCTCCTGTTCAAGATCAACAACAAGAAGGTGCGGGCGGTGCGCCAGTGTTTTTCAATCCAACAAACTATCAGGTGCCAGCTCCGGGAGCCGACCCGACTATGCCTAACCCGGCGACTGCACCCGAGCCACAACAAGAGCCCCAGCAGCAGCAGCAGCAGCAACTTCACCCTGACTCCGTAGACCAAGAGCAACCCCAGGTACCCCAAGAGGGCTATGATCAAGACGGGCGTCTGTACAAATACGATGCAGCAACGAATTCATACTACTATCCTGATCAGAATAGTGCAGGGACGGAAAACAACGTCACGAATGATCCAAATGTCCAACCTGATCTTCAACATCAACCTCCACCTACGTCATACGATCAGTCGGGCATGCCGCCATCTTCGATGCCTCCAGAACAACAACAGCAACAACAACAACCAGGCATGTTTTATCCGCAAGCTTATCAGGGTCAGGGGGGTCCAGGGTCCAACCCGATGATGCCACCACCCATGGAGAGCATGATGACACCTGGACCTACCCCTCCTGAAGCCCAACAGCAACCTGCTCAAGATCATACCCAGCAGCAGCAACATCACCAGCAAAGCAACGGAGGAGCACCAATGTTCTTCAACCCCACGAATTTTCAGGCCCCGGCTCCAACAACGAGGAGCTTCAGATATTGAGAAAATCGTCAAAGTCTGATGTTTGGAAGTGTTTTTTTTAAATTGTGCATTTTGATACGTTTCGTAAAATTGCATAGTGTCGTCGTCGTTTTATTCTAAACATAATTAATCAGCGTTTTTGTTGTAGTCGTTCAAGAAAAAGGAATGGGACAATTGTGAATTGTGATACAACGAAGATTGAAAAACATCGAAAAGTCACACCGCTGCAAGAAAGGCTCTTGTAAAAACTGGATTTTACATAAGTATGATAAAAAACATAAAATTCGAGCTGTTTTTACAATGATGGATTTATTACAAAATTCTTACAATAAAAATACATATTGGAGTAAAAAGAAATCACACCAGGATTGCACACATAGATGCGTTAGTAGAGACTCGAGCTTGCGTTCAAGCTTCGATCGGTAATGTTTTGAGATCCCTGTGTTGACCGTTTGACCTCGGAGGCCGCCATTTCAAGCCTGGCAATCTGATCGAGTGTGTGGGGTAGAAGAGGGCGGATTTGATTTAATTCAATGGCGTGGACGTTATTTAGCGTTGCTCGGAGGGAACCACTCTGAACGAACGAGTCGACAATTCGCCTGAAAACAACCAAATGCGTCATCATTTCATTCAGAACTGAATTGTGGCGAGTTGAGACGTACCTTAATTTGGACTGACGCATGTCCCAGATGTCTTTGATCACGATTCGAATGGCGTCCGACTGACTGATGTCGCCCTCGGCGACGTCCAGCATCTGCTGGGCCATGACAAACATGTAGTCATGCGGCAACTTGGTCAGCATCGTCTCCGTTCTCTCGGTTTCCTTGGCCTCCTCGAGGACGTCGACGTTCATCCACTCTGGCTGGACAAATCGGCACTTTTGGCGCTGGCGCAAATTGAGTCCTACCCAGAGTGGGACTTCTAAAGGGATTCCAGCCTTGAAGGGACCAACGTCGCCCGCTAACAGGTGGAGTGTAGGCTGCGTGAAGTTCGGGACGATCTTGACCGTCTCTCTTTCGGACAAGAACTCGATCCAGCTCGGATCCATAACGATTTTTTTAACGAAGCACTCTGTTGATTCTGGAGGGGGAAAAAAATTTCACCATTCACGACTATCACGGACAAAACGAGCAAAAATTCGCGAAAAAACCGAAAATTAAAATGGCAAAATCACTTTTTCTCTGCTTTTCTTTGCCTTTGGTTTGTTTTTGTTTTCATTTGAGTTCGCGCGATTTTCAAACGTCCTCAGCCATTCAGAGACGTCCGTCAAAAATTCAAATCAAGCGCGGGAAAATTGGAGCTCGGGGGAACACATTTCTTCATTTTGTGTGAAATTTCATGCAATAAAACATGTCTTTTTCAATTAAATTGGATTCAAGAATCTTGCAGGATTGCACTCTAATAGCTCTAAACTTGTTAATGCCTCAATCCAAGATTAAAAGTTTTGCCTTTTTGGCTTCACACCTATGCTGCACAAAATTTGAGTTATGTAAAGAACTTGATTTTCTTATCAAACCAGGAAGGTCATTTCTGCTGGGGGGTAACAGTTCCAACGAATTTGACTATGAAAAGCTTGAAAACTACCAGATGTCTTTTTACAAAAGCAAGAAAATCTGTCTCACTTAGTTACAAGTTGGCAGAAAAGGCAATATTTTAAACTCTCGTGAGTTCACCTTTACGAAAGTCAAATTAAACCTGAGATATTTGTAGAGGTGGAATAGGCTTGGCAGTAAATAATGTAAGTTTTGCAGGTTTTTCTGCAAATTCACCCAGAACTCTGGCCAATTAAGTTAAGACGACGGCGATGTTTTTGGAAGGCAGACGTCATTTTCTGTGGAAAATAATGATGTTTGCTGTATTTACTTATTCCTAATCCACCCAAACATAAATGAAATGAAACCAACATTAATCATTAATTCATAGCATTGAATGCAGTCCTTTTTTTAAGTACAAATTCCAGAAACATTGTAAAAATTATCTGCGTATCATCTTCAAAATCTTCAGATGGGACGGGTTGTGAAAACAAAACCGAAATTATTGTTTAAACAAATAGGTAAAAGTCAAAGTACAAAGTTTTGCTCGTATTTTACCTTACTAAAAATTGAACATCACTCTTGAGTCAAAGACTCTTAAATCAGTGCAAAAATGAACAGGGCCCACCTCTTGAAAATACCAACAAGTCACCCATAACCTTTTTGAGCAAACATAAGAATTTGTTTGTTTTGTTGATTTGTTTTTCATTACTTTCCAAAATTCGTAGGTGTAAAATTAATTTCCCACTCGGCCCGATTTCTAGTTTTTCTTTCCGGTGCATTGATTCTGATCCGGCCAGTTTTTCTTTAGCGTAAAATGTTCGGTTATAAAACTTCAACAGCCATTAAAATTGGGACTGGTCATTTCATCAAAGTTCTTGCACAAGATTTTTACCTAATAAAGTTATTTATGTTATAACATTTTAGTTAGCAAAAGCGAATGACTTCAGATCTTTCAGGGATGCTAATTTATTTTAGGGTTTTGTCAACAGTTTATAGAAGGCTCTGGACAAACGAAGAATTGGAGGCAAAAATCTCTGAAAAATTGAAAAAGAAAAGTTCAATAAAAAATTTAATATTTCCTTCTCAATTGTTACTCACTATCGCAGTTCCCAAGATTCTGTTGAAACGGTAATTTATTAGACTTTTGTGCTGCACAGTGCCATTAAATACTTACAAATCCTACGCATTGTTTTAAGGCGATATCTTGAACGGTGTTTGAATCAGTTCAAAGCTGAATTTTGACCAGAGGAGAAGTTGCAAAAATCAATTATCTACTTATTGAAAACAAAATGAAGGTGAATCGACAGAATTACATTGCTCTCGTGCTTCTACTATTTTTTGGTATAGTTTTTTAAATACACAGACCCATATTTTTTGC
>JAAUYL010005047.1_pt1 | contig 10865 bp, 7 predicted proteins | sample 7278011 | NCBI WGS metagenome assembly JAAUYL01 (sample SAMN14350225, study PRJNA611818) | marine sediment metagenome | isolation source: surface marine sediment (1.8m) | place: French Polynesia: Moorea | collected 2018-08 | reverse complement strand
TTGGACAAGTACATGCGCTTCAACAATCCCGCCGTGTTTTGCGAGTCTGCCTTCAACACCTTTTGTCCAATCTTTGATTGATTCAAATAAATTAACATCAATGCAATTAATGTTTTAAGAACCGAAAATCACAAAATATATTGCATAAAAGTGGCCCAATGTTTTGGCACTTTTCTTGAAGGTTTACTTTTCTGCTGTTGTTATCGAGCAACTCTGTTTCCAGATGTAAACAAACAAAAATCGTGGAAAAAATGTAAAGTCTGAATTTTCCAAGATTTTAAAGTGAATTTGGAAGATCTCCTCTGGGTGAAAATAACTTTTGCCTCATCGAAGTTGAACAACAACCCGATAGTGAGCTTGTGAAGTGTCAGTTAAAGCGAAATGGCCACCATAAGCGGGGCGAGGCTGGCCTCGAGATCGATGCAACAAAACTTGAGAAGCCTCAGCCGTAGTTCCACCACTGGTTTTTCCTTCAGACGGACTTTTTGTTCAATCCAGGCTGTGAAAATGAAGCATCACATTCTCCGTGACAACACAAAGTTGATTGTCAACGCCACTCCAAGTCATCACCATTTTCAGTAAGAGCTTTATTTTGAGAAAATCGTTAATGTCGGATGAAGTCAAAATTTTCTCACTTCTTTTTCAGCACCAGTGGCGACTCCCTACAGAAAGATTACTATAAAACTTTGGGTGTCTCGAGAGATTCCGATGCAAAAGCCATCAAGAAGGCCTACTATCAGCTTGCCAAGAAATACCACCCCGACACGAACAAGGGCGACAAAGAGGCACAGAAAAAGTTCCAAGAGGTCTCGGAGGCCTACGAGTGCTTGTCCGACGAGTCGAGGCGGAAACAGTACGATGCTTTTGGAGCGGCCGGGGCCGGCGGCGCGGGAGGTGCTGGCGGCAACCCGTTCGGCCAAGGCTTCGGCGGGGCGGCCGGCGGCTGGAACTTCCAGTCGTCGATCGATCCCGAGGAATTATTTCGCACTATATTCGGCGACAAGTCGTGGCGTAGCGGCAGCGCATTTCACGAGTCTCCGTTCGGCTTCGACGCGCCCACGGAGTACAAGATGAAGCTCAACTTCTTGGAGGCCGCCAAGGGCGTCGAGAAGGAGATCACTGTCAGCATCATGGACACTTGTATCAAATGCTCGGGGAGCGGCAACGAGCCGGGCACGTCAACAGAGCGGTAATTAAAAACTCTTTTCCGGGGCCAAATTCAATCTTAACCTTGATTTTGTTTTCATTTTAGATGTCCTCAGTGTAGCGGAACGGGGATGGAAACAGTGTCCACAGGTCCGTTTTTGATGAGATCGACGTGTCGTCGGTGTCAAGGCAAAGGCTTCTGGAATAAGCATCCGTGTAGCGATTGTGCTGGTCAAGGCCAGTCGAAACAGAGACACCGAGTCAAAGTTCCCGTCCCCGCTGGGATCGAGGACGGCCAGACCGTTCGCATGCCCGTGGGCGCTCGTGAGATCTTCATCACGTTCCAGGTCGCGCCGTCGGACTACTTCCGTCGTCAGGGTGCCGACGTCCACACCGACGCCAAGATCTCGCTGTCACAAGCCGCCCTCGGGGGTGCCGTTCGAGTTCAGGGCATCTACGAGGACCTCAACGTTCAGATCCCTCCTGGCACGGAATCGCACACGCGAATGAGGATGTCGGGCAAGGGGATGAAGAAGGTGAGCGGCTACGGGTACGGCGACCACTACATCAACATCAGGATCGTCACGCCCAAGAACCTCGACGAGAAGCAGAAGGCCCTGCTGCAGGCCTTCGCCGAGACGGAGGCCAACACCCCGGGGACGGTGAACGGCTTGACGTACACGAAGGGAGGGAGCAAGGTCGTCATGGAGGACGCCACCGGCCTCGTCGGCGAGGTCAGGGACGCCTTGAATAGCTCTGGCTCTGACAAGGATCGCAGTGGCAATGAAGACAAGGCATGATCAAGATGAACCAACCACCCCAAGATCGATTGTTATTGAATGATATATTCTGTCTTGAGCTTTTGAGTTCATATAATCCTATGTATATTTCGCTCATTAAAAAATCAAAATTACAACTGTTTGCATAGAATCACAGTCTTTTTACGCATTCCGCTTGGCGAAGAATAGCGTTACAACAATGTCACCAGGGTTAAGTTGTTGGGGCATGGCCATAAGGGCTTGTATTTATTCGGGACTCGATCTCCTTGTCCTCCACGTTCCAGACGGCCTCCTCGACAACTTTGAACTCTTCCATCTTTTCAGCATCCAGGTTTTCCTTCTGCTCGAGGACGAACGGCGTGATGTCCTCGATCGAGACGATCCAGTCAGTGCCAAACTGCTTCAGGGTCTCGCCACGGAGGCCAAGTTGGATAGCTCGTCGTTCCTTCTTGCCGCCATGAGGATCGTGATCAGGGTCCCATTGCAGGCGGACCTCGGACTCGGCCAACGCCTTCTTCCAGTTCTCCTGGGAGACGGTCGCCTTCTCCTTGTTGTAGTGGCCGTCGACGGCTCGGGCCAGGATCTTCCGGAAATTCTCCTGGCTGATCTCGATAGCCAGGATGCGGTTCTGGTTGGCGTCCTTCTGGGCCCAGCCCGAGCGGTACATCATCCACAAGAAGTTTGGCTTGATCCACGACATCCGACTGAACTTGTAGTCGGGGCCGCCGAACTGCTGGTTCTCAACTGCATATTGGCAGATCTTGGCATTGAATGCCTGGTAGACAATAATGTTATCTCCTCGGGTTTGGGCAAGAATGTGACGCCCGGCCTGGGGGAGGCCCTTCTCGTAGTCGTTATACAGGATCGTTGTCAACTTCATGATCTTGTAACTTGTTTGATGTTTCACTTTTTATGTGACTGTCATCCAATTAAGTCATTAATTTCAAATGAATCACAAAACTAGATTCGGGCGCCGGTTATATAGTGGAATTTGTTGTTCCTTTTCCAATATTAGGAAAAATTGCACCATGTTGCAAAATCACAATGAAGAAGAGAAATAGTTAAACTCTGTCACTTCTGAGTTTTGCCAAGATTTCTTGGAAAAGCCAACCTTATCAGTTATCAACAACACCGATTATTGCAACAAATGCTGTTGGATGTTTTTATTGGCGAGCGGGCTAAGTTGATTTGTCAGATTTGGTTTCTGTTCTTGTTTTGGGCCGGCAGACGACAGCTGACTTTGCGTCGCTTTCGAGCAAAGAGAAAACCTGCTAGAGGTTTTTGTTTACTTTTTTTGCCTTACTGAAAAGTAAACAAACTCAGTAAAAACAAGCTTTTTGACGCTCTTAGAGGTTTTTCGGCAATAAACGTTTTGTTTATTTTCGGGAACAAGCGAAAAATTCGTGAAACTGTGAAAATCTTGACATCTACGTGAAAATCAACGATGAGCGGCGACTTCTACCTCCGTTACTACGTCGGCCACAAGGGCAAGTTCGGCCACGAGTTCCTCGAGTTCGAGTTCCGTCCCGACGGCAAGCTTCGCTACGCCAATAACTCCAACTACAAGAACGACACCATGATCCGCAAGGAAGCCTACGTCCACAAGTCAATTATGGACGAGCTTCGCCGAGTCATCGAGGACTCCGAGGTGATGGCCGAGGACGACGCCCTCTGGCCTCAGCCTGATCGTGTCGGTCGCCAAGAGCTCGAGATCGTCATTGGCGACGAGCACATCTCGTTCACCACGTCAAAAATCGGCTCGCTCGTCGACGTCAACTCGAGCAAGGACCCCGACGGCCTCCGTTGCTTCTACTACCTGGTCCAGGACCTGAAGTGCATGGTCTTCTCCCTGATCGGACTCCACTTCAAGATCAAGCCCATCTAAACAGAACTCGAAAGAAGTGAGAGAAGCGATCAAGATCAAGGGTTTTGTACAAAGAATGTTGTGTGAAAGCGATGTTTGATGTTTCGCTCATTAGAATTAGATTTGAAAGAGGTTTCCTTACTTGGTTAAGAATAAAATTTGACAATAACACCATTCATCTTTTCTTCCAATTGGTTTATTGACTTAACGTTACTTTCTTTAAATGCCATAGTTTTTCCGAGTATTTCTAATTATGCAGTTCCATAAATTAGTTTAAAATGAGACTTTTCGTCTTGAGAGATAGGCTTCAGTGTCAGATTATTTGACTGGGGCGAAGCCAACGCGGTCGTTATCCATGTCAAACTCAGTGTAGAATCGTCCACTGAAAAAGAATATAGCAATCAATAATCTCTGCAAACGAACAATAAAAAGAGCATCACTTACATGAACACATCGCCAAGGATCCAAATGGGACCCATGGGCGGCGGAACGTCAAGCCCCATGAAGCCGGATAGGCAGACGGTCTTGCCGAACTGCTTGATCTGCATGACGTAGTCCGATCCCTTGAGCTTGTACTCGGCGCCGCCGATGGTGAACGAGATGGTCGGCAAGTTCGGGATGTCGGCGCAGTTGATCATGTACTCGCCACCGACGACGGGGGTTCCTCCAAGCAGCTTGTTGATCCTGAGGCAATATAAAATAGCTCAAGAATGTCAACATAAATTAATTCATGATGTGGTAACGTATTTACTTGGTGACTTCGGCAGAGGGGCCTGCAATAAGGCTGGTCCCGGTGTCGGCGATAGCCTGGCAACCACCCTGACAGAAGGTCTGGCCGTTCAACTTGACCGAGTCCATGCCAAACTGCCAGTACCCCTTACGAGTGACGGGGACGTAGGTGAAGTCACCGACATAGTGGTCGTGATCAGAGCCACCCAGGATGATCTCACCGCCGACGGCAGCCGAGGGGTCGCGGTTTAGGTAGAAGCTGAAGACGCCCTTAGGCACCTTGTTTTGCTTGACCATGTTGTAAAAGACAGGGGTGACCCCATCCACCGCGATCGAGGAGTAGGCCATGCCGAGGATGCCGTCGAACTTGGCCGCAACGAACGCCATGCCGGGCTCGCTCATGGCCTCGGCGAAGGTCTGCGAGGTGACGTCGACGCCGCCCATGTTGACGGTGTCGGTCGAGAGGAACCCAGAGAGGCTGCCGCTCCCATAGTGGATGTCAAACTTGGTCCCGTTCTTGACGTAGGTGGTCGACTTGTCCGAGTTGTACTTGTTGTGGAGGAGGCAGGCGATATTGGTATAGTGGCACTTTTTGCTATGAAAAAACTTGTGAAAACAGGAAAATATTAGGTATCCTACACAATACCTGGGAACCCAGAGATTAGACGAGCCAGTGTCAAAGACCACCTTGAAGCTCTGGGGCGGGGTGCCGATCGTGATCGGCCCGTAGTATTGGGCGTCCAAGTAGTTGGACAGGGGCTCGGGGTGGGGCCCGGGGGCGCCCCATCTCAGCCTGGTGTACTTGATGCTCGTGTCGACCTCGTGAAAATGGCGGCGGGCAGACTTGACCTTTGTCAGGGGGATGCGGACCAGGGCCTCCGAGGCGACGGCGAGCCCGACCAACAGCACGATCAGCAAGTGGCACTTCATCGTGATCTTGAACAAGTCGATCCTGGAGATCGCAATTTTAAAGCGCAATTTACAAACAACAAAAACGCAATGACTAATCTTTGCTGAGTGTTGATGTCTGGACTGGGGAGTGCAGAATCGTACTAAATATCTAAGTTGAGAATAAAAATTCGTATATGTGATATGATATCATATGTGGTACTTGACTCTGACCATAGCAACACTTTTTGTATGGCTTCGTTGTCTTCTGATATCGTTTCAACACCGGCAAAATACACAGATGATATGAAGGAAGAAGACTGGATTGACAAGTTTTTATAAGAAGAATCCAAATGACTTTAACTTCCAATCTTGTAAATGTTATCGAGAGCTGTTCTTTTTTCCACGGAAGGGGAGTTTCTTGTGATTGAACAAAGAATGAAACTGGAATTGGGAAATATTTTAAACAAATGCATTTTTTACCGATCGGACGTCGAACCATAATATTTTTCTATAATTTCACGAAGTTTTTTATTGAACACATTTTGGCACCACTCATCAAAACAAATTAATTCATCTATACACTTTTCTTGAGTCCAAGTACCCCTACCATGAGCAGGACTTCCAGGAGAGCAGGCAACCCTGAACACAAGACGAAGATCCACCAGAAGAGGTTGCAGTCCCAGACGTCGAGGGCGAAGTAGCCCAACACCACGGCGGCCGACGCGTGTGCCGTGATCGAAACCAGGGTCACCGTGGGCGCCCCAAACATGGACAAGCCCGAGAAGAACCCTATAAAATGAGCCCTGTTTCTAGTGTTAGATCATTAAAAAATAATTTCTTACCCAGTAGTTCGACGACGAGCAGCCCAATGGCTACCCCGAGGCCGGTTGCGAGCTCGATGTCTTTGCGTTCATAGTCAAGTTCTGTGTGATCGAGAGGCAAGCAGGCATGGATATTTTCATGTCTTGAAATCAGCAAAGTTAGGGTCAAGATAAGATGAGCGATGATAGTCAAAAACCTGAAAAAATCAAAACCGATAACTATGCTGAAAATTACGATTAATTATACTGTAATTACCTGGTTGGTACCAGGCCTGCAGCATGTAACATTTTTTCTTAAAATTGATAGCGAGCTTAGTCAGACAACTAAATAATTGAAGCTTGAAAGCAATTGTTGGTTCATTATTGAGTATGTCCAAAACAGGTATGGTTGTTTTAACTCTGGCTTTCACTGAAAATGGTCTTCGAAACAGCGCGCGTTTTCACAGAAAAAGAACCAATACAGCAAATATTTAATTAGTACTTTGTAATGCATTTATTTATGCTATTTCGGGTGTGTGCTAAAAATACAAGATGACATTTTGGAATTTACAAATACAGGCCCTCGGGAGTTCCCTCCTGTTTGCGATACAAAACATTTTCCTTGGATTTCTTGAAGTCCTCGTCGGTGACCTTCATGCGACGCTCCCTGAGCGCCATCAGGCCGGCCTCGGTGCAGATGGCCTTAATGTCCGCTCCAGAGAGATCATCCTTGGCCAAGATGTACTCATTGATGTTGACATCTTCAGCTAATGTCATCTTGGTGGTGTGGATGTTGAAGATCCTCCTCTTGGTCTTCTCATCGGGCAAGGGGAACTCAATCTTTCTGTCAATGCGACCAGGCCTGATCAGAGCAGGATCCAGGGAATCAATGCGGTTGGTTGCCATGACAACTTTGACATCACCGCGTGAATCAAATCCATCCAGCTGGTTGAGAAGCTCCAACATGGTCCTCTGGATCTCCCGTTCACCTCCTGAATTAGACTCGTAGCGCTTGGTGCCCACAGCATCGATTTCATCAATAAAGACAATGGAAGGGGCATGCTCCTCGGCCACCCTGAACAGCTCCCTCACCAGCTTGGGGCCATCGCCCAGGTACTTCTGGATCAGCTCAGATCCCACAACACGGAGAAAGGTAGCAGACGTCTGGTTGGCCACAGCCTTAGCCAGGAGGGTTTTGCCAGTTCCAGGTGGCCCATAAAGGATGACACCTTTGGGAGGTTTGATGCCCATCTCCTCGTAGTATTCAGGATGGGTAAGTGGCAGCTCCACCGACTCCTTGATCTCCTGAATCTGCTGATCCAGGCCACCAATGTCAGCGTAGGTTTCCTGTGGCGCCTTGTCCAACTTCATGACAGTGACCATGGGATCTGTGTCATCTGAGAGAACACCAACCACAGCATGGACCTTGTGGTTGAGCAGGACAGAGCATCCAGGCTCCAATTGATCCTTGTCCACAAAGCTGAGGATTGAGACGTAGTGCTCAGAGCCAACAGAAGTGGAGACAATGGCATGGTTGTCATCAATGATTTCCTCCAGACTGCCAACGCTCATTGGTGTTCCTCTCAAATCATCGACCTTGGACCTCTCCTCCTCAATCTTTTCCTCTTGGGGCTTCAGGCGCTCCTGGTTGCGGATGAACTCTTCCTCCATGAGAAGATAGTCCTTGATGCGCTCCTGCTTAAGCAGCCTCAGCCGGCACTTGGTATGCGGAGTGATCAGGGGCAACTTGGAGGCGGTGTCAGGTCCCTTGACCTTCTTGCGTTTCTTTCCAACTCTGGTCGGCACTGGGGGCTCGTACTTCTTCTTCTCCCCTTTGTCATTTTTCTTGCCTCCCTCGCCGCCGGCTCCAGACTGCTGGTTGCCCATGTTAAATAACTCGTAGAACGCCTGGTTCGGTTCACTGTCCAAAAGGCTTAAAAGTCCGACAAATCGGTGAAAAATATCAAAGTTTTTCAGTTTTCCGATGATTTTGCACTTTTTGTTTTTATGATGGACCGAAAATAACTCAACTTCAATAATTTCTGGTTTTGAAAAGGACCATTTTCGGGAAAAAGTCTTTCAGTTCACTGCTCCATTTAGCAATGCCCAAAATGTCAAAATTAGTGCAGAAAAAATAGTTTTTTAAGCCATTAGTTACTTACATTAAATTTTAAAGATTTTGTTTTTGCTTTAAAATTATCTAGACAACTTCCTCAAAAGTGACCGCAAGTGTCACATCAAAAAAGTCACGCAACCTTTCTTTAAAAAATTGTGAAAACTGAAAACTCATAATTTTCATTTAACATGTATTCGCTTAAGATTCATGGATTAACTGTAAAAATATGCTCATGAACTGTCGTCGGCCTTTTTCGTTCGTTTCGCTTCGGGTTCGTCGTCACTGCTCTCGGACCCTTCGTCCTCGGACGAGCTGCTCTCGTTCTTGATGTCCTCGTCGTCCGCGTCCGGGTTCTCAGCGTTGACGTTGTCTTGTTCATCTTGTTGTTCAGGAGAAGCATCACCTTTTTCAGGAGCCTCTGGCTCGGGTTCGAAGTTGGTCTTCTTCCACATCTTGGCCATGGCCAAGAGCTTGAGGTTGGGCTTGGCGCCCTCGTCCTCGGGGAAGATGTAGTCGAAGTACTCCTCCCAGCCGCCAACATCCTGGCCCCCAGGGGCGTCTTCATCCTGCTCAATGCGTCGCCGCTTTTTGATCCGCTTCGGCATGAGGTCGCGCACTTTTTTCCTATCCTCGTCCTCGCCATTCTCCTCTTCAAAGTCCCGCCACGCTTCCAACAGCATCAAACGGAACTCCTTGGCCTGAGCCTGATCAGTCGGGTCGGCCGCGTTGCAGGCCTCCCGCAACCTCTGGTTGGCCTCGTCGTAGACGCCCCGAGCGCGCCTCACGTTCGACCCCACGTCGTCGGCATCCATGGTCATGCTCTCGAACTGTGCCAATGACAGCCAAACTTTGACATGAGTGGTCTTGTTTAGCAATCGCCGATAGAGCGCTCTGGCCTTATCGTTCTCGCCCTGCTCGATTTCAAAATCAATGTACTGTTTCCACAACAGCTCGGGCATGTCCAATCGTGGCTGGTTGACGGCAAGTTCATAGATCGCCCGAGCCCGATCGACGTCGCCCAGGAGGGCCTCCAACTCGGAGAACTTCATCCAGGCAGAGCAGTTTTCGGGATCGAATAGCAGGAACTTCTCGTACAAGGTCCGACACCGTTGGAACTCTCTCAACTGGATCTCGAGGTCGATGTAGCCCCGGAAGAGCTTGGCTTTGGGGCAGGTGCCGAGAGCCCGCCCAAGGGCGAGCCTGGCTTTGGTGACGTCCATTTGTCGGATCTCGAACTGCGCGTAGAACAGCCACATCTTGGCGAAGGTGAACTTCTTGTGCGGGATCAGGTCGATGCAGGCCTTGTACACCTGCCTGGCTCTGTCCATGTCCTTGGTCTCGAGCTCCTCGAAGACGGCATAATTGATCCAAAGATAAATGTATCGCCGCCAGAATCGCTTCTCTTTTGATGGCGGAACGTTGGCGATCGCCCTCTCGTACGTCTCGCGAACGACGTCGACGTCGCCCTCGGTCTCGACGACGCGGATGAGGTCGAACCAGGCGTCGTAGTTGGTCGGGTCCTTCAGGATTTCCTCCTCGTAGCCGAGCTTCCGCTTCTTCATGATCACGTTCTCGATGCCGACCCGCTCGCCGAACTTCTTCTCGTGAATCGTGTACGCTTTGTACAGCTCTTCGCACCTTTCCTTGGGCATGTTGTCCAAAGCGTATTTGTAAATGACTCTGGCTCGCTCATGCTCCTTGAGGCCCTCCTCGAACTGGGCGAAGGCGATGAACAGCTTCTCGTCGGCATACTCGGCAACCCCGTAGAAGTCCACAGCGTCCATGAAAATCTGCCGGGCTTTGGACTCGCCCAAGGATGGTGGCTTGGTGAATCTGTGTACGAACTTAGCCATTCGAATCCGATTCTTCACGGAAGGATGGCAATTGACAAACCGCTCGTAAATTGTGGTGGCCCTCTCGTATTCTTTGTAGCGCATTTCAAAGTTGATGTAGGTCAGCCAATACTGCTCCTCGGGCTCCCACTCCATCCAACGCTCGAAGATCGCCCGACACCCGGGAATGTTTTCCAGCATCTCCTCCATGTAGGTGTACTTCATCCAGAGCTGGTTGGCTCTCGGCAAGATGGTGACGGCACGATCCCAGAGATTTCTCGCGTGGTTGACCTGCTTGCATTTCATCTCCATCTCGGCATACTTCAGCCACAGCCCGATGTTTCTGTGATCGACGTCCAGAGCTCTTTCGTACACCGATCTGGCGCGGTCGATCTGATTCTGGGCCTCCTCCCACTTGGCGTACTTGAGCCAGTTGGACATGACGGTGCGGTTCTTGCGCAGGCTGTCCTCGAACTCCTTGCGCTTACGCATCTGGTAGTCGGCCAACTCGTCGGCATCTTGGATTTTCTGCTTCGGAGGAGCCGGTACAATTTCGAGTTGTCTCTCTTTGGCCTCACGGAGAAGCTGCTCGGCTGTGATCTGGAGGTTGGCCGGTGCCTTGTTCTTGACCTTTGCGACCTTCGGCAACTTGGGGGCCTTGCCCTTGCCCACGGGCACACTCCCCGAGGGTCCGTCGTCGTCCATGGT
>JAAUYL010091659.1_pt1 | contig 10869 bp, 12 predicted proteins | sample 7278011 | NCBI WGS metagenome assembly JAAUYL01 (sample SAMN14350225, study PRJNA611818) | marine sediment metagenome | isolation source: surface marine sediment (1.8m) | place: French Polynesia: Moorea | collected 2018-08 | reverse complement strand
TGAAAATGCTCTACGGTTTTTTGAATCGGCCAAAATTAGGGCTAAAAAATGGTGTATAAGTTTTTGTTGTCATCCATTGGGAACCCCACTTGCCGAGGACATTTTCGGAATTAATGGATAAAAAGTTTAATTTTAGTTAAATTTCTCTATAAAAAGAATCCTTTGTGTAGGTGGCGGCGGTGGTGGCGCTACTGCAAATAATAAATATTTATGTTTGTTTACGTTTTGTATAAAAGGCTGGCTCAATCTATTTCAATTCTGTACATATAACGAATAAAATAACAACAACAACAAAACAACTTATTCATTCCTTTCCATGATTTTGCGTTGTTCCAGTATTTTGTAGAAGTGTCGCTGTGACATTGTTGAGAATGGATTCGTCAATTCTTGTGATAAAAGTTGTCACCAATTCAAGTCCTTGCATTCCCAGGACAAGCCACAAAAGAGCGCAGGCCCACTTTTTTCTCATCATTCGAATGCAAAGATGCTCTCTCTGCTCTACAGATGGCGGCATTGGCGGCGGCGGGGACGAGTTTGAAGCTAGACCGGCTTCAAGGTTGTCAACAACGATTTTCTCCATCATTGCTTTCCTCCTACCCTCCTGTCTGTTCAAGCTTTCTCTTTTTAAGACTTGTTTGTGTGCTGCAATGTCACCTCCCTCAATCCATTGATGGAGACACTTCTGTGATAGACACTGTAGACGACAAGATGGAGCGGGTGATTGTTCTGCGTTGAGAAAGTAAATGCCAAATTGACATGTCCAGTCTTGGTCAGATGTTTGTGCACACCACCACATTGATGACCTGATGTGTCAATGGCATACAGACACAGGTTATTGGTAAATTCCTTGTAGCTCAATGGGATTGTATATGGGGAATTGAGCTGCAGTGTGTCCACAAGATGGAGGTACTCTCGCAATGCCCCACTCTCTGTCGTAAAATCAGGTCTAAACATACGAGTAGGATAGGTCTGGTCGTTGATTTCCCAATACACAGAGGATACATTATATGGTTTGAAGGCAAAAGGGTTTGATGTGATTTCTCCGTTATAACTGCTTGACTTTACAAGGCCACAAAGAATGAGCTGTGGGATCTCTCCAATGCTAATATTGCTCACAATGATTGAGCCCATGTTTGGAGGAATGACATGCGTTGTGATTTTTCCAAAGGGAAAAGCATAGTTGGCTGGCGTGGTCAGCAGCATGCTTGCATGTTTCTCGCTTATTTTTGGATTTACCACGACATGTCTCACACTCAGAGTCAGCTCTTTGAAGCGAAGTCTGTACTTTGTATTACTGTCCGGGGCCAGAAAATAGAAATTTGGGTCACCAACAGTGAGCTTGACTCTCATCCCCACCCCTGGAACAAGGTACAGATTTGAGCTGAACAAATCGACATGTAGGGGGACTGAAAAACACGGCTTGCCAACAAGCATGTCTTTTCGTACGTCAAATTGAGTATTTTTTGCAGCAGAATTATTGCCAGTGTCTGTATTTTTCGTATTTTGGTCAGCTTTCCCAGGTTGGTCCATGACAAACATGTTGGCCTGCTTCAAGAAGGTGGACCTAGCTTCCCGTGAGGTAGATAGTGTTGTTTCAAAGAAACTCTTATAGGCATATGTGTAAGAACTTATGTCTGCGACCTCCACCCCATTGAGCTGTACACTGACTTGACGAAAAACTGTGGAGGGAAGCATTTGAATGCAGCTAATATTATCTGCTGTAGCTGCATCCTGCCACTTTGCTGCAGCAGTGTCAGTTGCTTCCACAAACTTGGTCAAATGAAACTGTCCCTCGAGTCTGACTTGATTGAGTTGAGTGTAATCCAAGCTTGGTGGTACGTTGAAATCAATGACATCTGGATCGTCTATCAAGGGGACCAGTGGTTGGTAAAACATGGTTCTAGATCCTTCGATAACATGGTCTTCTGGTACTTTGCGAAAAATGTCCAATGGACTTCCCAAAAACTCATTTTCCTGGGTCCCTGTAGGACCCAGTCCAGGCTTGGCTGGGGAAATACTGCTGGACATGATTGCAATTTTTTGGGTATAAAAGTTTGAGCAAACTCTGAAAACATCATAGTCTCTGTCCATCCTTTGTTTAGGTTGGATATGCAAGTGAAAAACATCAAAGCTAGCCTGAAAATCCGTTTCAAAGGGGACATGTGCAACACTAAAACATTGCCCTACAGCTTGGACTGGGTCGAGAAGCAATGTGTCAGCAAAGGTTTGACATACAAGAGACTCCCCAACTTTGTTGTGACTCGCCACATTGACAAAGTACATGTGACCTACTTTAGACCCGGTGCGACAAATATCCACTCTAACATTACAGGGTGTGCTACATTTGATCGAGTACAATCCATCGCCAAGGAAGTGGTGGACTTTGTTTTTGCAGCCCCCAATCAGCATCTTGTGGATCAAGCCGACATCAGTGTCAATATTGACAACATAAGCACAGTGTCCTATCCAGAAGAAGCCAGTCAATGTCCCCCACTGGACTTTGACACGCTCATTCCCATTCTAGAACATTACGGATACATCTGCAGGTATAATCCAGAAAGTTTTAGTGGACTCTGCGTCAGGAATCGCAGCCCCCAAAGTCATTCAAGCGCATGGTACCTAAATCCTTGCACTGCAATCATTTATCGAACAGCAGCAGTCATCATCCTTGGAGGCAAAACAGTTGAACAATGTCGTTCCATGGACAAGGACATGCGGAAATTATTTGTCCTCATACAATCACCGGAGTCGTTGCCATAGATGGAGAAAGCACTGGAGCATGTCACGACTGTCGCTATGCTCTAATGGAAAAGGGAGGAGGAGGAGGAGGGGACAACTTTGACGACAATCATTCAGGCATGGTGTACAATCCAATACAGGATCGCTACTGCTTTCTTCCAGAAGATGGTGGTGATGTCAACAAAGCATTGTGTGACCAAGTCCTCTACGATTGGTTCTCCAATGTCCATATTCCTCCCATCTTTATCCAAGATGTGCTTGAGGTTTACGAAAGGGTTGGACAAGATCAAGATGGACCACCTGATGCACCACCCCCATCCGGACAACCTGTTCATGTTGGACTCCTTGCCACGAGTGTCTATGTCACCCTCAAAAAAGAAGGAATCCCCAGAACTCTTCGAGAAATTTCTGCTATGACAGGTGTGAGTCATAAACATTTGACATCTCTGCTCAAGAAACATTTTCCTCGAGATCGACCGGTCCAACCTCAAGATCTTGTCATGCGATTTGTGTGTCAACTTGGACTGACAAGGAGAGAGGCTCTTCATATCAACAATATCATTTGGTCTCGGGCTCATTCTTGCAATCCTGCAACTGTGGTGGCCGGTCACATTGTCCAATACTTGAAACAAAACAATAGAACAGACATCACTGCCAAGACCGTATGCACTGAACTCGGTGTAAGCCCAGTTTCTGTGAGAAGATACTTAAAAAGAATAAACATCTAAATCTTGTAAATATACTTGAAGTTGTGAAATACAGACGCCCAGAGAGCAAAAATGTCGTACAGTCATCCCATCATTCAACCTAGAAAAGAGCATCAGCCTGTCGCTGGACTAGCCTCTGTTCGACGAAAACTTGTATCCATGCCAGCAGCAGCTCAGCCTCCTTCCATTTTAAATGTTGGACAGGGTGGTGCAGAAGTTGAGAGTGTTGCTCCACCGCCTCGTCCGCCGCCTTCGCCAATCACAATTGACACTCCTCCTAAAAAGGAGAAGAAGAAGCGTAGGAAAGCTGTGGACAAGTGGTCAAATGAACCAGTTCTAAAGAAGCCAGGCAAGTTGTCCAAGCCTCGTCGTCCATAATGTCTGATACATCCGATGCCGCCCTCAAAATTCTCCATGAAAACTATGAAAATCCTGGACATGTGCTGGCATTTGCTGCCCCCTCTACAATATACAAGTACTTCAACGGAGAGCTTTCTATGGGAAAGATCAAAGACTACTTGAGCAGCAGCGATGTCTATACACAACATAGGGAAGTAAGAAAGCCAAAGTATCAAAATCCTACTTTTGTCAGGCAACTTCGTGAACTCATTCAACTTGACTTGGCCACCTTTGATGACATGAAAAGGCACAACGAGGGCTATGCCTGGATGCTTGTGGGTATTGATTGTCTTTCTAGAAAGCTCTTTGTCGAGCTCATTAAAAACAAAAAGAGTGACACGGTTCTCAATGCTTTTAAGCTCATGCATGAGAAGATGGGACAAGGTGACCCACCCCCACCAGCCATAAAAAAAATCGTCTCAGATTCTGGAAAAGAGCTAAATAATAGGATTTTCAAAAAGTATTGTAAAGACAACAACATTAACTACTACTTACCCTCCAGATCTGCTCATGCCACCACCGTGGAGAGAGCGATTAGAAGTCTCAAGGGACTGATTGGAAAGTACATGACCAGTTCTGGTAGTTTGACATTTCATCATGTCCTCCCCCAGATTGTAGAAACATATAACACTCGACCCCATCGCATGGTGGGGGATTTTTCCCCAAGGGACATTGAGGCGGACCCTAGAAAGCTCGAGATTGTCAAGGAAATCAACGAGGAGAAGTGGAGCAAAATTCCCCCTAAAAAACCCCAGTTCCAGGAACAGCAACTTGTCCGCATAAACAAGTACGAGGGTAGCTTTCACCGAGCTTACCAAAAACACTTTTCCCAAGAGCTTTTTAAAGTCTACCGTGTACTCACTCACATGCCTATACCTTTGTACATGCTTGTAAGTCTAGATGACAAGGAAGTCATACGGGGGAATTTTGCAGGAAATGAGCTGGTAGCCGTCAAGATAACAAAGAGTCTACATATTGACAAGATACATAAAACAGAAGCAGATCGTATACAAGTCAGCTTCAAGACTCTGCCTGCCAGCTATAAGGTGTGGATTATGAAAAATCAACTGTATGAATGAAATATTGTACTTAAATAAGCTTTGCTTTTGTACTTGAAATAAATATCATCATGGAGGAAGAATACACTGTGTGCTTATTGAGTGACGGTAGTCTTGTCTACTATCCAGACAACCAACCATCCAAGTTTACCAACTTGATTCAATCGAATTTGTTGAGGCCCAATGTTCGCCAATCTCTGTCAGCAGACTCGCCTCGTCAATCTTATTGGGAATGCTGTTTGACTGAACTCGCTTTTCAAGCTGACTACATGACAACACTGTCTCCCCAGCATCCAAGAGCTTTCACCTTGTGCTTGGCAAGCTATAAGTGCGACAGTGAATTTGAAGTTGAAAATTCTCCATACCTCAGAGCGGATCGACCGGAAGACATTTGGGAGGCTTTCGAATCTCAACAACCCTATTATTTGCCTGACAAAACCATGCATCTGGCTGAGCTAGCTTATGACATTACAGCAAAAACGGATCTCTGGTCCTATTATAGCTATTCAGACAAACAGTTTACCATTAACAAAATTGAAGATGATGAGGGTACTTATCGAGAACAGGTCCTTTGGATACACGAAACTTTTTTCGCTTACTTCAATGGCCCATTCAAAGAAGCAGACTTGCATGCATGGGTGATCAAAAAGATTTTACCAGATGAACAAGTCTATTATGTGTTTCCGCTAACTATATGGAGAAAACCATTGTTTACGAGACTCCGACAGTTCAGATCAAGAGTAGATATACCTACCATAATAACATACAGGACTCCTTCCATCATCAAAGTCCAGTGTCCAGAAGTAGAAAGTCAGCCCCATCAATCCCCTGTTTTGGGTCTTGTCCCCTTGTCTTACAATAATAGGGGGTTCCAGCATATTTGCTTCAAGCATAAACAGTTTTTCCCCCTCAGAGATGCTGAGCCTAAGCAAATCTCAATCCATCTTCGAGAATTATCTGGAAACAGCTTTGTCCCGCTTAAAAAAAGAGAGACACCCACCCTTGTTAAAATTGTACTTCGTCGAAGATATCTACCTGAAAACAAGTTTGTAAACATGCCGGTCACCAGGGACATTGTTGTACATGCTATATCTACGTTTGACAATGTCATGGAACCACCAAGTTCATTGAGAATGCGACTGACTCAAAATATTCCCATGACAAATATCAACTACTCGGTGGCTTTGACAAGTCTCTCATTTCCTATTTCTGTCACACTTCCTCTCACAACAGAAGAATTGACTGTCACCATCACTGTTCCCAAAGCAAGATATGAAGAGCCAACCAATTATGTCACATTTACAACTGTGTTTCCCTCCTTTATTCATGATGTGGAAACTCTAATACATTTTTGCAATGAAAATTGTGGAGGGTATTTGCGAGGAGCCGTCACAGAGTCTGGACAATTTCAACTCGTAAATACGGTGCATCATACAATTCCCAAGGGGGAGAGAGGCATCAAGTTTGAAATGAGTTTTCCCCTCTTTGAATTCTTGAACGGCAGACCTCTACTGCCAACTTCCAACACAACAACTGCCAAGAAAACTTTTGAGTTTAGCACCACCCATACTTTTGATCGACGATTGGATGCATCCAGATTTTTTCCCAAGCTCATGTACATCGAATCCGACTTGGTCAAGCCAAGTCTTGTGGGTGGACAGCAAAGACAACTACTGAAAATAGTTCCACTGGATACTCAACGATTCTACCTTGGACAATATCACACCATCGACTTTCAACATTTGGACTTTTATCCCATCGCCTTGACAGAGGTCCGCGACATTCGCATCAATTTGTGTGACCAATCTGGCAACCATTATCCTTTCCCAAAAAACACTGATGAGAGCCAGGAAAACATTGTCCTAACTTTGCTATTTTCACCCACAATTGCTCAATCAACAATGCCTATGTTGTCTCTACAATAAATAGTTTGGTTTTATTTATGAACACTTTTTGTTTACATTTATTTCACACAGGTGTACTTTATTACATACTTTATGGATGACTATTTACAATGAATGCAGCTGCAAGAAAAGAAACAGATTTTTCGGCGACATTTCTACATTTACTTAGTTGTACATTTCGAAGGGAGGAGGTGCGTTATGAGAGGCTGGGGTCTGCGACGGAGACACTCCAAAAAAGTTTAAGGCTGAATTTTGAAGCTGATTTTGACCTCCTCCTCCGCCTTGATGATTGGCCTTCTCCTCAGCTCTCTTCTTCTGGTTGTTTTCAATGCGGGCCCTGAGCAGATCGGTCATCTTGGCAAGCAAAAGCATCATGGACTCCACGTCCTCGGCAATGTCGTATGGTCCATTGGCTGCCTGCTTGAGAATGGCCGGCATGAACTTCTTGATGAGAAATTCTCCCAACAGTCTCTGTGTGCTCGCCAAAAAGAAGGTCATGGCGAGGGGGAGCAAGCTCACGATAATATTGAGAGAGCTTCTCAAGTCTGTGTCGATGGAGATGCTTTTGCCAGACTTCTCGTAGTTTTTGGTGAACATGACAACAGGAAACTCTCGCTGATTTCCCCACTTGCTCTGATACTTGACCTTTGCCAGTGACATGTCAGTGCTCTTGCTGATGGCAACCTTTTGAACAACCTCGACATCCCTTGGCTTCTTGAGTGCTGCACCACTGCCGGCCTCACCAAACATGTTCGAGGTCGCCGTCGCACTGAGACCGCTCTGCTCAAGAAGGGCTTTGACAGCCCCATCCTCGACCCCCTCTAGAGAAGACTGTGCATCTTGAGCATTGCGATGGTGCGATTCAGCTGTGATCGCATTAGAGGTCGGTTGCCCAGCGCCGCTTTCTTGACCGCTCCTGCCTTCTTCTTCTTGTTCTTCTTGACCTTCCTTTTGGCCTTCCTTTGCTTGGGCTTCAAGCGCTTTGACTTGACTCTTGAGATCTTGGAGCCTCCTTTCGTAGGCGGCTTCGAGGCTGCCCCCTTCTTGTTCTTTTTCGCAGCCATCACGCATCTTCACCCTCCTCTTCTTCTTGTTAGAGTTGTTTAGGGAAAGATTGTCGTTGACAAGCTCGTAGTCTTCGTTGTCAGAGAGAGCGACAGTTGAAGCTGAGGAACGGATGTCAGTTTCAGAATCATTGAACTCCTCCACCACGACCACCTTCTTTCTCTTCTGCTGCTGCTCAGCCTTCTTTGACTTTTTCACGGTAGGATTGTTTGTACGGGTCTTCATGCTTCACAGCACAAGAGGGAGGGAGAGAGAGAAGAAACACATTAGTTTTATGATACACTAAATGTCAAGTTTATAGTGTCAGTACATAGCCACATCCATTCTCGCTGCCGCCACCACCACCATCAAGTTTATGTTTTATTCTAGATGAGGCTCATCAAAGGAATGAAAGCCGAGCCTTTTGGCTACTTGCTTTACTTGTTGCTTGATTGACAAAAATTCTCCCTCCTCTGGCACCTCATTTGCTATTTCCACAATGCCATTTAGAGCTTGTCTACAATTATAGAGCCACATGTTTGTCTGATCTCGCTCAGCAAAGATTGCATAGAAAGAGACAGTCACAACTGGACCTTTGATCTTTGTCATGTCCAGAATGCCTTCAATCATCTTGAGGGAAGAGCAAAACACGCTCAAGCAGTTCCCATAAAGTTGGCACCAGTTCGGAGATGTTGATGTCTCTCGATTGGCTTTTGCAAACATTGCACAGTGATCAATCCTCCGTTGAAAATATCGGGCATGCAGCGAGAGCTCATCAATGATGTCATACATCATGGATCGGATGACACTCTGCCAGATTGTGCTTGAATGCCTCCCCATACCATAAACTTCTATTGCCATGTCGTTGGATTCAAAGAGGATGCAATGGAGCAGATTAAGGAGCTCCAGCATTTCTTCACACTTTGATCTGGCAAGTGAAGCCAATCTTTTGTGCCATTCAATGCCAGCACCAACACTGTTATAATACAAGTCAATGTGCTGCTTTGGATCGACATGGGTGGCGGCGAGGCTGGCTGGATGTGGTCTGGCCATTGTTCTACAATCACAGGTAAATATTCTTACCTTGACTTTTTTTGCTTTCAAGTTTGATGCTGGTTGGATAGTAGCTGGGTACTGAGGGCAAAACTGTCGATGCTTGCTTTTATACAACAAGCAAAATTGTTCTCCAATGTTCTGTGTGTCAACTTTGAGCTCTAGAAGCTAGAGAGGGAAGCACTCTCAGCAGCAGCGCCATCTTTGCATTTCCAGAACAAATGCAAATCAACCGAGACTGTCTCACCCTCTTTGTATCTCTGTTGCTCCTATGCCTCCTCAGTTTCAAGTTTTAGTCGTTGTTAAACAGTGATACAACATGGACTCCCAAGACCTGACGAGGAGGTTAATCCGGCGCATTAATTTAATCCAGGCATCCTTGGAAGATGTCGAGGCAGACGTGTGGACCTTGCGCCAAATTTTACATGAACAAAACATGGAGCTTGAAAGGCAAGAAGTGCAACAGCAACAGCAACAACAACAACAACAACAACAACAACAACAACAAGAAGGTAAGCTCTACAGCTCAAATACTCGTATGTCATAATATTAATGTAATGATTGAATATTTTAGGACAGCGTAGAGATCCGTCATTATATGATGTGGCCAATTATCAAAGCGAAGATGTTCCACCGACTGTAAGGTAGACAAGAAACTGTTTTGAATGGCATTTGCATTTGCTTGAACTTTATTTTATATATCTAGCTCTGACACCTATTGGAACGGGAAGACCTGTGATATGGTCCAAGATTTAATCCAGACCCTTAATCTGGATTATTTCCCGCCACTCTCGCCGCAGCAGGAGGAGGTCCTTATTCGAGAGGAGCAAAAAGAACAACAACAACAACAGCAGCAACAACAACAACAACAGCAGCAACAACAACAACAACAAGGACAACAAGGACAACGACAACAACGATGGCCAAGCCCACCACCACCAAAACAGCCCCCTCCATTTAGTCACTTGTGGTAAAATGGTAAGTTTTTTTATTGCTCTATTTATATCTAAGTACGTAGATACACTTTGCAATCTTGTCCTTGTCTTTTTTACAGATCACGTGAAGCACCCCTCCAAACAAGAAAACTTAATGACTTTTCACCAAGAAAAAGAAGTGTACATAAATGTGTGTGTTGTTAGTCGCAAAACTGTGCAGTGTGTGTATAGATTGCATCATTGATTTTCCCGAGAAAAAATGGAGAAGTTGGTGAAGAAGATTTACAAGATCAAGCCGAGTCAAAGCCCTAAATTACGCCGATTTCAAGTCCTGGAGGAGTGTTGTTGTTCTGAGCAAAGATGCACAAAAACTCTTCTCGTTGAATCCCTGGTGAATAAGATCAAAAAGCTAGAGGAAGAGCTTGAAATGGCAAAAAGGCAGACCGCGCCAAAAGCTGTATCACATCATCGTATCCCAGTTGTGCCAATCAAACCTCGCTATAAATATACGCGTTTTCCTTGAAGATTTTTCTACTATGTAGTCAATATGATTAGTGTTCTTTTCAATTGAAATTGTTTCACAATGATTTTCTGCATAATAAACAACGAGTAGTCTTTTTACAGAAAAAAAACATAGAGCATGCTCGTCTATCTACTTTTTTGCTAAATATTTTTTAATGATGTCGCTCGACGCTGGCAAATCTTGCCCCGGTAATTCTAGATTTTTCTTAGAAATTTTCTGTCGTTTTTGTTTGTGACATGTTGCTGAAATATTTTTCCTCGACTCCCTCGTTTTCATGCATGATTGGTTTTGTAGCCCCGTGCTTTGTTTTTCTCCCCTAGATTTATTTTCACCCCCAATTTTATTTTCACAGCCACTTCAAGCCTCATTGACATTGTGACTTCATGCTTGACTTGCTGTCTCCAGGCCCAGACTTTGATTCTGACCCATTTTGCACCCCAGACAAACTTCATGCCTCATTGACTTTTAAACAGGTGAAGTTCAAACTTTTTTTGTATGACCACTTTC
>JAAUYL010023568.1_pt1 | contig 10872 bp, 7 predicted proteins | sample 7278011 | NCBI WGS metagenome assembly JAAUYL01 (sample SAMN14350225, study PRJNA611818) | marine sediment metagenome | isolation source: surface marine sediment (1.8m) | place: French Polynesia: Moorea | collected 2018-08 | reverse complement strand
TATTTCCATCTACTAAGTATGTAGCATATTTGGTTGCCTTTTGAGAAAGTCTATGTCTACCGGGAGCTCTAGAGAACCGCCAGCGGTAATGAGAAAGCCAACGGTTGTGTCTACGGATAACCGTTGTACTATTAACGTGCCGCTACTTTCCGCTGTGGTTGTGGCAGCCGGCCGGTTGGGTTAATAATATACAACGCCGGCCGATGCTCAAGGGGACTCTACAGTGCGTTGAGCGCCCTCCTGGAGCTTTCTAATTTTACTTTGGTGGCAGCGCCCACAACTGCCAGTAGGGGGAAAGTAGTTTTTATTGTCAGCAGTTGTGTCCCCGCGATCTACACAGTAACTCTCAGCTGTTGTGCACTACACGACTTGCTTCCTTTAAAAAGTCGGTCCTGTGCTTCTAGTTCTAACGAACACAACAAGAAGAAGTAAGAACCTGCAACCACGAGAACTTCAGTATCATACTATCGACGAGACCATTTACTTTTACAACCATTAAAAATTTACGTGGCGGTGCGGCCGAAATTTAAAAATACTCTTACCTAAGTATGTGCAGAGCACTTTTTTTGAAGAGGACCATTCTAAATTCAAAGTGATATCGGACACGACGCTGTGGGACTAACAATTAAGGTAGGTAAACTTTCAGTACTTAAACTAACATTGTAAATCGATAAACAAAACAATCCAACAATCAAAATGTCAGTCAAACGTAAAAGTATTTTCTTGGTGAAACTTGAAAGGTTAAGTGACAGACAGAAAGGTCGATTACTTGAAAGCTTTAATTTTTGACAATAGAATGAGAATACAAAAAAAGAGCGAATAGACTCTGTTCGTACTCGTACTTAAGTAGGTAAATAGAGGTACGACGACTCGTCGCTCGATAATCATAAATCACGCACAAATTTGACATGGAAAGAACAGAAACAAGCGGCTTCGAGGAGGGATTATTTCCCGATAATAATGTTCCCAGAAATGTGCCTTCAAAGAAAGGCTTCACCAATAAATGTAGGGCGGGACAGCCAGAGCATTTTTTCACCGTTAAAAAGCAGTTAGACCATTCATTTCTCAAGACAGTACGAGTCTATCTACCAATACCAAGCAGTAGTGTTTGTTTGGTGCATGTAATGCACAGAGCAGAAGCCATAGAATGGTTAAATGAAGCACGAAAAGCAGTTGTCTCTCCGTCTCCTCATTAAGTGTGAACGACAACGAGCAAGTAAACAGTGAACAGATAATAATGAACTGGGAGTCTGGTCCTTTTCTCGTATATCTATTTAGTACAATGTCAATGCTGCTGCTGCTGTTAGAACAAGGAATATGCATTACTGCGAACACATTGTGTTGGGATAGCATAGACCATAGAGGACGACAAGGGATGGTAATTGGAAAACTACCGCTGTGGAAACTGCAGTAAATGTAGAGACGTGTTTCTACCATAGGGCATCATTTATTTACAACAACTTTTTCTTGGCTCACAAGAGAGCCATTTCTAAACTAACCCAATTACTTTACTTTACTTTGCAGCCTCTAGTTAAACGTCAATGGAAGCAGTTACGACAACATAGCGACACACCATGTCGATACCAGCAGCCGTAAGGTTGGAAAACGAGCGGAGGAGGAAGGTGGCCATCAAATGCCTGGAGCTGGAAGGGATGCTGGAATCCCAAGGGTGAGAGCCGAAAATAACTATTTTTAAGCTCGACCAAAATAGGGTCAGCACAAACAAATGTCGTTGGTCGGTCTTAAATGGCGGGATAAAAGGGGCGCACGTGCGACTTCGTTACGTTACTTTTTTTGTTGGTGGTGGTGGACCTGTGACAAAATATCCCTCCCTGGGCACTCCTTTTAGGCCGACCTAAATCGAGTCGCGAGACCGCCCGTCAATTTGGTCGGCCTTGGGGAGAATGGGAATGGAAAATGGCAGATGCGATCATCTTCAACGAACGGGAGACGTCTGTCCCTTATCTCCCTAGCTCTACTCATCTAATGGCATCTTATTGAGCCGTCCACTTTGGGAAATTGGGAAAGAGAGTCGAACCTATACCTTTATATCCATTCTTACTAAAAAGCCCGACGATCCTTTACGATAATGAAATCTGGCCTAAACACTACTTGATTCCATTTGGTTATGTTTTGCTTTCAAAACTTTGCCTCACCTCTCACTGAAGCAAGTGCAGAATATGAGGAATTTTCGCGAATCCGTTTTAGCGTGTAATAGATTTTCCCCGTCGCCATTCAAGCAAGCCTAAAACTTTCAGCCTTGGAACAGAATTTGAGCCCCCGTCTCCTCCCTCTTCTTTCTATTGAGGCCAGGTTTTTCGCGAACAAAAGTTGTTTCTTCGTGAAACATAATCCTTCTACTAGCTTCAGCCTCGCGTCCTCGAGTCCCCTACTACATATTTTGCAACGGCACCTCCATCAACAAAAATATGTCTTACCACTTCTCTTAACTTGCAGCCTCTCCAAGGATGAGATTGACGAGAAGGTGGCCAGCTTCAGGACCCTGCTCCTCCGCCAACCCTATTACAGCGGTAGCCCCAATATGACCTCAACGACTAATGCCGCGGCTGTGTTCCCGCCAAAAACCGGCCTCGAAAACGGGCGCCTCGTTCGGGAAGAAAGGTAAGGATAGCTTGAGAGCACCTAGGTCCTTGCCACGTGCGACAGAGTTAACTTTCCACCACTGCCGGGTCATCGAGCAAATTAGATTTGGAACAGGCTGGTTGTGTCATGTTTCTAGCTCTGGCTTGAGTGTTGAATTTCGTTGCATTTAGAAATGAGAGACCTAGGCCGTCGTCGTTTTTGAGTTGAGAGGGGTACTTATGAGAAAGTAACAAGTTTTTCCTTTACGGACACGGAGTCTATGAACAAAAACCTGCCAGGCGAGAAAAAGCAATTTGACGAAACGGCACTGAGGTCCATGGCTGTTGCAACAGGAAAGGTCCTACCTTTCGTTTTCCAAGTTTTGCAACGCATTGCGACAAATGTCAAAAAAGTAGAAAACGGTAAAACTACAGGCATTCGGGGCCTTTCAAACCATTTAACGAGAAAGGAGGACTTGGAGATGGGAAGGAATCCGTGTCAATTTTCCAAGCTTGGTACCAAAAAAAATATATTTATAAGTGTGAAAGCCCGCGTCTTGCCGAATGATTTATGGTACAGAAAGCGCGAGGAGAATACTTGCCAAGTTGCTGTAAGTGCTGACTGCCGACACCACAAAATAATTCAACATCCCAGAACATTTTCCATTGGCTAGATGGGTGCTTTTGTCAAGAAAATAAAGAAAAGATACTAAAGATGCTTCCATTTGATGCCCCCTGCAAGATCAAAAGAAAGGAAGCGAACGTAATCCGCCAAACAGAGGCGATATAAAGCTTAGAATATCCCCCCGTAAAATGCAGTGCAATGCCCATACTTCTTCATCTTTGGTGTATCGGTTTTCTGCTCCTTCTCCGAAAGTCCTTCAATTCCTTACGCATGGATGCCATCGCCTAAGCTTGGCTTCTAACCTCTCCTCTATCCCGAGGTGGTTCGCACACAATACATAGATATTCCCACATACTCACACATGGGTGAACTGAAAGGTCCCCATATATCTATTAACATATGACATCTACGAGATATATGAGCTTTTATCATGTTGCCACTTTCGCTACACTACTGTCTCCATTCTCACAAGAGACTTTTTTCTGCTCATAATATATGCGAGCCAAGCAATGTCATAAACCAAGATGGAACGTCGTCTTATCGATGTCAGAGACTGCCTCCTCCACACCCACATCATCAACATATAGCTAGCTATTCATTTCTGAATGCAGAGACTTGCTTTTTTGGCCTTACCATGTATTTAACTATCCTTATCTCATACAGTCAGAATGCCTAGGGGCCGTTGTTCTTTTCATAGTGGCATGCTGGCACTTTAATGGAGCTGGAGCTCCTACATTCATAAAGAAAATTACATTACCTCTTCAACTAGTAGCGACTTTATTTTGGTCTTATTGCCAGCTTTCGCTGCATCACTTTGTGGGCCCTCCATCAAAACATCAAAGAACACAAACGGCAATCTGCATAAGCGCTAGATATGTCGGTCTTTCAATTGCACAAATGGGTTACATACTGCCTATATCCAAGAATACATAAGAACAAAATGCAAAAGCAAAGCAAAGCCAATAACAGAATTGGCTGAAGCGAGCGAGGCATTCGACTGTGAGGGGATTTGCAATGCAAACAGACGAAATTCAATTTGAGAGAGATGGCAAGAAAATAACACAATTCTTCTATTTGAAAATGGAAACACTCTATGTAGTTTTTCTGCAGGTCAGAGCCTTCGAGATTACAAAAGGATTCCATTTGTCGATAGCTGCAGGTTTGGCCTCAAGCACGTGAATCTGTTTCCAAAAAAAAGTTTTATAAAAGCTAAGGTAGAGGGGTGTGCATTTTTAGACAGCTTTAAAAGTTCTAGGCTTCTCCACTTCCTCTTGAAATTTCGACGGCCACCAAACGAAGGGAGGGCATATCTTCAAGCTACGTTCTGCATTCTAAGTAAAACGGCCGGGTTCAAAGTTAGATTTACCTGACTTTTTAGATTTTCAAGGCTCTTTTAAAGTAAGAAAACGAAGCCTTAAAGGAGTGGAAGAAAGCAAGTCGTCTTTAAAAGAGAAGGAAAAGAGGCCAACGCGCTTTGAAAATTCTTAGGATTAACTAGGAACTGAACTGAAGGCAGCACGTTTTTTGACTAGTCTGCAGTCTCTTTTATAAGGACCACCGCCGTTCTCTCTCCTCTGTATGTAGAAAATCAAAGGTCTTTCATTTTGCTTTTTCGCCTCACCACTCTCGGTTCCTGCTCCTAATCAGGTCCTATGGCAAGCTAGCTCGGTCTATTCAGGCAGCATTGATAAAACATAATTATACCGAACAAATATTATCATCAAGCCTCCCGACCTTTGCGAAGCAAACCTCTAGAGACTTGGTTTTGCCTGGTTGCTTTTAATTAAGGTCGAAAAATGTAAGCAAATTGCTTCCAACGCTCTTGACATCTCACTGATTGCAATTGCAAAAGCGGATTGGAGAAGCAATTAATGCTAATGACAACAAGACGGCGGCGGCCATCGTCTAATTGGACAGCCCCTTCGGAAGTGACAAGAACCAAACAACATCATGCAACCGTTTGCCAACAACTCTCCTTGAAGAATAGCAGATATTTCCTTCCGTTAACAAGGCCTTGTTTCCTCCCTTGGTCCTTGAGTAAATTCAAACAAAACAGCCTCGCCAGCAAGATGTTTACCATCTACGTAAAGAATATCGGGTTTTTGCTGCAAAGTTTGCATTTCCTTGAGTGGAGAAAAAACGCGTCCATTTTTTTTTCTTGGAAACGAACACGCATTCGCTTGAATATTTCAGCCTTTTGAAGATTGAGAGCCTATCTAGATCTTACTACGGTATTCTGCTCACTTGGATGTGGCATCAAATATTAACATCACAGCCTCTATTTCTAAAGCTAAATGCAGGGGCTCTTAGTTGTTATTAAGAAATACCTGGAGACCACACGCTCCGACAGCGTTGTTATGTGCCTGAATATAATTCTCGTTCTGCCACACAACTATTTCCTTTTTTATCTCCTTAGTTGCAGCACAAAAACCATGTGATTTTTCCGTCAAACACCACTGCGCCGCTGCCCACATGATATGCTCACGTCTTCATATAATGTAGGGTCTGTTCTACCTTTCTAAATATAAGTAGGCAGATATCCACAGAAGCACGTTAAGACACACGATGCTATGAAAAGCTTTTAAATATCCTCAGAAAGGAACATGATATGAATATGCTATAAGGCAGTTCAGTAGATAGTTTCGTTTCGCCCGTAGGGGAAAGCAGAGATTTATATTTATTGTTTGGCAAGATATTTCGAATAACCGGGGCTAAACGGCTAACTGCGGCGTAATGTCCCGTTTGGGTCTGTATTGGAAGTGCGTCTCACTTTATATCCTTGCACCGAGACCATCCTGGCATGGGGAATTTTAGAAAGCTGCTCAGCCTCCGAAGCAGCCTCTCCGAAGGGAGAGCTCTGTGAGGTTCGACCCCGCTTTACTTGTCAGCTGTTTCCAACCAGCCTGGCAATGGCTGCTACGTCAATAAATTGGTGCTTTCAGCTAAAACGCTGCTGCTGAGGCGGCGGGCAGCAAGCATCACTTGGTGGCAAAAACCTAAAAACGACCCAAAAAATGGGTTAATTTGTCACCACTTTTAATTGTTTGTGAGCGTAGAAGAGACACCTGAAACCATCAGCATGTGATACGAAAAACACTCAAGAGTTGTGCGCGGTCGCACCGACCACAAAACATTTACAATCCAACGTCTTCCAAAACGTTCAAGAAAATAATTACCTACCATTTTTTGTACATAAATCCCTAGTTAGATATTTGTGGCTTTCATTTTGCCAATATTCCAAATGCATATTAAGATTTTATATAACACCTAAAAGTCCTTATCAAAACCAAGTCTTCCATGGATGAAAAGGAAATTTTACGAAGGTTGTGCAAGGGCACTCTTGCCCGAATCATTGACGAGCAGAGGGTCTCTGCTGACAATACGAATGAGGGAGGTGGCAACGCCATCCTGAACACCATTCTCGCCAACGCGTTTGGCGCCTTCATTCTCAGAAAAGTCGACAAGGGCACCCAGACCGACCTGAGCCTTGTCAATGGCCATCCCGGCCTAACCAGTCTTCCAATACTTAATCCATGTCTGGCCGGGAAGAAAAAAGGCCAGCATCAGCCTGCAACGCTTAATCAGCAAGCTACTGCTTCTGGTTCTGGTCTTTGGTCTTTAATGAGGGTGCCCGAGCCACCACGAAAGAATTGCATTAGGTAACCAACAAAACCGAATCATGATTTATTTAATGCTGTGGGTCTTAACTTGAGTAAGTAACCATTGCTACTTAAATGCTTGATGACCCATGGTCCTTGGGGAAATCAAACTCTCACGCACAATAGTAGGCTTTTGTGTGCATACCACTTAATTATACCGTTTCCTTCCTTTTCTTGTTAAACAGTACAAGTGTGCTCAAGAACGATGTTTACGCTACCAATCCGAAACTGCAACGGAGGTCACCAAAACATGGAGGCCACCACCATCATAGGAGCCGGAAGAAAAAGAAGAAACACCGGCATCATCGAAGCAGCAAAAAGCGATCGCGCCGGTCAACCCGCTCGAGATCAACTTCAAGGTCAAAGTCCAAGCGACGAAGCAAGAAACACCACCGCCGCCGATCCAGGTCCTCCAGCTATTCGGCTGATGAGGAGAAGCGATCCCGTCACGGCAGGTAATCAGATAAGCTTCCAGTTTCCGGCTTCCTTAACATAACCAACTTTAATTTCCGGTTTCAGCCGTAGCCCTTCTAAAGAGCGAGATCGTCGAGCGACCAGCGAAGAGCGACCAATGAGCTCCGGATTGCCATCCATGAAGCCTTTGACGGTCAAAGTTGACGAAGAGGTGATTGTTGGGGAGAACGGCAAGGCTGAGCATGATCAGCCGTCAGCCTCGACATCCGGGATCGGACCTTCGCCCAAGGACTCCGCTGTGATGAGTGGCTGCGAGGAAGGAGGAGTTGGAACCGTTCCGGAGATCACGGCGACTTCGAACGATCTGCCAAAGGTAATCCAATGCTATTTCCCGATTCGTAGTCAGTCAGAGATGATCATTTAAAATCCGGAAAACATGTTAATCTACCAGCTATTGACCATTTTAATTGCATATCTGACAATGCCACTACATACCGTCATATATCATCAAGTCTATATTTAATCACCATCATACTCTCATACAAACCCAAAAACAATCCATATCTACTTACTACTAAATAATATCAATCCAATATCGTTACTATTATATCTGCTATTATCATCATATTTGCTACCAGTCTTCTTCGAAATAGCGTACATTGCTTGCTGTCAAAAAGAAATAACATTTCATCTCAAAAAACAAAGATTTTCCAATTTTATACCGATTCAAATGCCTTTGCGATTAACTCGACCGAATTTCACATACTGACTGTTTCTTTTTATCCACTACTATAATGTTTTAACAAAACTAAACAACCGTCTGCTATATTGTTCTTTCGAATCTTACCCCTCAATGAAGAGATGAAATGCTTAATACCAGGTATATAAATATCCAGAAAACTAACAAAACTTAACTGAAAACAGCGTACTACTCTACTATCTATCCATCTTTTTCTACTTTTGGTCTTGGTTTCGTTCGTTTTTTGAAGTCCTACAAAACTTGATCTTGATTAATTTTATTTTAAACTCGACCCTTCTCTATAGCTTCCTTCTTCTCTCTACTATTTACTATTTAACCGTGCATTATTTTTGGTTCCTTGGTTTTTTGGCGGAAAAAATGTGAACGAATTTTGAGTTTCCTTTCATGATTTGGGGGTTTATATTTTTGCAGTCTTTTCGACTAGGAAAAAAATAGATGCTGTACCAGTTTTTATTAAAAGAGCAATAATCTAAGCCTCAAAATCTAATAAAATCTTTTTGAATGCTGTCACACTGCACCGCTCTGTGTTACCGATTTTATAGCTTCTGCACAAAACATGGATGTGTCGCCGCTGTAGAAGATGATTTTCCCCTATGTTCGTAGATGTTTAATCAAATATTTATTATTTTATCAATTTCACAAGTTTTTTGCTTCTTCGAGATCCGCATCGAAAAATTGATCTTGTATGTTTTTGTGATCATTGCATCAGCAATAGCAAAGGATTCAATCGAGCGAAGGCAACCATAGTCAGTCAGATCCGGAGTAAGTATCCATGTGCTCTCTCATCAAACATACGGTGTCAGACTTTAATTATATATCCTACAATATATGCTATCCCTTAAGTTATTATTACTATTAATTACATCATAAAGATGGATCAGACCTATATTATACCACCATTCGAGTGTTTGACTCGACGAAATCGAAAGAAAATGGCTACATACTATACATACGGATACTCTTTTTAAGAACAAGAGCTAGAGTTGCAAGGATGTCTTGACTAATCGTTGGCATTACTTTTCTAGGATCATAAGAGGAAGAAGAAAAAGCGTTCGAGGTCAAAGTCGCGATCCAGATCCCGGTCCCGATCGTCCGACGGAAGCTCAAAGTTTTCCAAGGATGGCAAACGGAGGTGAGTCTAACCGAATCTATTCTCAAAACTGAGTGCAAATTCAAGTTTTCCATTGATTTTCTAGATCAAACAGCAGAAGAAAGCGGAGAAAGAAGCGGAAGAAACAAAGGGACGAGGCTAAAGAGAAGAACAGCAATCATGACAAAGATCAAAGCAACGAAAATTCTGGAGATCATGTCAATGAAAAATCATCCACGATGGGCGACGGCTCGGAAGCGCCGACGGATCCGGACTCGCGGCTGATTTTCCAGTTCAAGTCGAAGAGGGCAACCGGCATCAAGAACATATTCGCCGAGGACATGCAGCTCACCGAGGAGGCCTTCGGCGTGTCGGAGGAGGACGCCAGCAATAAAATCACAATCAGCAGTATCGACGACATCCCGACCATCGGATCCACCAATAATTCTGCCAACAACAAAGACACTCCCACTCCTCCACCACTTCCTCCGACCACCGAGAATAATCATTCCGAAGACCCTGATCAATTCAACAATGATCACAGTCAAAAGCAAACAGACAGTCAGAAAGCAGCTTCGTCAAGCAATAGCAACAACAAGCACTTGAGCTTCGAGTTTATCGGGAAATCGAGGGCATTGCAAAAGAAACGCTTCAGTCAGCAGGTCGCTGGACCCGGATTCGCAGGCAATAAATTCGTCACAATCCATTCGGAGAATAGGAAGAAGTCCGGACCCGCTCCAAAACTGTTCTTGCCAACAGAAGAAGATAAAACCAAAGCTGAAGAGGAAAAGCTCCGGGAACAAAGGGAGAAGGAGAAGGCCGCAACGGACGCCATCAAGCGAGTAGTCCAAGAAGCGCCCAATTTGTTGGCTCAAGCTCATCAGCACCAGGATCAGTCATCAAACACTTCGCCTCGATCTCAATCCCAGCCTCAAAAGTCTCAACAACCAGCGCTTCTACCTACCCCCGATTTGAAACCACTTGCTCCTTCGACCAAGAAGGGTCCGAATAACAGGCCTCCGGTGACGATTGTCCAAGCGACTAAGAAAGCTGATGGCAACGTCATCCAGCATGTCAAGAGCGCCGATGGCACCCTGGTCATTCAAGTCAACCGGCTCAACAACAACAACGATGCTCACCAGGAGGAGCAGCTGAATCCAACCCAGAGACTTTTGCTTAGCACGGCCAAGTCCAGAAGGACAAGGTGAAGCCTATTTTAAAAGTAATCAATTCCCATTTGCTAATTTCCGTTTTTGATTTCAGATCACGGACGCGAACTCGCAGTCGATCGAGAAGTTATTCATACAGCTCTTCCAGGTCCCGAAGCAGGTCGAGGTCCTCCCGCTCAAGATCAAGGCAAGTTCATTTTGAATGTTTTGAAGTGAAGCATCAAAGTTGATTTTTTTGAATTGATCACTTGCAGATCGCGATCACACGGCTCGCCCCGTAGAAAGTCCAGATCCCACTCGAGATCACCGGGTATTCCAAGACGACGAGGTTCGCCGTCATTCCTGGAGAAACGTCGGATCACCAGGTAATCCTTCTCTTTGAAAAACTTGAAATCGAATGATCTATTTTTTGGACTTTGGACTTTCTAGTGCGAGGAAAAGACCTATACCTTACAAACGAAGAGCAACTTACAGCCGCTACGACAGCCCGTCATCCGACAGCAGCTGGAGCTCGTATTCACGATCGACGAGCCGATCGAGATCGAGATCATCTTCAAGATCTTCGCGATCCCG
>JAAUYL010102829.1_pt1 | contig 10880 bp, 6 predicted proteins | sample 7278011 | NCBI WGS metagenome assembly JAAUYL01 (sample SAMN14350225, study PRJNA611818) | marine sediment metagenome | isolation source: surface marine sediment (1.8m) | place: French Polynesia: Moorea | collected 2018-08 | reverse complement strand
TGTAGGGTGGGAAAACCAAGACCTACCCCCCCGACCCCCTACCCTGCTAGCTTTGGGGGAGAAACTCCCCTCTCCTCGTTGGAGTGGGTTTGGGGGAGTGGTCTTCATTGACTCAAATTTACCAGTATTACAGCGTTTTTCAGATTGATAAACCACATAGTTACAACCAAAACCCTGTAGGGGCGATTCGCGAATCGCCCCTACCTCCTAATTTAAAAATCAAAAATCTAATCATATCTCCTAAATCATAAAAAACTTTTGACAGGCAGATATATAAAAAGGAGAGGGTTAAAAATTTAAGGTAAGCCAAATATATATTTTTGGTTGATGGGCTAAACTCAGAACATTCAACCATTGTTATAGGAGGATCGCCGTGGAAGACCAACTGCGAGACCTAATTACCCAAATATGTCAATCTCAAAACCCTAGTCCAGAACGCCAGAAAGTTTTAAATAGATTATTGATACTAATCCAACAACTACCAGGATTATATAGGTCATCTCACCAAAATTATCCAGAGGCTTTTAATCGGACTCTAGAATGGGCAAGTAAAAATATTCAAAACTTTCAACCTGGTTCCTCTTGGGAAAAAAGTTTTGTAATTTGGATTAATGGCTATTTGAAATGGCGCGTCCGAGATTTATATATTGCTGATAATAAATATGAAAATGAGAGTATAGATAAACCTATTAATGATGATGAAGGACAGTCAACAACTTTAGGTGAAAAATTACCAGCTAATACTCTCAGTTTACTGGAAATGAAAATTGCTGAACTACAACAAGCTAAACGTGAAAGGCAAGGTCTTGCAGTTCAGGAATATATTAAGAAAGACCCAGAAGAAAAACTTAAAACATCTCATCCGAGAAAACATCCTGAATGTAATTGTCATATATTAGCTATTCGGTTGTTATTGGAAGAAAAAAGAATATCTAATATTTCTCGAGAAATTAATATTAGCAACCAAACCCTTTATTCTCACTGGAAGCGGAAATGTCTTCCCTTGTTACAAGAAATTAGTAGTAAATTTGGAGAACAACCATGACCCTAGCTTTAGCACAACCATTAACAGTTTTTTTGACTCCTGAAGCTCATCAATACGCAGGACAATTTGCAGCGGAACAAGCAACTCCAGAAAAAGGAAAACAAGTCTATATAAATACTCTTGCTGTTATGGCAGTGCAAACTTATTTAAAGTGGATAAATATTCAAACAGCTATTCATCAAAGTGATTGTTGGAATTCTGGTTCGAGGGCAATATTTAATGTTGCGGACTTAGTTTTACCAAATATTGGCAAATTGGAATGTCGTCCGGTATTGCCTGGAGAAAAAGAGTTTTATTTGCCTCCAGAAGTTACTGAAAATAGAATTGGTTATCTGGCAGTTCAATTTGACGAAGATTTAAACCAAGTACAACTATTAGGATTTGTTTCTGGAAGAAAGATTAAGCAATTTCAAGAATCTATTTCGGTGAGTGAAATAGATTCTTTAGACACATTAATTGACGAAATTGATTGGTGTCAAAAATTTGTCAACTTACGGCAGTGGTTTGCCGGAATTTTCCAGACAGAATGGCAACCTTCCGAATTATTGCCAGGTACTAATATGAGAAGTTTAAGAAAAACTACTTCAGATTCAGAAGTACCAACTATTAGTTGTGGAAAAATTATTAATTGGGGTAGTGGAGCGACTCAGCGATCTATAGTATTCATGGTAAAAGTGACAGCTAAATTTGAGGAGGAAGAGGAAGGAATAGATGTTTGTGTAAGACTTTATCCTGCTGATGAAAGTCTCTATTTACCTCCCGATCTACAACTGAAAATATTGGATGAGTCTGGTATTTCTTGTATGGAAGCTGAGACGAGGGAAAAAGATGATTGGATACAATTAGAATTTGGCTGTAAAACTAAAGAAAAATTTACTATAGAAATGAGTTTAGGCGACCAACTAATTAGAGAAAATTTTGTGGTTTAATTCCATTTCTCAAAAACTTTTCTACATTTTCTTGATTCGAGGAGTGGGGGAATAGGGGAATGGGTAGGGACGTTGCATGGTAAGCATTCAGCCGTCAGCCAGCCTCTTTCAGAGGAGCTTCGCTAACAGCTATCAGAAGAGTGCTTTAATTTAGGATAAAAGCTTTATTAATTGTCTTACTACAAAAGTTGGTTGCCTTGTTCTTAAAGTCAGTTGTTAATTTAAACACTGTCCTTAAATAGAAAGTCTTGTTGCTGATAGCTGACTGCGAGCTAGCTGAATGCTTAGGTTGCATGGAACCTCCGAGAGCGAGAAGTAAAAATATGCATAACTAATACTAACTGGGTAATAGTTATTAAAAAGGTTATTCAGCCCGTGTTAATTACTTAATAATTGAAGCGTCACCTGAATAACCTAACCCCCTACCCCCCTTCCCTACCTATGCTTTACCCATAAGTCTTGAAACCCCTTTTCTGATACGGGGATGGGGAGATGGGGAGATGGGGAGAAAAAGAGAGCAAAATTACTCTAAAGCCTCTAATTAAATACATTTACTCTTGGGAAATATGCATTTGATGGTAAATACATAAATTCTCTCTTTTATCAAGTTTTACGTTAAGAAAGATGTGGGTAATGGATAGCTTCCCTAACAGGGAATGGGGATTTAAAAGCCTCTATCCTGGTAGGAGAGAGGTTTGGAGAGAGGTTTTTATAAGTTTAGAAAGAGTTTCTAAGTATAGCACTACTTTTAGTAATTGGTTCAAGAGGATAGATAACTATGAAAATAATTAAAATTAAACTAATTGATAGTGTTAATGATAAATTTCATGTCACTTTAACTTTAATAGATACTAAAGATACTAATTTTCACTCTATTGATGGTTTTTTGCCATCTTTACCTTTTCAACTAGAAACATCTTTTAAGGAATGGAAAGAAGCTTATTATGAGTTAGAAGATGTGCGGAAAGTAGCAACTCGCCTTAGCCCAAAATCAGTCGTTAATCATTCTAGTGCTGAACAAAAAGAACAAGTTAAAATTACTCTCAATAAATGGCTAGATAGTGGTGAAAGTAGTTGGCAACCTATACGAGATGAGTTAATTTATGTTTTAAGTTCTCTACAATCTTCTGGGGAAGAAATTCGCTTATTTTTGGATATTGAAAATCCTAATTTACGTCGCATTCCTTGGCAAGAATGGAGTTTATTTGAGTCTCGTTTTCCCCAAACAGAAATTGCTATCCGAGTTAGGGGTAAAGCCAGATTTAAAGGAGTGCGTAAATTCTCAAAAGTAAGAATTATTTTGATAGTTGGCAAGAGTGATGGTATTAATACAGAGTTAGATTTAGAGGTAATTCAAAAGTTAAAGGAAAAGGGTGCGGAAGTAAAATGTTTAAATCAACCAACTAGGGAGATTTTATCTAATGCTTTGCGGGAAGAACCTGGTTATCACATCTTAGTTTTTGCTGGTCATAGTTGTAGTAAAGAAGATGGTTCAATTGGTTGGATAGATTTGAATGAGGAAGATAGATTAAGTATTGAAGAGTTTAAAAATTCTTTGAAATATGCAATAGATAAAGGGTTACAGTTAGCAATTTTTAATTCTTGTGATGGTTTGGGTTTAGCAAATCAATTAGCCAACCTTGGTTTATCACGAATTATTGTTATGCGAGAACCTGTTCCAGACATGGTGGCAGTGAAATTTTTGGAGTATTTTTTTACAGAGTTTGCAAATAATAAATCCTTGTTTGAATCTCTACAAATAGCAAAAGGAAGGTTAGAACATTTTGAAAAGCCTTATCCAGGGGCAATGTGGTTGCCTACTCTTTGTATTCAAGAAACAGCTTTGTCTCATTCTCTGAGGTGGGAGCAGTTTATTCATCCAAATATATGGGAGAAATTTAAGCTTCTTTTGAAGCTCGCAAATATGGGATGTTTGCAAATTACAGTCGCAGGAATTTTATTAGGACTTTTGGTGATTAATGTAGTGAAAAATCAATTCATTTCAACTCCAGATATATCATCACCACCAGAAATTTCTCAAAATATTAGTCAGGGAGAAAAGCTGTTAATTTCTTCAAAGACAACTCTGGCAAAAGAAATGGGAATTCAGGAGTTTGATAGTGAGAAATTTGCTAGGGCGATCGCTCAATTTCGCCAGTCTCTCCAAATCAATAAAAATGACCCGGAAACTTTGATTTATTTGAATAATGCAATTGCTCAACAAAAGTCTAATAGTAATATTGGGGAAAAGATAGAAATTGCAGTTAGTGTTCCGATAGGTCAAGAGTCAGATATTGCTCAGGAAATTTTGCGAGGAGTTGCTCAAGCTCAAAGTGAATTTAATTGTGGTTTGAATAAAATTTCTCTAGCTATTACAAATATTGAAAGTACACTAAATTGCTCGGGTAGTTTCAATGGGAAATTTTTGCAAGTTACTATTGCTGATGATGAATATCTGCCAAAAACTGCAGAAAAAATTGCTCAAGCTTTAGTAGAAAACGAGAAAATTATTGCTGTTATTGGTCATTCTTCTAGTGATATGACTTTACAAGCTGGAGATATTTATAACGAAGCAAAACTTGTGGCTATTTCTCCTACTAGCACTTCTATTAGTTTGAAAAATTTTGGTAAATTTGTGTTTAGAGTTGCACCAAGTGATGACCTAGCAGCCCAAACTCTATGGAATTATTTGAATCAACAAAATTGGGCAGAGCAAAAGATAGCCGTTGCTTATATACCTGGCAATAATTATAGTGAGTCTTTAGCTAAAGAATTTGAGAAATTACTACCAGCAAATTTTGTACATAAATGCGATATTTCAGTCGGAAATTTTAGTGCTAGTGACTGTGTGGAATCAGCCAAAAATCAAGGTGCAGAAATAATGTTTTTGATTCCTGCTACAGACAGAACTCTGGGTAACGCTATAGGAATAATTAATAATGCTAAAGGGTTGAAATTATTAGGTGGAGATTCTGCTTATAATCCCAGGGTATTAAAGGATGCTGGTAAACAAGGAGAACAAGCAAATTTCACCCTTGCTATTCCCTGGCATCGTTACCCTAATTCTGAATTTGCTCAAACAGCTAAAAAGTTTTGGAATGCCGAAGTAAGTTGGCGTACTGCTACATCTTATGATGCTACTCAAACTATTATTAAAGCTATGGATAAAATGATGGGTAATTATTCTCGTAAACAGTTACAAAGTATTTTATCTAGTCGTGATTTTTATGCAGAAGGAGTAACAGGAAAAATTATATTTGGGAAGTCAGGCGATCGCCAGTTTCTAGACAAAGATAAGTCAGTATTAGTTCAAGTTAAACCTAGTGTTAAATCTGGAAAATATGAATTTGTGATTCTGGAGCAATAAAATTAAAAGAAGCAAGAAGCAAGAAGCAAGAAGTAAGAAGTAAGAAGGTCAATGTGGCAAATCTGAAAAATATGAATTTTTGATTCTGGAGCAATAAAATTAAAAGAAGTAAGAAGTAAGAAGTAGGAAAGTCAATGTGCCAAATCTCGAAAATATGAATTCGTGATTCTGGGGCAATAAATTAAAATACTAATTTATAGCCTTTCTGAGACTAATAAACATCTCCGATAATCAAAAATAAAATCAGTTATCGGGTATAAATAATCAATTATTTCCCCCTACTCCCTATTCCCTACTCTCTCTTTTCCAGAGAGGTCTAATGAAGTACACCTATCTTTATTTATATTATATTCTATTCCCTATTGCCTATGTCGTTATATCATGTGCGGATAATTAGTGAAAAAAAACTTTCCACTCTTTATACCTGATTTCTTCCTCCTCTTCCCTCCTGACCAAAAAATAAGGTCTCAAACCTCCCCTTTTAAGGGGATGAAAGAAATAATCTTCAGTATTTCAATCCCAATGGTTTCCTACGGAATGCTGCGCAAACAGCCAGAGGAACTGATAACTGATAACTGATAACTGAAATCACTTCTCCCTTATTATTTATAAGTGTTCAACCGAACATAATATTACTTAGAATAAAATGACTCAACAAAATCTTTGGCAGAAATTTATTCAGCGAATCAAAGTACCCTTAGAAGTAGGAGGATTATTCATTGCAATTATTCTGATACTTCGGGATGTAGGAGAATTAGTAATTCCCATGATAGTTCGAGATGTTCCAAACATTAATAATAGTATTGGAGAAAAAACTCTGTTTCCCTATGGAGAAATATCTTCAGAAAAAGAATTAGGAATGAGAGAGATAAAAGAGAAAAGATTTAGCAGTGCTATTTCCTATTTTCGCAAATCTCTTAATCTCAAACAAAATGACCCAGAGACAGTAATTTTTTTGAACAATTCCATCGCTCAAGCCAAAAAAGTTAATCAAAACAGAAAAATCTTAAAAATAGCAGTTAGTATTCCTGCTAATGGAGAGCCTAATATTGCTGCCGAAATTTTACGGGGAGTTGCTCAAGTTCAAAGTGAATTTAATTGTGGTTTGAATAAAATTTATCTGGCAATAAAAAATATTCAACATCAATTAAATTGCCAAGGTAGTCTCAATGGTAAATTTTTACAAGTGGCAATTTTTGATGATAAATATCAGCCAGAAACTGCTAAAAAAAATGCTAAATATTTAGTCAAACAAAAAGATATTATCGCCATTATTGGTCACTACTCTAGTCCAATGACTCTCAGTGCCGGAGAAATTTATCACAAACATAAATTAGTAGCTATTTCTCCTACTAGCACCTCAACTCTATTATCGAATTTTAGTAAGTTTGTATTTAAGATTTCCCCTAGCGATCGAATTGCTGCCCAAGCTTTATTTGAGTATTTTGAAAAACTTGGAAAACCTCAAAAAGTAGCAGTAGCTTATGTACAAAATAATCAATATAGTGAATCTCTGAAGCGAGAATTTGAGACGCTCCTAGCAACGAAAAAATTTGTACATCAATGTTACTTGAATGCTGGAAATTTTAGCGCCCAAGATTGTATTGAACAGGCAAAAAAACAAGATGCCGAAGTAATGTTATTAGTCCCCGCGACTGACAAAACTCTGACTAATACCATTGGAGTAATTGATAATGCTAAAGGATTAAAATTAATCGGTGGAGATTCTATTTATAATTATCTAGTTGTAAATGATGCTGGAGAAGAAGCAAACCAGAATAATTTGACAGTTGCTATTCCTTGGCATCGTGACCCTAATGACGAGTTTACTCAAACATCTCAAAAATTTTGGAATGGTGAAATTAATTGGCGTACTGCTACATCTTATGATGCAGCAAAAACTATTATTAAAGCTTTGGATAAAAGTAATGGTAATTATTCCCGTAAAAAATTACAAATAATTTTATCTAGTGGTGATTTTGATTTAGAAGGAGTAACAGGAAAAATTAGATTTGGAGAATTAGGCGATCGCCAGTTTCTCGAGAAGGATAAGTCAGTATTAGTTCAAGTTAAACCTAGTGTTAAATCTGGCAAATATGAATTTGTAATTCGGAAGAAGGAAGAAGTAAGAAGGAAGAAGTAAGAAGTAAATGGAAATATCAGTATCAATACGAGATTGGAAAGCTCGCAACCACTACTACCCCGATGATATTGGATCTTCTGAGATTGGGCAAAAAATAGCTCCAGGAAAGCCGCAAGATAGGGTGAAATGGCCTGATAGCATTCCTTTTGATTCAGTATTTGACTACGATCATTGGCCACTTCCAGAAAATGGTCGCTGTTATGTCCATGTGGCGTTTTGGGGACAAAATAGGAAACGGGATTATGAACTCTCACAAATAGTAGCTCAACCACAAGAACTAAAAAAAGTTGGAGACGATCTAGTTTTAGGGATTGATATTTATGACTGCGAGTGTACTATCCAAGAAACTATCCGGGAGTGTTGGGAGCGAACTGGAAAGAAGGAGTATTAATTTTCACCTTGATTTTTCACTACCCAACGCCGAAACAATTCTACAGCAAATTTCAAGTTTCCCTCGGTTGCGACAATGACGTCGTGGCGAAAGAGGGTATCAAGAGCATCATTAATAATAGCTTCATCTAAATCTGTAAGTTGCTGGAGGATGGCGCGACTACAACCTCCTCCATACTTAGCTAAATCTCTCAAAATATCTTGTTGCCCCGGTGCATCCTGCTCTGCTTGCCCCCAAACACCTGTAAAATAATAGCGCCCATTTTGGAATAGTTCATTTTGTTCAATAATGGCATCCACATCGGCAACCGTAAAAATAGGTTCCCTTGATTTTCCCTCCTCGAACGTTTGCTCGTTGTAGCGACGGACAAGTAAAAATCCCAGTAGTTGTACTAGGTAGGGTTGTCCGAATGTTAGGTCGTAAATGCGATCCATTGCTTCTGGTTCGTAGGTAAGCAGGAAGTCTGGGTTCGGGTTGGCAAGGAGTTGCCTGGTTGTCGGTTTATTCAAAAAACCGACCCGGATGGGAATGACGCTGGCAAAAAATGGCTGAAAGTAATCTTCTGTCATTTCTTCAAGAGTGTGCAACCCGGCGAAAGCAAAAGCAATTTTGGGACTCATCTGCACGAACCCCCGCAATACTGCCATGAAGTTACGGGGGAGTTGTTGTGCGTTAATTAGTTCTTCAATGGTTTCAAATTCATCAAGGGCAATAATTAAGCCTTTGTTCTCTAATTTTTGAGTTGCCTGTTTTAAGTAGAATTTAAAAGTTCGTTGGGGAAGTCTTAGGAGTGCGGTTGTGTCGGGTGGGGAAAGGTTAATAGCATCTGAAATTTCATCACTAATTGCTAAAAAGACTTCACCCATTCCCTCGGAAATAGCTCCTAAACCTTGGAGGTTTACATAAACAACTTGTGTATCTGCACCGGAAGATTTGGCAACATTCCGTAGAATAGATGTTTTTCCCATGCGACGATGACCGAAGAGAACAACAGACTGCTTGTGAGAATTTGTAATCCACAGTTCCTCAAGCTCTCTCATAGTATCTTCCCGACCTATAAATAAGTCACCCTCTACTGGATCGCCAATGACATAAGGATTTTCTACGGGTTTAGTAATAGAGGTATCTCCGGCGCTTGTGGCGATGCTTTCTAAAGCTTTTTGCCAAGTTTCAGCAATATCGACAATTAAATCTCGTTCTGCTTGGGGAAGTGTATCTGCATTATCTAGGATTTCTTTTAATTGACCTATAGCTCTGGCAAGGGCAAATGCACGAGCTGACTTTGAGGTCGCTTTTAAAATAAGTTGCGTATCTTCAACAACACGACACAAACCTTTTAGTGTTTCCCAGGTGCTGGGGCGTAGATGAGGTTCGGGTGGAAAGTTGGGAATTTGTATTTCGGCGATCGTAATAGGATGTTTTGCTGCTCGAAATTTAGTTAGGGTTTGAGCTAGTAGAAACATTTCCTCGCCGTAGAGGAGAGAGCGTACTTTCTCAAATGCTGCTGTCGCTTTTTCCGGTTCTTTTTCGTGGAGATGCCAGAAACCTGCAGCTATTGGACGGGATGGAGTGTCTAAGCGAGTCGGTGCTGGTGAGACTTTTGGGAGAGGAAAAATCTTTAATCCTTTAAAAAACTCTAATTTCAACTCTTCTGCTAGAGATGCAGAAGCAAATTTTACAAGTTTCCAATCATAGGGATTTTCTGCTAGCTGGGAAATGCGATAAATCATCTGGTCTGGGGGAGTTTCTGCTAGCACTTGATTGATAGCATTAAATACTGGAATAAACTGTAGGCTATATCTTAAAAGTTGATCGATGTTTTCTAGACCTATTTGCCAATCTTTTCTCAACCAAAATTTTAAGCGAGTTGTTAGTAAGGGTAAAGGAATAGGGGTGATTCTAGGCAAGAGAAAACTACGATTCTGAATTGAGATCGAGTTGAATGGTACACCAATTAGCCAATTTTCTAAACGGCAAGACACTACCATACCAGTCGGTGTGCAGTACATAAACACTATTGTGACAAACAACATTAGCATTATTGGTATAGCTGGATCTTTGATACCCATTTTGGTAAACCTCAATAATTCCCCGGAAAACATCACAATTCCAAACATCACAATTCCAAACATCACAATTCCAAACATCACAATTCCAAACATCACAATTCCAGACATCACATATTTCATCAGATCCTCCATAGCTACGAATATACTTGTCGTTATGCCCGCCATTACGACATACAACACGGCTAATATTCCGCCATATACTGCGCTAAACGCTATAAATTTCGCTACATCTGCCACCACTTCTCCCGGCACACCAAACCAATTAATCAGAAAACTCATTTGCACTAGCAATGTATAACGCAAATGCGAGTAGAGCGACACTCCCCTTGTGTTCAACCAATTAAGTAGAAATATACAAAGTAAACAGTTAACGCAAACAGTCAAAATTAATACCTGACACCATAATTTCCAAAGGTTAGGATGCTCGCGCAGAAATTTTAACTTACTTTGCCAGGTTTTTTGTTCCACAAAAGCTTTTTCCCCCCCATACTTTTCCACATACCATGGCAACGCCTGGGGAAAGAAAAACACCCAATACAACAAGCGCAAATAATCCAAAGGATTCCAAATAGAGAGGGGGCGCTTCAACTGTGGCGCTAGATCGAGACGGGGAACAGAATCATGGTTTTTTTTCATCATTGGCAAATAAGTTAGAACATTAATAAAACAGGACTTATATCAAATTTGGAAGTTATTATAGTCATTGCGACTGGAACGGAGTGGAAGCAAGCAATCTCGCGATATTTCTGAGATTACTTCACTGTAATTAGTTCAGGACTTACGCATCAGAAACGCAATTTCCACGTTTGAGATTACTTCGCTATCGCTCGTAATGACAGAAATACCTTGTTTTGCCTAAGTCCTATAGTTATTATAGTCATTGCGACTGGAACGGAGTGGAAGGAAGCAATCTCGCGATATTTCTGAGATTACTTC
>JAAUYL010057446.1_pt1 | contig 10882 bp, 13 predicted proteins | sample 7278011 | NCBI WGS metagenome assembly JAAUYL01 (sample SAMN14350225, study PRJNA611818) | marine sediment metagenome | isolation source: surface marine sediment (1.8m) | place: French Polynesia: Moorea | collected 2018-08 | reverse complement strand
GATCGACGAAATATAAAAAATTCCCTCGGGTTGGCGTCGGCCTCTAATTTCGGACAGTCTTTCATATCGAATTTTGTGACGTTATTGCTGTTGTTGTAGTGGGTCTTTGAAAGTCTGATGGCTTCTTCTTTTGCGGGACGGTTAAGTTGGTTAGCCTGTAATTGAGGAACATGAAAAAATCTCTTTATTCCTTCTTTTTGTCATAAGACAGGACCCCGAAAAAAATCCAATTTAGCCAAATTATGTTGAGGAACGATCACAGACCACACATTTTTGTTAAATATTTTATTCGTGACTTTCTATTTTTACTCACATCATCTGGGTTTGGAGTTGGATTTGCCTGAACTGCGTCTGCATTCCTAAGTCTTTGGCTATTGACGTGGACGTTGCTGTAATCAAAATCATTGGTCCTAGTGCTTTGAAATGCGGTATGGAGTACGAAGCATCCGAGTACAAGGAGAGCCACGTTCACTCCTTTCATCTTCCAATGACCTCCTGAAACAGAAAAAAATCATAATAAAAATTCAACTTAGAGTAATACATATATCGCCGTACAAACAACCAAACAAGTTGCATTAAATATTGTGCTTTTTATTCTAGTACTTATGTATATGGGTCATCATGGCTACTGGATCTGACCCTTATTTGATTATTTGCATTAATGCATTGGGGACAACACTTTTCCCATGCTATTTGAGTCTATGTTGTGTAATAGTTGATTAACTTACTAGAAATGCATGCTGTGGTACGCAAACAGATCTGTAGGGACTTTGATATCCTCATTATGGTGGTGCCCGTCATCTTCCGGTCAGCAAACAATTGCATTTATCTCCCTCACACATACCCATGCGAAATTAATAGTATCCATTTATGATTCACAGTACTAAAATAAGCCCCTCTGACCACGACAATTCTCAAAATGATACTGGCTTATTTAAGAAAGCAGATAGAGCTAGCTGACTTATTTGTGGTGTTGGAATGTGCGCGGCGCAAATCCATTATTTTTTGTCCCGAAAAACCCGGGAAATGTCTATGGACTGCCGGTTGATTGTTTCGAGTGGAGGGCAAATATATAAATATGTGTATTTACTTACTTATGGCTGAGGGAACGACTTTTAAGTGCAAAGCCATATTTGCTTGAGGACGGAGGATAAGCGCCACCTAACCAGAAACCATTACTAAGTAATGGACCCACTATCTAAATATGTACATTTTGCAAGTAAGTATACCAAAAGAAAGGCGTGCCGGTCTGTGCACTAAATAGGGAGGTCCATAGCGAACGGCTTTCTAGCGCTCGCATGCACGTACGATATTTAGTTCAGAGGACTTTCTTTGTACTTAATCTGTCTCTCCAGCGGTGTGTGCATTGTATACCACATACTCAGACCTGGCGGCAAACAGTTAAATGCTGGTGAGTGGTGGTAGTAGTATAGTAAAATGGAGGACGCTAGTTGAGGCCAGACTATGTAGAGGAGGGTGGAGAAGTATTTGCTGTCGTCTGTCTGGGTGTACGTGCTCTTGCTTTGCACGGCCTCTCCAAAAAAGAAGAAGAAGAAAAAAGAAAACAAAGTGAATCAAAGATAGAAAATGGCGTGCCTTTCAAAGGGCAACGGGGTGCGATGCATCGGGTTCACCCTGTTTGTCTTCACATTGGGCTTGTTCATTGCTTACCTCATTTTCATCGAAGACATTCGTCGGATCGTTTTGGAGGTGAGACAACTAATCCTTAATATGAAACATGAACATGTGCGGAAGAACCTTTTTCAATTTCACAGGAATTTTACGGAATCGCGCCATGCAGCCAGCCGATCGTTGATATTGTCATTGACTCCCTGTTTGAGTACTCCTTGCTGGTCAACGCCCTCCTATGCCTGGCCTGTTCAGGATGCACCCGCTGGATCCTGATCCCGTGGCTGACGTTGTACTTCATCAACACGATCATTCTCGGCGTCATCTCCGTGTACCTCTTTATCAACCCCCTGCCCCTCTTGCCCAAGGAGCGTGCGGAGTTCCAGTTCTTGAGGCTGCTCGGCCTCGTCCCCCTGGCGTTGGCCTGCTTCTTCACCTACTGCTGGATCGTCACCCGCAACCACTTCTCGTCAATGTCCTCGAGCGACAAAAACAAGGAGCCGGACAACGACGGCTGCTGCAAGAACAACTACAAGACGGCCGTCCAGATCACGGCCGGATGCCTGACTATCTTCTCCTCGATCTTCCTCGTCTTGAACTACATCAAGCTCGAGGACGTCATTGAGGTCAAGTACGAGAGAATGTTCCGCCAGGAGGCCCCCAAGCAATTGAAGGTAATTAATTGGGATAATGAAGTGGCAATTAAGAGTACTTATTAATCCTCTTCCAGACGATTGTCTTGGCCGCTATCTTGACGGCCATCACGGTGAACCTCTTGGCGATTTTCGGGAGCTTTGGCAGTCGTTGGCGTCGGATTCTGGTCTTGCCCTGGTTGGTCTTCTACGGGATCGGGGTCCTGATCGCGGTGGCCTCGCATCAGTGGTTGACGACGTTGTGCTGGGTGGAGGAGAAGATCTACGGCCTCGTCGCTCTTTGCATTGGATTCATCACGCTCATTGTATGGACGGCAATGTGGATCGTGGCGGCCGAGGCGGCCGAAAAACCAAAGATGCTCATGAACAGAAATCCGCTCGGGTTCCAACGATTGTAAGCAAATTAGGAATTTCCTTGCAATTTAAAATTAATTTCAATAACTTGAAATTACCCATGATTACATGTCGCGCTTGCCCCGTGAGTTCTCTTTACATAAGTAATACATGATATGAATGCATAAAAAGGCAACACAATACCAAGATCTCAAAAAAGTTTTTAAAAGGAAGCTAGAGAAAAAAAGTATTAACTTGCGTAACATGGATGTTTTAAAAAAGTTTTTGAAGAAGTCGGGACACAAAAAGGTTGCGTAACCAAAACAAAAATTCCATTTTTTAATTATTTGTAAAAGTCATTTGAAATTACATCTATACACCATATACGTTCCATACCTTCAACTTCTTGTCATTCCCTATATTAACGACGAACAGTATGTAAATGTTAGAAAGAAAGAAAAATAAAGTAAACAATCGTGATCAAAAAAAGAGACGAAAGCATTCGATTTTCTAATAACTCTTCCATTTAATTTCACTTCGTAGTTGTAGGTTTAGGTCATACGCATGTATAGTTTTGTTGTTTTGTTATGTGTGTGTTTCTGTTTCATCGTTGATAAATTTAATTTCGTAAATTCACTAACAAATTCGTTTAGAAGACATCAATTTTTGGGGGAGGGCGAATATATTTTTGCTTAGTTTTTGAATGGTACACGGGGGAATTTTTTTTTAAAAATTACTGTAGCCTATTTTTTTACACCACTTGTGTGAATCGTAGGATCATCTAATAAAAGAAATGTTACAAACTATTTTATACTGTTCACATCAATCAATCCAAAAAAATCTGAGATATTCGAGAACAGACAATTGTTCCCCGATATCTTTTAATATGCATGAATATTATAGTCAGCATGGTTTCTTCTTTCTTCTACATTGATACATTTGGATGTGTATATAGAGTAAATATTTGCGTATATCTTCTTCTTATCCTCGTTTTTTTAAGTAGATCATTTGACTATAGGTTGATTTCTGAGTCTAGGATTTTTTTTGACGACGCGCGCGACGGTTCTCTAAGTAGGTATTTCGTTTTCCATGTAAGTTTCTTTTTGTGTGTACTGTATGCCGTTGAGATGTCATAAAACTTGCAGACGACAACAATTGTTACGGGGTGGGTATAGGGTCTACATATTTTTAGGGCAAGTATCTAAGTAGACTATATTTTCTGACTCTATCTAGAGTCGGATATGTTCGTACTGCCGAATATCTGAATCAGTTGTCGCTCGTAGTCGTCGATATTCCTCTTCATCAATTCCATGCAGGGACCTAATAGCCTCTCGAATGCGTTGACATCTAAGCCTAAAAGATAGGTAATTACCATTTAATTACCCTAATTAATAGGCATAATCATAGGTAAACACTTACATGCTACACGAACATCAGAATGGGCTACGACCGTGGCGGCTCGCGGTTTATGTGTGACCAGCGCGAGCTCTCCAAAATAGCCACCTTTTTCAATACTGCTGACCTGCATTGGATAATTAAGTCATTAAGTCATTAAAGAGTACTAATGTTATGCCTGCATACCTTCTTGCGGACGCCGTTGCCCGCGTCAACGAAGACGTCCACCACCCCGATCTCGACGAAGTACATCCCGTCGGCGGGATCTCCCTGTTGCACGATCGTCGTGTTGGCTTCATACGTTTGTGGAATCAGAGCGTCAGCCACATTCATCCTCTCGTAGTCCTGAAAAAAATAAGTAATTGGCTTTATCGAAAAAATGAAAAGGCAGTGTGGCAAATACACCCTTTCAAAAGCAGATGTGCTGTAAAGGAAATATATGCGGTTGACAAATTAAAAAGGACCTCCAGTTGGCTGTCACTGGCAGGTGGGTTACCAGAACGGGAAATGTACTTTGGCATTTTTTAGGGGTTTTTTTGGTGACTTACACTGAGGGCAGACAGGAGCGGTACGTTTTCGATGAGAGCCTCGTACATTTTTCGCTTTTGAAACGCGTTTCGCAACACGATGCGTCGAAAGGTCTGGCGGTCAAGGGCCCACAGGACTCCATCGGTAGCCGCTTTGATTGTGGCTGCTCTTGGCACTATTTGGTGGGAAAAAATGGACATCGTCATTATTAGTCTGGTAACTCTGTGCATCAAAAAGATAGCCCCAAGCTAGAGACCTTTGCTCTATAGATATTTACATCCCTCGTCAAATTCATTATGCAATCGCTACACACTCACTCACATGACGTAGATAGGTACCATACATGTGAGAGGATATTAAAGGACATGTAAAACTAGTTATAAGCCTCTGGGCATGTTCCATAATAAAGAGCTATTTAGCTTACACAATTGGCCTAAGGTCGACAATGCTTATAATATAAGTACTTAAGTATGCTAATATGTCTCCTCTTTTTCTTCTTACCTAACAAAAAATGAACATGTGTTGCTGCGCAGGCTGCACATTTCTTAATTAACAGCAAGGAGCTTTTTCTGTACTTTTATAATGGAAAAGTTGCCTCCCTTTTCACAAAGATTGTATCGCGACCTCCTTTGAGATAACACGTAATGGGTAGATTATTAATTCATGATCTTCACTACGGTACGAAGGAGCTAAATATATCCTAAAGAATGGAGAAAAAAACTTTAAAAAACTTACTGTTGTACATGAGTGCCAGCTCGCCAAAGCTGCCTTGGTTTTCGCATTTGCCCACCAGCTGGTCTGCGTTGTTCGACTTGACAAAGATATCGTAGATTCCCCTGGGAAAAAAATGGAGAATTGAATTAAATAAATGTCATATGAAGTACAAGTTTCCAAAGACTCGAAATTATTATTTCTCTACATAATCAATATAGGAAAATGAAACTTGCAAAGCTACGAAGCTACGATAATCAATGACAACAACGCAGTACACATACACGGATTGCTAATTTTCGAAATCGAGTGAGGGTACAAATTATGTTGACTTTGGCCAAGGGGCTTCCCCTTATTATAGGAAGGTGGTGAGGTCATATTTGAAAATAAAAATATATTTAGAAAATGCATTGACTTACTTTTCGACTACGTAAAAGTTGTCGCCATCGTCTCCTTGGCGAATGATGAAGTCGCCCTCGCTGACGACAAACTCGAACATGGCGTCCAGGACCTCGTTGAGTTGATCTGGCTCCAGAGATCTGAACAGGAGAATATTTTTCACGGCCTCTTTAAGGGCTTTCCGCTGCGTGTCTGATTTGGGATGGATGATCTGCAATTTCACATATTTTTTCCCCACAATTGAACAATAAAATAATTTAATTAGTTCTGTTAATTACCGACGGCTCGTCCGACTCGTCTTCCTCAGGGTCGTAGGTCTCCGCAAAAACGCTCTTCCGCCGCGATGCAGCGTGCACATTTAACCCTAATAAAATTAATTAATATTCAGTTAAATTAAATTTTAGGATACTTATATTCATTAATCACTACAAAATATGCTACAGAAAAATGTGTTTTCTGGTATCAAAGATCGTGTAACCTCCTTGTTGCGGAAATTGTCATTATCCTATTACGACATATAGCGGATAGATCTTTTTTCTTTTCCGACTTGGTCGTCCAATTTCAAAGTTTCAAGAGACTTTTAATAGAGATAATTGGCAACAAAAAAGGTGCATAAACTATAAAGGGAAGACTATTTCAATTGACGCTTTTTTGACACGCGAAATTCTCACGGTGGTTTTCGTCTTTTGGTAACTGGAACTGTCATGTGGTAAAACAACGATATGTTTTGATGCGTCGTGTAATTTTCAAATTCTAGTGGTCAATTTTGGAATGCACTCTCAAAGACTTTTGATCCAGGTAGTCGCATTTCCTGATCTATCAAAAAATTATGATTTACCATTTCTCTGTATTTCATCGTCTGACAGCATGGACTCGTCGTCGCTGGCGTTGTCCACGTTCTGCTCGGTCTTGGAGGCCGCCAACTTGGTGAAGTAGGAGATGCCAAAGGCGGCGATGTCGTGGGGCTGCTCGATCAGGAAGTTCACCGTGAAGTCGAGCAGGACCTCCTGGAGCTCGTCAGGTATCTTGTAAGCGTTATTTCTGCCTGGCTGACCACCCTGAGACTGTCCTCCGAAATCCGAGGACGTCTTCGAATAGGACGACATACTTTTAAAGTTTACAAAGTCACAGTCACACTCCTGTATAATATGACAAATCTCAATCACAAAACGTTTAAGGTTTCGAACTTCCTGACTCTTTAAAATAGGGTACAACTTCGACTGTTACAGTATGGCTGGATGCCCTCGCTTTGCACACTGATTTCAGCTAGTAATAATGGCTGCGTTGCTGTAGCTCTTACTTAGCTCTCTTCTCCTCCTCCGAGCACGAGCACGAGCACGACCTCTCTCTCTTTCTCGTTCTCGTTCTCCGTGATGTTATGTGCCATGCCACGGTACAAGTTGCAGCCTCGACTCGAGCCTTTCACTTTGCTTTGCCCGCGAGGTCGCCTTTCGAGGCCGTCGAGGCCGCCAGGGCAGCACGCAGGCTCTGCTCTCTTTTCTCGCCCAATGCTTTGCGTTTCTACGTCTTAGGAGAAGCCTCTAGCTCGCACGCGATTATAGAGCTTGCATTATTACTAAGTATTTAGCTGCGACCTCTCTCTCTCTCTCTCTCTCTCTCTCATTCTGGCTCACTAGCTTAGCTTCTTGTCGAATGTCGACTGCCGACTGTCGTGCTGTTGGTGACTACAGGTTGGGGGACTCTACAACAGAAGCATAGAAAGGCAGGTTACCTTTTAAAAGTACATTGATAGTATCGCAATCTACCTAAAAAGAGAAAGCTAGTCGAACCATCACGCACGCACGCACAACTACGAGTATATTTCAGGTGTGTGGTGCGTGTACTGTAGAAGTATTTATTTATGGAGAGGAGACGAGGCTAGGTAAGGCCAAAGCTCAGATGGGGTCAAAGTTAGAGGTAAGGGGAACAATCGAGGAGAGCGACGTAACGTTACAATAATACCTACTTAGGTACTTACCAAGTTACCAAACCAAAGAAAGTTCGAAGAAACCGTCTCTCCTGCAACTATGGCCGAGAAGTACAAACCTCTCTCCTCGTATTATTTTCTCGCTCTAAAAAGGCCACTTATAAACGTATTTACGTTACACAAAGGTCGGAAAGTGAGACGCAAAATCGCATGGGGTCACCTTTTCTTTTAACCATGGAAGACGGAGAAGGCTGACTCTCGATCAAATTTTCATTGAGACAAAAGTATGAATCGACGGGGGTATATTTTTAGCTTGATCGAAACAGTTTTGGCCTTTGATACGATCTATCCTTCCTTCTGTAATAGCGCTTTGCTTACGTCAATAGTACCGTAGTTCGTGACCAAATGGGAATTTTTCTCAAAGCCCTTGCTTGTCTCTCTCGTTTTTTAAACGATATCCCCAGCGACGAACTTTCAATGGAAAGAATGAATCAGCTTTTAGATGGTGCCAGTGAGTAGATACCTCAGTAAATTGAAAAAGTCTCCGAAATGCATAATGCATCTTGATTAGAGTCACCACAGGAAGCTTTCTTATAAACCTAGAGGATTTTTTTTTCATGTCTAACAAGAGAGAATCGATATTTTCACATAACAATCTTACTGACAGCGTAATCATAATAATGAGTGATGACGCAAGAAGAATGTCTAATCTCAAAGTACATAGACAAATCACGAGAAAAAATGCGGTTGTTCTTAATCAAAGGATTCATTCAGAATTCGGAATCGAGGAACCAAAAAATGTCATTTTTGCTACGACTGTTTTGCCCGCGCCGTAATTGTTAATTAGGAAATTAACCTTTATTTTGTTTACTGAACGCTATTATGGTTTTTCACACAATCCATAAATAAAGCCTAATTGCGTTCGGCACACACACATTCACACATGAGGATATTCTTTTTTCCGGCTTGAAAATATAAACAAACCAATGGTGACATATTATCACACGTCGGATCAAATTTGTTGACAAAAAAGTTTAATGCCCTCGTCCATAAATAGATATTTCTGTGAGAACTGGAACGGCAGATTTTTTTAGGAAAATGAAAGTTGCCTGCTTGCATTGATCTATCGTGACGCAAATTACGCTGGAAAAATCAGGAAAGCGAGGCAAAAGTAGACAATTTAATGATATCGAAGAATGAAGGGGTCACATAAATATATTTTTTTCAAAAAGGACAAAAAGCATGTTGCTATTCAGGCACCGAATTTTTGTGGCTTTTTATCATCAAAAGCTTGCAAAAAATCATTGTGGAGATCTTTTTTATAACGAGACGACGAGGGGGTTGCGTGATCTTCTGCTCCGGCGGGAGCGTCTTTCGATAAAGCAAAAAGAGAGGCTCCGGATACTGGTTTCCTGCCACTGAATCGAACCGGAAGTGAGTGCCCCGAGAGGATAAGGACCTTGCCCGTCCAGGAAAAAAGAGAGTGGGGCGAAAAAACGCGTGGAATCGCCAAATCGGGTTTTGAAACTTGAGCCAAGAAAACGTGGTTTTTGTTGACATTGGAAAATCAACGTGGGCCGATCGTGCCGTCGTAGGCAGGAGGGTGCCGCTGGCCGACTCAGACTCGCATTTCAAAAGCAAGTGGATCGAATGTCGAAAAGATCTAGGGCGGGCTCCAAGACTGGACTCACCCCGGAAGCAAAGGAGCCGAGGGACGACTACGACGAGATTGTCTATGACGAGATCGGAGAGGAGTTAGGACTTCTTGGCACTGCAGCTGAAACGAGAGCGACCACGGAAAGCTACGAGGAAATAGTTGCCGATCTGGAAGAGCTGATTGGCAAAGAACAACGTGAGATGGCGCCGAAGAAAGACAAGGCTGCCGCTGGCGCCAAACTGGCCGCGGCCAACGCCGGGTCAAACAGGGATGCCGCGGGCGCCATGGACACCTCTGACCCAGGGACGTGCTTCAGCCGAGGGACCATCGTGACCCAGACTGGGGTGACGGTGGCAGCCGTCGGGAAGCCTCCGAGAAAAGCTAAGGCAGACCGAAACGTGAACAGCGATCAGGAGGAGGAGAAGGACAAAAAGAGAGCCAGGTCGAGCATAGAAATTCGAGTCTTTCTATGGGAGGAAGGGCTGACGAAAAGCATGGAGGGGCCTGAGTGGGACGTCGTCATACGAGAGTTTGCCGAGCTCATGTTTGACCCCAGGTATGAGAGCGTCCAGAGAGAGGTCAATCAGCGGGAAAGAACCATCATGAACACATCAGGAAACAAGAACTACGGCGTGATTGGAGTCAAGACAAAGGAAGGAGCAGTGGCTGTGATGGAGCTGCTACATGGCATCGAGTTTGAGGATATGCAAATCCAAGCCAAGATCCATCTTGACTTGAGGCAGGAGGAGGTGCCAACCAAGGTCGAGATGTATGTCAGCTCTAAGGGCATCCTGGGGCTGGCCGACAAGATTGCGGAGAACCTGTGCAGGTTGAACGGGCTGCCGGGCAAGGTGCTCGGCCAGAACGTCAACGGCCACAAGCTGGAAATCTACCCGGATGCGGAATTGCTCAAGGCGCTCGAGAAGAAGAAGGACATGACGCTGTCTGTCGGAATCCTGACCTGCAAATACAAACTCATCCGAAACAAGAAGTAATTGAAAAGTACCATCAAACAAAGTCGTCAATCTGAAGATCCATTGAATCTGTCAATAAAATAAAGACTCTATCTTTTATAAAAACGAACTCATTTAATTGTCCAGATATGTATGAAAAAACATGTAGAGGGGCAGCCCCCCTCAATATCCTGAATAGCAGTTTTAACTGCAATACCCGGAATAGCAGCGTTGTCTGCAAAAACCTGAATTGCAGCAACTGCTGCACCATCCTGAATAATGGCAGCCGAAGCTGCAACAACTTGAAGGGCAGTTTCAACTGCAATATCCTGAATTGCAGCATAGTCTGCATCCACTCGAATTACAGAACAAAAGAGTATCTTAGCGAAGTCGATCTCGTGTCTCGTGTCAGACTAGATGCTAGGCTACCTGTATGGCGAAAACAAATGATCATGGGCAGACTTAGGCAGATGCATGTTGATAATGGATGAGGGTGCGTTGATGTGGCAGGTCAACTGTCACAGAAGCCACCTTGTCCATGATCAAATTGGAATTAAAATGAGGGCAGAAAACTTAAAGCCAATACTACTCCTCCAGGAGCCAAATATTGGTGAAAGAATGCAAGGCTATAGAATGGTTCGATCAACGTCTGGAAGATGCAGATCATGCATTGTCATTCCGGAGGGATTGGAATTTG
>JAAUYL010053060.1_pt1 | contig 10887 bp, 7 predicted proteins | sample 7278011 | NCBI WGS metagenome assembly JAAUYL01 (sample SAMN14350225, study PRJNA611818) | marine sediment metagenome | isolation source: surface marine sediment (1.8m) | place: French Polynesia: Moorea | collected 2018-08 | reverse complement strand
CTTGTAAGGCAATCTCCTAGTGTTGGTGCCACGAACAAGCACCCTCTCCCAAGACGTCATAAGCCAGCGTGGGAGAGTAGGCTGTTAAAACCGACATGAAGTTGACGCCTTCATGCCGGTGCGTATTCCGCCCTTGGCGGAGAACAACGTCCAACAACAACTTAAATAATTTTCCGGGTTATAAGAAACTTTAATGGACAGATGCATTATAGAGCTCGTGTCGTCCAGTTTAAGAATCACTTCAAACAAAGTATCAAATGGAAACATGTGGTTTTTGACAACTAGGATTACTTCTAACCTGTTTGGGAGAATAACTTTATTTAACAGAATCATGCTGGAGAGTTTTCGTTACATTCAGTTCAGAAATATTGATTTCATATGAGGAGAATTTGACTCTACGTCAAACATATTTTGAGGAGATTTGTGCATCTGCCAGTCTTGGCGCCAAGGAGTTTTAAAGGTGCGCAAAATATTTTGAAAAAGTATGTTTTTGTTCCAAAATTGATCCAATATTGCGTTTTAAAAATCAAGTATTTTTTCCAGTCACCAAAGACAATGTTCTCCTTCTGGATTTGCCTGGTCTTGGTTGGATATATCCAGATCTCTGTTTCTTTGTAAGTTTTTTCTCAGTTTGAGCAACAATTATCACTTGCTCATTGTTTCTTGATAGAAAACCCACCAGTTCAAAGTTTTTAAAGTTTGGACACGGCCTTTCAACATCAGGCACTACGGGACAATTTCTCGGCAACAGAACATCGACAACACAATGCGCAATCTTTTGTTCAATGCCATGGAATATTGACGATTGCTTGGCCTTTGAGAGGAACGATAACCAAACTTGTCGGGGCTATGATGCAATCAGAAACATTCAAGGTAAAATGGTTTTGGGCAAAGATGCTTTCATCAAACTTCCCACACGAAAAGATGCCCGTATCTTGGATAAAATATCAGAACGAAAAGAGGAAAGAAAGAAACTTAGAGAAGAAAGACGACGGAACAGAAAAAGTACCATTATTTTGAAATTCAAAATTAAACTCATATGCTTAACAATAATCTTTGTATTTAGCATCAAACAATACAACTGAAAAGCAGACTGTGCCCATGCACACAGAAATGACGACTCCAATCTCAATCTCAAGCTCGGCCACTGTTGGAGAAGGCACAGACTGTAAGTCTATCCAAATAATAAATAGGAAAATCAATAACAATCACTGTATTTAACATGATTGTTGCTAGCAATGGTAGCGTCAAGCAGCATGTTTATTGAGGTGGATCCCTACCAGACGATTCTCGCCTTGCGATACTCAACTGGAAGAGGGAAAACATGTGCTACACTTCCAAAATATCCCCATCGCTTAATTATGGCTTTTTCGAGGATTGTCACCTTGCTGGAGTCCATGATTGTCTTTGTGGGTGGTGCAATCAGCGATACCAGATTGACAAGTATGTCCCTCTGCTTTCAAGCTCAACTTTATTGGCCCATTACCCCCTTTTAAGGGGGAATAAGCACTTTTTCCTCCTCCTCCTCCTCCTCCTCCCCATCCCACACAAATGATCATATCTCCGAAATCCTTGAAGCCAGTCCGATCAAATTTTGCATGAACATCCATACCAACATGCCGGACATTTTGGCTTTGAACACTTCCGGATCCAGTCCCGGAAACCGTCAGAAATTCCGGATTTTATGTCCGATTTTCACCTTTTCTTAACATAAATACAAATATCTGCACAACCCTTCAATCAATTTCCTTGTAATTTTGTATGAGCATTCTGGCCAACATACTAAACTGTTCTGGCATGGTAAATCTTAGAACCTGTATTGGATTTAGCAAGAAATTCCTAATTTTGTCCGGTTTTCAGCCCGTTTTCCCCACAAAAAATCCTCTCGCATTGCACAATTTAAACTCGATTGTAATGGGCCTATGACGAGCAATCATCTTGTTTTGGTCTGAATGCATGTCTTTTCTTGAACAAATGAATAGAAGATGTGTATGGTATCGACCTACTAAAAAGCATCAGGGACTGGAAGTGGGAGGCAATGGCGACCTTGCCATATGCTATGTTTAAGCAGGGGGTCTTTGTGGATGATCGAGACCCAGCAAATGCTCTAATCTATTCCATTTCTGGTGTTGGGGAAAAAAATAGAAACCTTGGCGAGGCTTATGTCTACAGCACCACGACCAAGGCGTGGTCATTAATAGATGTTTTTACTGATGACATCAAACACAGCGGGATTATAGAAGGGGCTTGCAAATGTCCTGGAACCAACCTAATTGTGATGTTCCATGCTCGAAAACTCCTGGTCTTTGACCTTTCCAAATCAAAATTCATTGCACGGTGGTATGACATTGACCGGATTACATTGTTAATGCCTACCAGTATTGAAACACGAAAAGATGGTGTTGTAAATGGAATCATGGTCAGGTATTTGAGGCATGGTCTTAAACTGATTGAGACCAACTCGTCAACAACAACAAAAACCTTGCGCAATCCCAAGAGGATCCCACTTGAAAATCTTGCAAAAATTGGTCGGTATGCAGGCTATGGACAGATGGCTGTGGTAGCGGTGAAGAATGACTACTACCTGTGGAACGGGTCACAAAAGAAGTTTTTGAAAAGTGACATTCAGGGAGTGCCAAGACCAGTATTTGCTGGACTGCCATGGTTTTCAAAAATTAAATGTGACCAATCCAATTAATTGGCAGTTTGTTGCACCAATTGTCATAATGTCGAGATATCATATTTTGTTTTTGTTGCAGTGAATAAAAGTGACAGATGATGAATAAAAGTGCACAGTCTGAAAATGTAAAAAATATACATACGAAAAGAAAATATTTTACATCTCTGACTTTTAAGTCATTCCTTGCTGACATTGACAGTCACGATGGCATATTTTATGATTGTGTATTGTCTTTACTTTGTCATATTTGACTCTATCCATGGATCAGTCTCTTTGTAAGTACCATGATACCATTGCTCAACAGAGTTGAAGCTGCATTCATTTATTCATTGCAAAAACAGTTATATTTATTCTTGATATAAATCTCTGTACATTTAGAAGGCCAACACAAGTAAAGTTTATTAAGTTTGGACACGGCCTAGCAACATTAGGCACAACGGGACAATTTTTAGGCAACAGGACATCGACAACACAATGTGCAATCTTCTGTTCAATGCCATTGAACATCGGCGAGTGCCTGGCCTTTGAGAGAAATGCCAACCAAACTTGCCTGGGATATGAGGCAATAAGAAACGATCAAGGACACAAGGTTTTGGGTCAAAATGGTTTCGCAAAGCTCCCCATTGCACGAGAAAAACGACCTGTTTCCAAGCGTAATATTTATCAGAGCCAGTTGATTTTTATAATTGAACAACTAATCTCTAAATAGCATTGTCAGAGGATTTCTTTTTGGAGAAGTCTGCAAAATCATTGACCCTTCGAAGCACTGTGGATGGAAGGAACTGCGCAGAACTTCCCGCTTTTCCTTTTCCTTTCATATTTCCAGCTACCAAAATCACGAGCTTGATGGCATCCACAATTGCAATTATAGGGGGTAAAGTACGAAAACTATCGAGAAAGGTTGTGTCTTCAAGTGAGTAAACATTTATTATATGGAAAATCGAGCATTCATTCTATGTTCACTAAAACAGAAAAAGTTTTCTTCACCGACATCACCAAAAGCAAACCCTGGCAATGGGAGAAAAAGGCGCCCCTACCTGAGAAGACATACAGCCAAGCCGTCATTGTTGACGAGAGGAATCAAAACAAACAACTTATTTACACTTTTGGCGGCTTGACGCGCAATGGAGCAAAGGTTGACAAAATCTATGTCTACAGCACAGATTCCAACGATTGGAGGTTGCTGGCTCTCCATGACTCCTTTTTTCATGGGACCAGCATTGAGCATGCCTGCGTCTGTCCAGGAACAAACCTGGCTGCCTTGGCCCTTAGACAATACCTTCACCTGTTTGACCTCGACAAGCAGAAGTTCATTGATGTAGCCAACATGAAAACCCGAGTGAGGCTGCTCTTGCCAATGACTTTACACGGACCAGGATTAATGATTGGGCTTGACAGACAAGGCTTTTACTTTATTCAAGCGAACGATACGTTGCAGGGTCGTTTTGATAGAATGATTAAGCTCCGCCAATCGACTACACCACAGGACATTATTGCCTATGCTGGCTACGGGGAGACGGCAATGTATGCAATAAAACGTCACTCTAAGAACTATTACTTCTGGTCCTATCCACGGGAACAATTCTTCTGGAAACAGAAAATTCAGGGGACACCCTGGCCTGTTTTGGCCGGATTGCCCTGGTTTACCAAGGTCGAGTGTGACGCAAACTGATTCTGCATTTGCAATTGAGTATAACTGTGCAGCGCAAAAAAATAACATGTTTTGATTGAAATATATCTGGATAGTTTGATTAATTGGTTTAGTAGCCGATGTCTATAATGAAACGTCAGTAAATTTCAAGTATTTCTACAAACTATCATGATTGGCCTATCAAGTAGGGTCTGGTTCTTTTATGGAATTGCAACATTAAGGGTGCTTTGAGCGGCCCGAAATTGGCAGGATTGCCCTGGTTTTCCACAGTCAAGTGTGACGCAAATAAACAATCATTTTTCTTGACGCATAAAAAATCATTATTGAAAATCCTTTTTCCCAATATTTAACTTGCAAAACAGCATAACAAGCATGAAATTGAAATCCACTGACAGCCTTAATAATCTATTCAGAAATAGTCAAATGCTTATAAAAATCCTTAGGGTTTTTGGGGGGACGTGGGAACTGAACCATTCGCTTCTCCCCTTTTATTTTATATTTTTAACTGCCTCCATCTCTCGCCAGCTTTACAGCCGTAATTGAGCTATTTTGAAACTAAGTACAAAGTATTTACTTCACTTTTAAGTAGTCTAGTCTAATTATTTCTTCCTCTTGGGAGGCCTGTTTCACACAGTCGCCATGGAAAATTGGGCCAATTTTAGGTTGAAAAATATGCGAAAATCTCGAAACTCTGAGAAAATCGGTGTTTGACTTTGGAGCCTTAAAAAAGTACCACTTTTGGCGGGCGACCTTGTAATTGGGACCTCTGCTCCCTTAAATCCACAATTGCCTCTGTTTAATGTTAAAATGCGGGGTGTTGCAAAGAAAGAACAAAGAGACAGACTTGTTTTCACTGACGCTATTGATGCTCAGACTGATGATAATGGTGATACATTCATCCTGGATGTAAGAAATCACTGTGTTTTTTGCCCCGTAGGACTTAGAAAAAATGGGGTGCAGAGGTAAAATTCGAGAAAAAAATCTCTATCCCAACCCCCCGTCGAGAAAGCAGAGCATTTATTTATGTGTTCCATAGTCAATTTCGCGCCTTGCACGCATGAAAATAAATATCACCAATACCAAAAAAGAAACAAAAACAAGACTGAATTTTTGGGGGTACAGGTAGGTACCTAGGTAACCAACCAACCATAAATTTCGAATCCCTTCGAAAGATTTTGGAAGCCCTCCGACATTGATAATTTATTAGGGGCCATTATATTTTGTAATTTCTTTGGTTTCAAGAACCTGGTGGCTCCTGGTGCACGAAGGGTGCTACTAATCTAGTCTAGGACTAGTCTAGGGCTTGAAAAAACATCCTGGCTAGGTTGGAAACACTCACCAGACAATTTTGCTTTATGGTCTTTCTTTCGGTGGAAGCTTGCATTTGTTGTGAACACCCTCTGCCATAGTATTATTACAAATGGTTGTCTTATGCAAGGTGTCTGGGGCTAATTTCGGTAGGTACCTTGTACCCATTTTCAAACATAGATGGCGCTGCAATCGTAATAATACAAGAAAAAATACTATTAGCCCTGCGGGCCAATTTAAAAACAGAACTCCCACCGCATCAGCATCGTTTCCCCAAGGCGAAATTCTAAGTTTTTTACGCGTAATTTCATATCACACTTCTATTTTTTTTGGATGCAAGAAAAACTGCATTTTCCTATAGTAAGTAGTTCAATTTTCCATCTTTTAAATCGTGAACAATTGGACTGTATTATCTTTAGAGGAGTTTGAGAGTATTTTCAAAAAGAGTTGAAGTATAAAGATAGACAGGATTTGAAATGGCAACGTTGGTGGTATGGAAAGAAAACCGAAGTTTTCTCACGCTCTGCTTCAGTTTTCGAGAGGAGGGGATGTGTTATTTTTGCCAACGCAAGATGAATTTGTGGAAAAAAGATAGATACCTGATGCTACCCCTGCATTGCACAGTGTCTCGGCAAGCTAGTTTGGCGTGGAAAGGCATCGGTTTTTGCTTGTTCTTGGGAGAGACACTGTGCTCTAAACTGTGAGAAAATTGGTAGGCATGGCGAGGCATCCGCATTTTGTCTTTAAGTATTGGCATTTCTGCGGTGAATTTTGACCGCAAAAACGAGGGTGAAAATACAAATTTTCGCGGAAAAATCTAAAAAAACAAAAAGATATTTCTAAAAATATTAAATGTTCATTATTTCACCTTAATATTTTAATATTTTTTGGGGGAAAATTGTCATTTTTCTATGATTTTCTCTGATTATTTTAGGCTCTATGTAGCAAATAACACCACATTAGGCCTTGTGTTTTCACAAAACCAACCGCAAAAAAAGCCATTTTTCGGAAGCGAAAAAATGTAGGAAAAAATGTTAAATGAAGCGGAATAAACAGGCCGAAAATTTTGTTTTGCTATTTCTAGATTTTTAAGATTTTACGAATTTAGCACATTTCTTTTCTTTCGATCACGAAGTAACTGCTTTTCGGAAATTAAATCACGTTTCTAGAACCGGTTAGGCCAGCTACAGGTTGCATTCTTTAACATCAGCAATTTGTGGTACTTGAAAGCATCTAAAAATAAAAAGTTTTAAAGCAAAAGGTTAGTAGAAATTCATACCTAGTTGATCTCGATTTCATTTTCGAAAAATGCATGCATGCAGAGCATAAAGAACAAAATGCCAAACAGGGTCATTTAAAGCTGAAACTTGGCTCGTAAAGTTTAGTTTCAAAATGTATTTTATTTCATTTTCTTACTGCTTTGATGCGACAGTCACGCATCTTATTTTTTAAACATTTCTTACATGTAAGATCAAGCCCCTCCCTTCCCAAATTCCCAAGTTTTTCAGGGCGAAAAGAATTTTTCCGTGAAGGAGAAGGCGGAGTGAAATATTTACAAAGAGCTATCTAGCTGCTAGCAAGATGACAAAGCTAGAAAAATTTCATCTCAACACACACAGCCTCACCTCATAGAGTCTCGACCTAGCCTTGTTTTTGCTATTGCCTATTGCTTTTAACCCACAAAGCCATCGAAAAGAGACTGGATTTTATAGGATAATAGCTTGAAAGACTGAAAGAGGAGGTTACTTTTAGAAAACTTTGCAATACAGTGAGCTTGCTTAGGTTTGTAATTCTTGGATCAAGTCAATGTCTTTGACTTTGATGGCAACCATTGTATGACATAACACACAGCATGACAATTCAGATAGCTCTTAGTTCAGTAGTGCCTGTTTTTCCAAGAGCAGATACTACTACTCTATTATAGCAAACGCTGTCTCACTCTAGCGATATTTACTTCAGCTTTTGGAAAAGAACTGCTTATGCCTTTCCTTCCTTGCCTTTTTTGGTGGTCATCCCATCAACTCTGTACAGGGTGTCCCGACAATATTGCCCACTATTTCGGCTTGTCCAAAAGGCCAAATATTACGAGACACACCCTAGTTTTGGGTAGCATTGAAAAAAATACACTCCTCCGGTCCATTTTCTGCAAATAGAATCCCATTCCAACTCTGACAGGCCGAGCCGAGCCGTGCATTTCAAAGACTGTGGAAAAGGTGCAAAAAGTCAGTTTTGCATTTTCTAACAAATAAATAAATAAATAAATATTTTTTGATCTTTTTTCGGGTATATTTTACACACAAACACACCATCAAAAAATTACATTTAGAATCGAGAATAGTGTTCTGTCTCGTGTTATGTAAGACTGTGGACCAGAATAGTTAGTTGGTAACTATTTGTGTATGGTAAAAACAGGAAAATATTATCTCTGTACTTCATAGATGGTTTTTTGCTGTCTGTTTTAAACGAATCTTTGTGTCTTTTTCCATTCTTTTCTTCTCACACTCGAACACGAAAAACAGCGAAGAAATCTCTTTTCATAGGAGTGTTTTTGTTGTATCACAGACTCTTCTCTCTGGGCAAGTTTGGTCTTCGGCGGAGAACTTTTTTAGGTATGGGAGGGGGAGCTATTGTCCTTTTCACATAATCGTGTCACGGGCTTACATGAATTTGACAATAGACGAGTAACTTACGTGACTGGGAGAAAAAAGGAGGGAAAGGGGGAAAAGCTGTGCCGAAACAACAGCAGCCTCTTCGTAGCCTCCGCAAATCTCTGCAGCAGCTGAGGTTAAGCTCGAGGCTGCTGTGCAAGGCCAAAATAAATAGAACTACAATTCCAGAAAGATGTGGCTTACTCTTCAGTTTGAAAGGGGTTTGGGAGGGGGTAACTGGTAATGCAGAGCAGCAGCACATAAATATAATTGATTTTTCAGGTTCTTCTTCTTCTTAGGAACTTCACACCATGGCCGCTTGCAGAGGGGCTGAGGCTGCCGAGGTCGCCGTCGGGGGCGTGGACGAATATTCGAGGCTGAGGGGCGGCGAGGGGTAGCACTGTTCTGTCCCGGGGGGCGGGCCCCCTTGCAAAGTAACCCCACCCCCACTACTACTACTGTCCGATGCAGAGGATGAGGACGAGCTCGAGCCGCCATTTCCGCTTCCGGCTTCATTTGCATTGCTGCTGCCCTCGGGCGCACACCCCTCACCCGAGGGATTTTCGCCCCCGGGCCCGGGCGGGAAATCTTGGTTTTGCGGGGGCGGCGAGGGGAAGGCGTGGAGGGGGTTCCCCTCCTGGTTGCTAGTTGGTGACCGCGGGCTCTCGTCGCTCCCCATCGGCGGAGGGCAGCCTCCCTCGGGTCCATTGCCCGGGGGAAAGGGGGCATTCATGTCTAGGTTGGTCATGTGGGGCGGCATCGGGCCCCCGTCCCCCATGAAGTGCGGGGGCATCGGGCCCCCGAAATCCGGCCCGTAAGGGGGGCCACAATTGGGGTCGAATCCTCCGCCCGGGGGTAGTGGGCCCCCGGGAGCTCCCGGGGGCGGCAGGGGTCCATTGTAGTCGAAGGGGGGCGGTGCTATTGAGGTCGGGGGGAACGGCATGTGAGGGGGGAACCCGGGGTGAGGCCCCCGGCCCCCGTGGAGGCCATGACGTCTTGCATTTGGGGGCAAAAATGGCCCCCGCGCCATGAATCTCATCTGATGGAGCCTCTTCTCTTTCGATCTCTTGTTCTGGAACCACACTTGAATCACTCGCATTGGCAACCCCGTTTCCTTGGCCAGCTGCTCCCGCATCAGCCTCGTCGGTTTCGGGGTTTGCGAGAAGACATTTCTCAAGACCTCGAGCTGCTTGGCCTTTATGGTTGTCCTCGGTCCCCGCCGTTTCTCCCGCTCCTTGTCCTTATCTTTGCCCCCATCCGAGTCCCCATCCTCCCCTCCCTCGGGCGGACTCTTCGGGCCGCCCGGGCCCGAGGGTAGGCCCGAGGGTAAGCTGCCCGGGGGCAAGTTATTATCACCAGCCGGACCCGGGGGCAGGCTCTGAAGGGAAGAGAGGTCGCTCTCAATACCCGAATCACCCGAAGAGTTGATGGCCTCGCCGAGGTTGTTGTTGGTAAGCGTGGTTTTCATTTGGCACATGAAACTGTGATCCTCACAATAGAGGAGGCCGTCGCCCGCGTCGCTGACACGAATTCGTTGCCCCTGATCGACTCGACCTTTGCAGACGGAGCAGACAACACAAGCCGGATGGTAAAAGAGGCCGTCGCTTAATTTGGTCGAGAGATGGTCGGGTTCAAAAGTCATTCCGCAACCCGCGCATGAGGGCCCGAATCGCCGATAATAATCCCGGCGACAGTAGAAGGCTCCATCAAAACCCGGGTGTCCATTGTTTGCATAGCAAGTGGTATCCAAATATTCTCCACAATCTACACATTGCAGGCAAGCCCTAAAAAGAGGCCACAGGTGAGAAATGTGCGATTGGCGGAGAAATGGGTTAGTTTTTTACCTATGGAGGGGGCCTAGCTGACCAAACATGTTCTCTTGCGAGGTCACGTTGAAGATCCAGTCGTCTGCGATGGTGTTGTGACATTTTGCGCACGAGAGCATCCTCCCAGAGGTGCCCGAAGCGAGCGTTGGAGGTCTTGAAGCCATGCTCATTTTGCTTTCACTGAAGTTTGCAATTCATATCACTATTGTTTTTTTTTTTCTCGGATCTTTCGAATTTGTTTCCTATATTCTAATTTGGGACATCCGCTCGCAACGAGCGGAATACAGGTAGTGAGTGTAGTAAATGTAGTAGTTTCACCAAACAGCCGCGAGGAGGCGCGCGGGTCACCGTTACTTTACACACTCGCATGAGAAAATTGCTTAAACGGGCTTTGCTCTTGCAGAACACCGTTTGCTTTACATGTGTAGACATAGGAATATTTCGTATGTGACGGCAAATGGCGGCGCGATTCTCGGTGTATAGTTTATATGCGCTCTATGGCAGGCAAAAGTCTCGCACTTGGCGATACCTCCGCTCTCTCCCCTAAAAATATGCTTGGCCGCCGATCCCGCCAAAAATGCCACAATTTCTGGCTTTCCAGAAGCGCCAACACAGCCAGGAAATGTGTCGGCTACTCTTTTTAGAGAAAAAGTGTCATAAAACCGAGCTAGAGATCGCGACCTCAAGAGGTCAAAATGTAGGAGGAACTGAAAAATTTGTCAGAACTCGAATTTCATAGCCAGAGTCAAAGAGTGAGAGCTCGCTGACAGTATT
>JAAUYL010028108.1_pt1 | contig 10906 bp, 11 predicted proteins | sample 7278011 | NCBI WGS metagenome assembly JAAUYL01 (sample SAMN14350225, study PRJNA611818) | marine sediment metagenome | isolation source: surface marine sediment (1.8m) | place: French Polynesia: Moorea | collected 2018-08 | reverse complement strand
CTTCACGGAACTCCGCCAAGTGGTGCAGTGATATTTTTTGAAAGCGGATGAGGAGATCCAGTCCGTTGCAGACCTGCTCCAGCGGAGCGGCTTTAACCACCGAGCCCCCGCCGACGCCCAATTTGATCTCAATCAATCCCTTTTGTTCGAGCACCCGCAGGGCTTCACGCAGCGTCCCGCGACTGGTTTGGAACATGTCCTTGAGATCACGCTCGGACGGCAGGGTGTCACCGGGTTGGAGCTGGCCCGACAGAATGGCCTCCTCGATCTGATCGACGACATCCTGAAAAATACGATTCTGTTTGGCGGCGTGAAACATCGGCTGGTGGTTTCGAGCTAAGGTTAAATGGTTCGACCATTCCTATTGACATTTATGTGACATGTCAAGAATAAACCAAGAGCGGATTTAAAATCTAAACGGCATTCATTATCTGGCGCCCATCGAATGCGCGCGGCATCGCAAATTGTCAGGGCGCGCTGGACAATCAGCGAACGTTTGGGATGGATGGCCAGCGGTTGTTCAGTAGCCGTTTGGGATCAGCAGGTAAGATGAAAACCGCCAGCGGTGCGGCGGGATGCCACCAGGCGGTTGAAGTGCGCCACAGCCTGATCATTGGGAGCGATGATCAATTCGACCCCCAGGTCCACGATGGTCTCCGGCAGGCCGGTTTCCGGCAGCATACGCCCGTGGATACCCGCACCCACAACGATGATCTCCGGCTCATTGGCGAGCAGGGTGTCCAGATCGCGCATGCTCAGCCGATGGCCATGTTTGCGCCACCAGCCATCAGCAACACGGCCGTCAGGATAGATCAGGACGTCCGTCGTATAGGTTTGTCCCTGAATGGTGATCGTTCCAAATTCAAAGGCATCGATCATGGCATCGTGCTCCCTGCCCTGGAGATGATCGCTTTCATGTGAATGGCCTTTGCGCGTTTTGGATGGCCGGCATGGTCGAAGTATGGAGGTTGATCGTCTGACGGAGCGCTTGGATGATGTCAAGGCCGATGCGCATCGGGAAACCGTCTTCGCTGCGGGAAGGCTTCCAGGTAACGCCGTCTAGACTGCCGTGGGATACCAGAAAGGCAACAATCCGCTCCGGGTCGAACAAGCGGAACAGATCTTCGCCCCTGATCCGGCTCATTTCGGCAATGACGCCGTAGACCCCCCAGTTGGAGACCGTGGCCACCACCAGTTCATCGCACTTTGTTTCCGAAGGCGTTATCGGAAGCGCCGCCAAGCGGGATTTGATATTGCCCATTCCAATCTCATTGCCCCCGTCGCCGAAGGCAATTGTGGGGCAGGTCGCCTTGCGGAAGAAAAGATCGAACTTCATGGTGGCCGCCGTAATATCCTGGCCCCGCATATTGTAATAGTGTTGATCGGATGCCGCACCCGGTCGCTCGACCGAGATGATCAAGCGTGGTTTAAAATGGGCCAAGGTCTCTTCGATCCGCGGCAGGCTTTCCTTCCAGTTCAGCAAGGGGATTTCACAAGTTCGGAATTGCTGTTTCAGGATACCCGACAGGGGGGGGCCGCAAACGAAAATCGGCTGGCTGCCCACATGCGCTAAAACACGGCCCAACGCCAAAGCACCAATCGGACCATCGGTTTCGAAGCTGCCGTTGACCGGAAAACCGGTGCCGATCAAAACATTACCAGGAGAGGTTAGACACAATTCGGCGGCACGGCGGCAATAGCCCGGCGATAATGCGTCCACCATTTGATCAATACCCCTGTGGCTGTGGCGCAGGATAATTTTTTCGATCTTGTCGGATAGCGTTGACATTGGGTGTCGGATGAAATTGACGAATATTAGGCCTTAAAGATTTGAAGATAGGAAGTTTGGGAAGGATATCAACTGCGGCAGGATTTGTTCGAACCTCAGGTGCAGAATTCATTTGCAGCGTATGACCGCGGTAGTGGGGCCAGGCATGACCCCACTACCCCTTGGCATCCGCCGAAGGTCGGATCAAAGCTGCGGCGGCCCCCCCAGCATAAAGGCTTCGTAGCTCGTCGGGCTTTCCTGGTATATCTCCAGCATGGCTTCAAATTCTTTGCGTTTGGGGTTGTCTTTCCATGCCAGCCAGCTTTCCATGTCCTGCCAGGTGCTGATAACGAGCATGTTCTGCGGATCGTCATAGGAAACCAGGGTTTCGCCCGAGACATAGCCAGGGCGGTCCATGGCCCCGGCGCGGAAATTTTTCAAAATGGCACTGATCTCTCTGGCCTTACCTTTCTTGAAACGCCTCTTGATGAAGATCTTGACCAGCATGTCGGTCCTCCTTTCGCTTGAGGGTACCGTGACCTGGAATTCGGCGGGCAGTTGGTCGCGGTGTGTGTTGGGATGATCAGAAAGTCAGCCTTGGATGATATGTGAATGATTCAAAATAAGTCTTCGTTAAGCTTTAGCAAAGCCTGTCGCACCCCGTCAATCCGCAGGGCGCTTATCGTCCCCCAGGCGATCGAGCAGTGCCCAGGTTAAAAAACGGCTGTATATTTCCCAGGCGGATCCACCGTACCCGCCGGCCATCAGGCCCGCATGCGAAATCCGGCGATCTTTTAAAAACCGGTAGACCAACCGATCGCGCGCCACCATTTGGGCAATGCTCAAACGCAGTTCCTGCGTGGAGGGCAGTTCGTCCTTCTCGTAGGGGTCGGCACCGGAGACCACCACCGCCAAATCCGGACGCCGGCCGGCATCCAGTCGATAGAGTCCTTCCAAAAGGGCCGCATTGTACCGGTCTTCTTCTCCGGCGGCGATGGGAATATCGATATCACTGGGAATAAAAGAGGGGTTCGGTCGGCCGTCGGGCATGACGGGTTCACCGTCCAAGGGCCAGCCCCGCGCCATGTGAATGCTCAAGGTGGTGATGGTGTCATCCCCGCGGGTCAAAGCCGCGGTGCCGTCACCCTTGTGGGCGTCAACATCGATGACCCAGGCCGTCTGGATCTGGCCTTCAGACTGGAGTTTGCGCAGGGCGATCACCACATCGTTCAGCAGGCAGAAACCGCTTCCGAAATCGCGCTGAGCGTGGTGCATGCCCCCCCCGAAGTAAAAGCAGAAACCTTTTTCCAGAGCGATCCGTCCGCACTGGGTGGTACCGGCGACCCGTTGCCGGATGCGGTTGAAAAGACCGCTCAGCGGTTCGGTGGCGACATTGGGATCATAACGAAAATAACGGCCGTGCTCGTCGATTAGCTCGTAAGTTGTTACAATCTCGTCTTCCAATGCATCGGAAAACAGACGCGCCACGTAGGCACGGGAATGGGTGCGCAAAAGATCCGCCTCGGTGATCGTTTCCTTAATCCGGCCGCAATGCCATTCGCTCAAGCGCGGTCCCAGAACGCTATGGTCCTTGAGAAGCGCAAACGTTCGGGAAGCCTTGCTATCAAAGATGGGAATTTGAATGCCGAATTCGACAAAGCTCATTTTATGGGCCGTATCATAGAGAATCATGGTCGCTTATCCCCAACAGGCTGCTGATCGCTGGAAGCGGCCTGAATCCGGTAAATGAAGATGGGATCATTGGTCAACGGGCTGCCTGGTCGAAGAACCCGCTGCGGGGTAAATCCCGGCAAAGGAAAATTGCACGATACGACCGTTGCGCCCGGTTTGAGTTCTTCACTTAGCTTCCTGGCCAGCCGGGACATGACGTCGGGGAAGAGATAGCAGAAGACCACATCCGCGCGGGACAGATCCGCCCCCCAAAAGTTTTGCAGATGAATGGTGATGCCGGTATACCAACAGCTGAGCAGGCGGGCTTTGCAAAAAGCCAGCAGGTTGAGTTCATAGCCTTCGGCCCTGATCTGGCAGCGCCGGCGGGCCGATCGCAACACGCGGCCGTCACCGCACCCGAGATCCACCAGCAATTGGCCCGGCTTAAGATCGATGACTTCCAGAGCGGCGGAGACCCGGCACCGCGCTGTTGATACATAAAGCGCACCCCGGGTTATCGGCAAGACCACGGCGATGCTGATGCCGTAAAGCGCCTTGATGGTAAAAAGGAAGCCGGCGATGCCGATGAAAAGCCAGATGCTGAATGGTATCTGCTCCATCCTACCAGACGCGGCAAAGGAGGCCTTTGAGATAGTGGCCTTCCGGAAAATTGAGGGCCGTTAGGTGGTCGGCAGCCTGGTGCAATCGCCGCACGATCTGAACTTCGCGTCCGGCATCCAGGGCGGCATCCGCCACGATCTTCTGAAACAGTTCCGGCTCGATAAGGCCCGAACACGAAAACGTAAACAGATAACCACCCTCCTGCAGCAGTTTGATGGCCAGCAGATTGATGTCTTTATAGCCCCGGCTGGCCCGACTGACCTGAGCCCGTGAGTCGGCAAATTTGGGTGGATCAAGAACGATCAAATCGAAACGACGGGCCGCATCGCGATAATAGCGCAGCTGCTTGAAAACATCCGCTTCGACGTGTTCGACCTGATCCGGATTTAGGTCGTTAAGCAGGATGTTGCGCTGTGACAAGTCCAGTGCGGCGGCGGAGAGATCAACATTGGTCACCCGGCGGGCGCCCGCTTTCAGGGCGGCCACCCCGAAGCCACCCGTGTAGGCGAAACAGTTTAAAACCTCAGCGGCATCGGCATGGCCGTTCATCTGCCGGCGGTTGTCGCGCTGGTCCAGATAAAATCCGGTTTTATGCCCGTTGTGCACATCGACCCAGAAACGGAGGGCGCCTTCATGAAACTCGATCGTTGCGGGCGGCGCATTCCCCGCCAGGACACTGGTTTGACGGGGCAAGCCCTCCTTGTCGCGCACAGGACTGTCGGAGCGCTCATAGATACCCGCCACCGGCATCAGCGCTTGAAGCTGCTGAACGATCGTGTCTTTCCAAACTTCCGCGCCAAGCGTCAGAAACTGGCAGACCAGGTCATCACCGTAGCGGTCGATGATCACACCAGGAAGGCCATCGGATTCGGCATTCACCAGACGATAGCCCGTTAATTGTTGTCGTTCGACCAACTCGCGCCGGTTGGCCGCCGCCCTTTCGATCCGACGGTGGAAGAACGGCGCTTCGATGGCTTCATCTTCATCAAAGGTCCAGATGCGTACACAGATCTGGGATCGCGGCGAGTAGGCCCCCCGCCCCAGCCAGTTGCCCTGTGGGGTGACGACATCGACGGTATCTCCGGGTTGAAGCTGGCCGCGGGTCTTGGCCACAGCCCCGCTGAAAACCCAGGGATGGCAGCGCAGGAGGGATTTGTCCCGTTTGGGTTTAACGATCACAAAGGCCATGGGTTCAATTTCCTCGGTCTACGATTATGGTTGGGGGGGCATGTCGCCGGTGGCCGTGCCTGCTGTCTGATAGACGTAGATGACGTTCTTCTGTTCCGCCGCAACCCCGGGTAAGGGATCAAACGGCAGCGTTGCGATCAGCGGCCGCCATTGGTGGCCCGTTTCCAGCCGGCGGCGCATGCGATTGTATTCATCCGCCGCGACCTTGTCGGCTTGAAGGTTGAAAATAATAATGCCCTTCGGCCGGACAGCGCGCACCAACGCGCCCAGCGCCGCCGGCGGCGCATGACCGGCCTTCAAAACACCGGCGGCCAGGATGGCATCAAAGCGATGATCGGCCAGCGCCGCCGGCGCCCCCAATGCCGTTTTAAGGCACAGTCGGTAAAGCCCTTTGGTGCATGCCCGCCGTAGCATCGCCATGGACGGATCGAGGCCCACCACATTCTGGTAGCCAAATGCCTTAAGGGCCTGAGCCACGAGACCGCTGCCAGCACCGGCGTCCAGCACAAACGCACGGCGGTCGGGGACATGGCACCTTAGCTGCGCCACCATCAAGGCAGGCACGCGATAGCCGTATCGACGCATGTCCGCATCATAATGCGGTGCCCAAGCGTCATAACCGGCGGCGAGCATCGTCTTGTCCGCGGGGTGGCAACGCTCCGTTTGCCCGGCTTGTTTCGAATAAACGGGGGTGAATCGCTCCATCTTTAGACCGCCTTATCGCGACGGCAAACAAGCTGTCACTGAAAAAGGACAACCCCGCATACAGATTAGGAGATATCTCGTCAGCATGATCGGAGGCCTGGGGTGCAATCACTGCGGTCTTGGTCAGCAGTCCGGGGCAGATGGCGGATAGGTCATGAACGGATTCCGCAGGATCCCTGCCGCCACCCAACGCCAGATTGATCGCGGCTGAAAATCCTAATGGGTTCCATAGCATATCCCCGAGGCTTTCGAAAGACGGTTGGTAACCATGACCGCGTCCCTATTTCCCTTGACAGGGTTCAAGCCCTGTGGCACGTAGAATCAAGGCGGCGCGCCGCTTAGCAAAACGGACTTCACCACAAGGCATTTTTCCCCCATAGCGATCTGCCGGGCGTTAATCAATCTCTTCTTTCGCTCTCAAGCGTGAAGTCCTGATCTTTAGTTTGAATTCGGTGGCGGCGTGCCGGACATGCCGCATGTCAACGTCCAGCGCGGCGACAGGGCGGGCACCTCAAAACCGCCGGTGAGCGATCGACCCGGCGTTACCGCCAACCGGCGCGTGCACCCGCAACCCATTTCGGCGACACCCTGAAACACATTAACAACGATCGCCGGAAGGTTTTGCATCGGTCAGCGGCCGAACCCATAAGACCACAACAGCCAGATCAACGGAATTTTCAGCGCCTACCGCATTCAGGGAAAGGGGATAACCATGGCTGCCCAGCGGATTCTACTGCCTTACAATTTTGCGCCAAACGACCAGAAAGCTCTGACGTTCATCTCCAAGACCTTTGGCAACCGGGAAGACATCGACATAACGATCTTTCATGCCTACACACCGATTTCGGAAATCGAAGATACCGACCATCAGTCGGCCACCGCCAAACTCAAGCGTCGCCTTTCATATCTCACCCAAGAGTTGACCGAACGGGAAATCGCGCTGCAGGAATTGCGCACCCAGATTATCAACAGCGGCTTCGACCGCGACCGCGTCCGCTATATCTTCAAGTCGCGCAAAAAGGAAATCGCGGCGGCCATTATCGATGAAGTCGAAGAGGGCGACTACGATATCATCATTTTGAACCACAAACCCGGCAAAGTCACCCGCTTTTTCACCGGCAGCGTTTTCATTAAAGTGGTAACGGCACTGAAGGATACGACCATCTGCGTCGTCGCCTGATCATCGCCGTACAACCACAGGACCCCGCCCAAGCTATCGATACCCGTTTGAGGAGGAAGCCATGCAGACTGAAGATCGTATCACTATCGACATATTCAAGGTTGTCACCCGTGCCATTGCCGAGTCCTACAACCTGGAAATCATGTCCAAACATCTGACCCAACTCTTGGTCGGTGCGCTGGAAATCAAGGGCGCCTCGATTTTCGCCGCCAATATGGAGACCAAGGAACTCGAGGTCCTGGGCAGTTTCGGTCTCAGCATCCGCTATATGAACAAAGGCCCCATTTTTTTCAACCGCAGTATCCGCAGCGTCCATAAAAAGAAAGCCGTGGTGATTCGCGACGTCAAACAGTCCGACAGTCTGCAATATCCCGAGGACGCCATTGAGGAGGGCATCGGCGCCATCGTGGCCGTTCCGGTGAACTTCAGCGGCCGCGTGATCGGCGTCCTCCGGCTCTATCACAGCAAGGTCTGGGATATATCGGATCGTGACCTGGACTCGCTTTTCGTTCTCACGGAAATCATCGGTATGGCCATGATGTATGCCCGCATGCACAATGCCATCGCGGACGTCAAGGAAATCATCGGCGATGTTCACGAGGCCTGGACTGAATAAAACACCCGCTTGAAGCGTTTTTCCACCGCGACCCCACCAAAGAGCGTTGGCGTCACCACGCGTCCCATTGCAGTGAATGCGTTGCGAATCTTGAAGGGCATCAAGCCGGCCGAAGTAGGGCCGGCTTGTGGTTCTTAGGATGCGGCCATCGCCAGGGGCGAAGGGAGCGCTTTGATCTCCCGGCAGTTTAGACCGGCAAACAGAATGATGGCTGGAGGCGCCCCTAAGTCCTCTGCCCGCATATCCTTCTGGGCATCCCAGACATCGCCCTGGGAGCCCAATACGGCAATACCGGCCGCCGGTGTCGGCGGAAAGGGCGCAGGGCCATTCAAAGATCTGGTACACGCTGACAACCGCCAAAATAAAGCAAATCGGGAAAAGATAGAGCACCACCCGGGATAGCACCAGGCGACGGCGCAGGAGAATTTCGGCCAACGCATAAGCGTAGAGGCCCACCGTATACGGAAAGCGCTTTATTAACTTAGATCCGCCCTTTCAAATAGGCCTGCCTATTATCTTCAGGGAAGTTTTCGATGGCATAACGCAGCATGCTTATTCCCTGCCGATCGGCGGATGGGATAGAAATTGATTGACGGCCTGCCAGTAGCCCGCCTCGAGTTGAATATCGTTATGGCCGGCGCCTTCGATAAAAACGGTTCGCCGTGGACCGCCCCACGCCTCGGCCAGGCGTGAGGCATACTTGGGAGGGATGACCTCATCGCGGGCCGCGATTAAAAATAACGCCGGTATCTGGATGGCGGGCGCCAGGCTGAGGGAATCGAAAGGATGTTTCAGCAGCAGCCCGACCGGGAAAAAAGGGTAGTGATGGCGGGCCACATTCAACAGGCTGTCAAAGGGGGTTACCAGAATGACGCCCCGCACCCGGCGTTGGGAGGCGACGTAAACCGCCACGCCCGATCCCAGGCTGCGGCCCATCAGCACGATGTGGTCCCAAGATATTTTCTCGTGAAGCGCCACGTGATCCAGGATGTGGAGGGCATCCTGGCAGAGCGCCTCCTGGGAGGGTTTCCCGTCGCTGTCGCCGTATCCCCGATAGTTCATGAAGAGAAAAGCGCCGGCTTGATAACGCCCGAAATCCCCAAGGTTGGCGGAGACTTCTTCGGCGTTACCGCCGTAATAGACCAGCAGGGGCTTCTCGGCGGAGATGGCACCGCGGACAAACCAGCCCTTTAGATGCGTGCCGGAATGCACCACGCTGTAGGCGTGGGATTTAAATTGGGCGCGGTTGTCCGGCGGGGTCGGCTGGGGAAAAAAGATAAGGGCGTCCTGAAAAAAATAAAGCAACCCGATACCGATCACCACAACCGGCACAATGACTTTCAGAAGGTCAAACATGGTGTCGAGTTTAATATGGCAACAACCGTTTTGGCAAGCGGGGCGTTCTTTGCGGCCAAGGGCCGCAATCCGTAGGATGCCGCCAGGCCGCCCAACCTCCATTTGTAATGTGGACCGATCTTATTGCGTGGGATCAAGCGGCGGTCCGGAGCACCAACTTGGCATCCAGAATCACCCATTCCCGACCGGTCCAGACAATCGGGTTAAGGTCCAACTGGTCAAAACACATATCCCAGGCCGCGATCATTCGGCTAACGGTGACCAGCAAGCGGACCAGGCCGGCGGCATCCAGATTAAGGCCGCGATAGCCCTCAAACACTGGATGAATTCGCAATTCCTTCAACATGCGGTGGGCTTCATGCGTATCCAGGGGTGCCAGGCGAAAGGCCACGTCCGGTGTGATCTCGGTGAGAATTCCGCCGGTGCCCACCATGACGGCCGGGCCCAGGGACGGGTCCATGAGGCCGCCGGCAATGATTTCCGGCCCCGTGGATTCGACCATCTGCTCGACTAAAAGTGGTGCTACCGGAAATGCGATTGCGAGGTCATGCATGGCCGCGTCCAACGCATCCCGGTCCAGGTTCAGACAAACGCCCCGCACATCGGATTTGTGCATGACATCGGGGGAACATACTTTCAGCGCGTAGGGGCCCTTGAAAGGCGGCGGCTGATCAAGAGGGCCGGACGCTGATCGCAAGCCTTCCGGGACATTCAACCCCAAGGATGCCAACAGACGCTTGCTTTCGTATTCATCGGGCCGGTCGACCCGGCGCAGCCGTGAACGCCATTGGGCAAGCTTGGATTTCATGGGTTTACTCCGAGAGACGCCAGGATGCGAGCGCGCTCCACCAGAAAGCGGGCCGCCCGGACGGCACGGCTGATGGAGGGAAAACCCACAACGCCCGCATCATGGAACCGCCGCAGATACAAATTGGTAAACGGCCCGTATTGGGTAACCGTGATAATCGGCTTGGGATGTTGACGGGCCCGGTTGGCCACCGTCTCGATCAAACCGTCTGAAATCGCGGGTGGCGAAAAGAAGGTTGTACAAATCACCATATCGACGCCGTCATCCGCCAGCAGGGCGTCCAGGCTGGCCCCGAACATGCCGTCGTCCGCACTGGCGGTCAGATCCACGGGATTGTCACAGGCCGCATAAGGCAGTGTGGCCGATCGGATCCGTTCGACCGTCCGGGGCTGCAAGGCGGCCATCGACAGCGGGATACCGCGCTGGTCGACTTCGATATAATCCGTGCACATGACCCCGAATCCACCGGCTGGGGTCAGGACGGCCACACGATTCCCTGGTGCCGCCGGCAGCAGGGCCAGGCATTTGGAGGCATCACAGAGTTCTTCATCATCCACAACCCGTTGGATGCCATATTGACGAAACGCTCCGCCGACGACCGCATCCATGCCTGCCAAGCGACCTGTGTGACTGCTGACCGCCCGGGCGCCAGATGGTGTGCGGCCGGCCTTGAGCACGATAACCGGTTTGCGCCGGGTCACCTCGCGGGCCTTTTCTAAAAACTGCCGGCCATGGGCGATGTTTTCCAGATAGAAGGCCAGACACCGCGTTTCCGGATCACGGCCGAAAAATTCCAGAAAATCAAGCTCATCCAGATCGCATTTATTGCCAAGTCCCACGAAAGCGCGCAGGCCGTAGCCAACATTGCTGGCCAGTCCCAATGCCTCGACCCCCACCGAACCGCTCTGGGTGATGAAAGCGACTCCGCCGCCATTGCTGAGCGCCTTGTCACCGTGCTCGACAAAGATGGTATCCAAACGCTCACGGGGAATG
>JAAUYL010011825.1_pt1 | contig 10910 bp, 15 predicted proteins | sample 7278011 | NCBI WGS metagenome assembly JAAUYL01 (sample SAMN14350225, study PRJNA611818) | marine sediment metagenome | isolation source: surface marine sediment (1.8m) | place: French Polynesia: Moorea | collected 2018-08 | reverse complement strand
TACGACGATGCAAAACATTGCCCTGAGAGAGAAGCTCAACTCTTTGCTGATCTGCCGCCGGAAGTGCAGGTTGATCTGGGTGAACCATTCACATACGAGCAGCTGAACGAGCACATGGAGGCCAGCACTATTCCAGACTTTTACAAGCCACTGATCAAGGCCACGGACGGGCCGGCAATGGGCACTCGAAGTAAAAGATTGGCAGAAAAGAAAAAGCAAGAATTAGAAGAGAAACGCCTCCTCAAAGAACGACAAGAACGTCAACAACAACTTGAGGCCGAGGCCGCTCGTGTTCAACAAGAGGAAGAGGAGGCCATAAGCGAAGAAGATGAACCGGAAGCAAGGAAACAAGTTTCCTTTGAACTTCCGGAATAAAGATAAAAAACATTGCGAATGAATGTGAAAATTGAGGACGAAAAATAGGTTGATAACTTTTGTGCAAATGATATCATGACAAATTGACGCAGGAGGTCTTTGTTGTCTTGACCATTTTGAAAAGGTTGTTAACGATTTTTTCTATGATGAAAGAATGAGTGAAAAATCTCCTGATGCTAAGCTGCTATCCCTCTGCTAAAATATTTTTGTCAATTGCAGGCGGCATGTGGAGACTGCTCATCGTCCTCCTCCACATTGTCCTCATTTGCCACTGCACCGAGGTCGCCGCTGAGGAGGATGTTCCAGAGGCTGAGGACCAGGTGTCGGACAATGGTGAATCGGAGGCCGCTGAAGGAGATGCGCCAGCATCGAGCCCTAATAATGCGGATCCACCCATGGCTGATGAGAATGGTGGGGGCCCGACAACTTCGGACCCTGTGAATGCTGAGACTCAGAGCGAAAAGGAAGATGAGGGTGAAAATCGCGATCCCGATCTCGAAGAGACGAAGCCAAGGATTGCTGAAAGGTATAACCTCTCAAAGGCCAACTCTACGATCTCAAAACTCCTCTCCGTCCTGGATACGCTTATCAACGTCTACACCAGCACAGAGGTCTTCCAGGTTGTCAAGGATGATCAACGGTATGAAAAAGGAGTCCTAACCCAGGATGTGGCTGCTGATGTTTTCAAGCGTGTCCTGCTGAAATGCAGAGCTCTTGGAGGACACCTCTACGCTCCGGATGCAGGACTGACTGACATTCAAGCTGTAGCAAAAGTGCATGGTTTGAACCCAGAAACGGACAAGATCTGGGTCAACATTAAACAAGATCCTAGAACGGCTCTAGTGTACTACCCCGTCACTGGCATGAACGTCCCGACTCGATGGGACGCCGCCGGAACTCCCGGAGTATACACGGTTGATGCCACCAAGTGCTACGTCTGTTGTAGAGTTTACAGTTGTAACTGCTGTAATGACCTTCAGTGAAGGGCCTTTTCATGGACCAAAAAGGCCTTTTCAGCAACCAAAAAGGCCCTTTCATGCAGTTTCATGCATTTTGTGCAAAATGAAAAAGGCCCTTTGAGAGCCCTTCAAGGCTGTAGAGTCCCTTTGATGGGCCTTTTGTGTAATTTGTGTAAGACAAAAAGGCCCTTTGGGAAAAATAATGGTTGGATGGTTGAACCAATGGTTGGATGGTTGAAACCAATGGTTGTTGGTCCGAAAAAATGGTTGGATGGTTGGAATGAATGGTTGTTAACATATCCCGCGAGGAAATCCTACATAGCATTTCCTCTACTAAGGGACTCTGAGAAAATGCGCAGCATTTTCGGGAGTAATAAAATTACTACCCTAGCATGTGTTTTCAATCAGACTTAACCGGAAACGGAAAAAATGTAAACAAAGAATTTACGAGCAGGCGTGATGCAGATGTGTTTATTGAACTCTGGCAAAAATTTGAATATCTGAATTATTGACCAGCGAGGTTTGGTTGAGAAATTTATGCAACAAATTATCAAAGGTGGTGGTGTCCATCTTCAACAGAATGGAGGAGAGCAGTTCCGCAGTTGCCAACAGGAGAAGGATCAGCATGATCATGCACTTATATTTTTTGGCTAAGCAGTGGAAGAGGGATGTCGCCGTTGAAGTGGGTGGCGGTGTGGCTGTTTGAAATTCGACAACGTCAAAGCCCTCCTCTCCCTCTGACGTCATGATTGAAATTTGGTAATCCAGAGGTGATCTTCTTGTCTTGACAAACATAACTGATCCTGGACCGGGCTTCCTCATTTCCTTACCTCAGTTGTCAATGTCGTCCACCAAAATCTTTCTCAATCCTACTGATTTCCATTCGACCGTCATATGTGATGGAAACTGAAACGTGACGAGCAAATCGCCGCGTGAAATCTTAACCTTTTCTCGTCTGTCGTTTTGAAAGATCAAAACAATTTCGTGATCTGCTTGAGTCTTGCATCCGTACAAGGATAGGCCCCTCCTTTTCAGACCTCGTGCTATGTCGAAATCAAGTGGGGTGTCACAGGTAATACGTGTTCCCAAGATGACGTGCTTTCGCCCCGTGCACGTGAAATCTTTCTGAGCCAGCAAAGCATAAGTCGAATGTGGCAAAGAGTCCAGACGTAAGGGCTTCAACACTGGATCAATGTAGGGTAAATCTACTTGACAAAACGATACTTTTGGAACCTTCATCTTTTCTCTTTGACTTTCCAAACACAACTCTGCCGATATTCCTATCCACTTCATCTTTAATAGCCGAAGACTGCTGACAACGGAGAACAAGAATCAACATGGTCAATGTAAACGACATTGTGAAAGAGGGCACGCGTCTTGTATCATCGATCGTGTCTGTGCTCGAAGAGATCCGCGATAGCGTGAACGACATTTCTACCGAACATAGGACCCTGTCTCCCAAGTGCAGCGGCTATCTGTCCAGCGCTAACGAGTTGGTCGTTGGCAAGCTCCAGCTTGAGATTGAGCAAATGTTCTTGGACTGTCGAAGCGATGTAGAGCGCTGTCAACGTCAGATTGAACTGTTCCACCTGCGATTTGATCGACATGAAGATTACCGCATGGCTCTGACCAATGTGATGCCACCGGTCTCCTCAAACGTGTTCCAACAGCTGAAGAAGACGAATGTGTTCCTTGGCTTTCTCAATGGGAGTTTTACCTCTCTCTACAGCAAAGTAACAATCTATCCTTCACATCAGGTAATGTTATGCGACAAGTACCTCCAGGCGTCGCTCAAAGCCATTCCGGAATCTGTGCATGGGCATATCGAATTGTGCAATGCACACCTCAGCTTGGTCAGAGCTTTCCCGCCAACCACCATACCTAAGGGCAGCAATGACAGCGATGTTGTCGACACGGTGTTTGATGCTGTGGTTCACAGCGAAGAGAGTGACGAGGTTGACGACGGGGTGCATCGCAACTACTAATTAATAACAGAATGGACATCACGTGGCATCATCCGTTCACGTCCCTGCTCTGCGGAAGTACCGGATGCGGCAAGTCCAGTTGGATCAAGTCCTTCTTGCAAGAGAGAAACAAATTGATGACGCCATGTCCAAAACACAGAATCCTTTTCTACACAGAACCCCAGGAGCTCTATACATATTTCCTGCGGAACAACCTTATTACAAGATTGGTATGTGTCCAAGATGAACTCTCGTATGAGAAAATAAAAGAAATGTGCTTGGAATATAAAACCGACGGCGGTTGTCTCCTCATAATCGATGATGCATGGAAATTGATGAATAGTGAAGCGATGCAGCTATTGTTTGTGCAAGGATCTCATCACCTGAAGGCAAGCCTGATGGTTGTGACCCAGACCTTGTTTGGGCAAACAAAGGATTTTCGTGTCTGCTCATTGAACTCGCAGATCTTTGTTATTTTCAAATCACCCAGGGACTCACGTCAGCTTATCACGTTCGGAAGTCAAATGTATCCTTACCGCAAAAATTTCTTCCTTGAGGCGTACAACAGGAGCACCCGACAACCGTATGGATACTTGGTCATTTCATGTCGCCAGGAAACTCCAGAGGTTCTCAGGCTGGTGACCAACATATTTGCACACCAATTTCCTCCTATTTGCTTTGTCCAAAGGTCAAACGTGATGTAAGGGAGGCTTGAACAAAAGTGAGGCATAATTATTGACATCATGAAGAAACACAAGCTCACATCCCGTTCCTGTGCCCTTCACCTGCTCCTCATTTTTCTGAAACTGAAGCGGCCTGAATTGAATGAACTCATCAACCACCTGTCTGAAGAATCAGTGCACAAAGTGACTGAGGTACTTTTCAATATAATTTATGGTGACCTGCCTGCAACGCGATGGCAAAAGACCAGACTGCGAAAAATGCTGAAGGAGAACCGGGTTGATTTCAAATATGTGACAAACACCAACAACACAGTTAAGAAGCGGCGAGCTCGTTTGAAGAAAATGACAGGCGGGAGTCTTCAATTCCTGCTCTCGACGGCTGTTCCCATTCTATCCAAGCTGATCAACAGCGCAAAATCATGAAAAAGCGAAGCTTCCGAAACCAGTTCACGGAGCTCGCCCTCATTCCCGTGGCAATATACAAGAGACTATTGAAGACAATCGATAAAATTGAGGCAGAGGACATCGAATCTTTGAATTCGGAGGAATTGCCTAATTCTTCAGAACAAGCAAGTGATTCAGGTGGTGCAAATGAAAAGGAGACAGGGACTGACGACCTCATCGCCGTGGAAAATGCATCAACTCAGGTCTTGCCACCAGAGTCGATGGGGGCTGAGACCCAGACTGAAGTGAAATCATTTACAGATGCTGCCACTGAAAAGATGCCGCTGACTGTAGCTACAGTTGAAAGCCAGACACCTGCAACAGCAACTGTTGATACCGGAGTTGACGCGACAAATCTTGCATCGCCCGAAGCGGAGCCGGGTGAAGTCATGGATGAACCTCTTTCAGATGATGATGTAAATATGAAAATAAGAATATTCCCGTGCAAAAGTTGTGGAGCTGCTTTTACCACAAAATATTCGCTAGGGCGACATATTGCTACCCAACATGCCGGCAAGAGATCGGACCAGATGGCTGGGAAGAAGAGAGGTCGTAAACCGACTCGCAAAGGCTCGGCGGATATTCATGACCCGATTGACGAGGAGCCACAGGTGAAACAAGGACCTGTTACCAGATCAACCGTAACTGCTGGCAAAAAGCGAAGCGCCAAACCGCAGGTCAAGCATGTTAATTCACTACGGGACTTTACAGACACCGCCGCAATAAATCCAAAAGGAAAGAAAATTGTGAAAGAATCCAATCAATTCAGACGATGGCTTTAATTCATGATTTGTGTATTTGATTTTGTAGCAATGAAGCACATATAATATCATTCTTTAATACAGGTGGTGAAATAAATTCTTTTGCGAAAGATTTGCAAATATTCAGTGGTGATTCGCAGTTTATTTGAGTATGGAGTAAAAAACTAAGACAGAAAAATCCACAGCATTGGCTCTGCGGATGTTGGATGACATCTTTGTTGATGATGGGTCGAGCATCTGTGGACAGTTGGTGTACAAAATCTTGAATGAACATGTTCGGGTGAGGAAGACCCAGTGGATCAAAGTAGACAATAACCCCGTCTTGTTTGTAAACTGCAACAAAGTGTCCTGCAGACTGTTCGCTTGTAGCTGTGTTGATCATTAATCTTGCTTCATGTTTCATCCGTACTTCAGAAGTGGGTAGCATGTCACAGGGAAATACACCTACCCACCTGGGTACGGTTAGATTTCCAAGTGATCCTATGTAGGCGTGAGTAACGCCTGGAAGTCCGGCCATAGTGAGCTCCTACATATCAGAATGCACGTTCCGGTCCTTATCGATTGTTACTGTCTGCCGGTAAATCGAATAAACCACAAGCTTCAAAGTCCTCGTGGTGCTTGTTCTGAATGAGATGTAGGCATCCAGACTGCCAAACTTCTCTTTGTTGGCAGTGTAACCCTGGGATGCTTCTCCGCTGAGGTCGAGAACGTAGAAGTTACTGCCGGAGATGAATTCTTCAAACGAGATCGGCACGATAGGGTCAGAATCGAGATTCAGCTGTCGCACCATATCCAGATACTCTCGTAGTGCGCTTTCTCTTCCGGGTGTGTAATCCGGCTCATAGACCCGACTTGGTCGAGGGTTTCCGTTTACGCGGAAGAAAAATTGGTTCACATCCCAATGAGAGAATGTCCACGGATTTAATCGGTACGATCCGGACATCGATTCTGAGGATACTAGCCCCACAATGACCAAGCTGGGCAAAATGCCTGAGGCCAGGTTCTGGATAAAGGTAGAGTTGGTGTCTGGGGTGATAGTGTGGCTTGTAACGCGGCCCTGAGGAAAGATATAGCGCAATGGTTGTCGCAACAAACTGTTGCTGTGCTTTTCTGCAATGTCTGGTCTCAGTGTGACTGTCTTGACAACCAGAGAGAGTTCTTGGAATTTGATTTTGTACTTGAAGTCATCCGTTGGTGCCATAATGACAAAGGCGTCATCTTGCTTGTAGAACTTGACACGCATTGTAATGCCGGGGATCAAAAGCATCCTGCTCATGAAAATATCTGCGTGAATGGGAGTGAAGAATTCAATATCCTTGTCATCCCCGACAAGCTTTGACCTCTTCACATATCCTGAGGACGGAGATGCGTTTTTGTTGTTTGCATCTTCCGATCCGGCTTTGTCCGGGATGTACAGGCATGACTTCCGCAGGAAGTACTCTTTTTGCTCTTTGGAAAAAGACATTAGTGTTTCGAAGAATCCCTTGTAGGGAAGGTAGTATGTTGAATTATTCTGGCAGGCAGTGGAATTCAAATCAACAGAGACGAGCTTGAAACAGCTTTTGGGAAGGAGGTTGATGAAGCTGACGTCATCTTGTTGGTAAATCGTTTGAGTTGTCGGCGGGTCTTTCGATCCTGCTCGCGGAGGGATTGTTTTGGTCAGTGCTGTGGTGAGTGGAACCTCTTCATTCTTGTTATTCAATTTAACGATTTTGAGCTTTCCGTAGAGTCTTGTTGATTTCAAATCGATGTAGGTCAGTCCGATGGGTGGAACTACAAATTCGATGCAGTTGGATTCATTTAGCGGAGAAATCGGACTGTACCACACATCTGTTGATGATTCCACATATCCAGCGCGTGCGAGTAGGTCACGTCGCATGTTTGTGGCCAACTGCGTGTTGTCGACAAATCCTGCACCAACTTGCTCCTCTGTTTCGTCCATTCCGAATGATTAGGAATTTACTTCAGTTCACTGAGAAGTCTTGCGAGATGCAGACATCAGTCAAGAATTACAAAATATCCCTCAAGATTCCAGAGAGAGAATTGACTTGGTTGGAAACACGATTACAAGAGTTGGAGATTGAATACAAAAAGTTCCAGAACTTTACATTCCTTTACTTGCCCAACAAGCTACGCATCAGTGTCTTTAAGCGGAGTCTGAAAGGTGCGCCCCAACACGTGAACATCACTGGCATAAAATCACGTGAAGGGATTACCTCCTCTTTAGAAAGACTAGCTCAAATACTCGTCTGTGAAAACAACTTTGACTACACCATTGACAATATCACCGCTGTTTGTCAAGTGGCTTCCGGTCCGCCCCTGGTCCTCGAGGATTTATCGACTGTATTAAACGAGCAAAACATCAGGTGGAGGTTGAACCGGGAAATATTTTCCGGGCTTTCCATCCGCGCACATAGCTGCACCGGAATTCTTTACCCCAGTGGTCGACTGGTCATCGTTGGTGCACGATCGGTTGAATCGTGTGAGGAGCTTGCGGCCGTAGTGAAATCATGTGTGAACACGATAACACGGTAGAGGACCTGCAGACCGGCACAGTCATCTGCACTGACTGTGCGTACCTGATAGACACTCCAGTCTTTGCTATGGCACCAGTTACAGAGAAGAACGAAAAAGAAGAACCGTGCTATGATGCGCTAACTCTGGTATTTGCCGACCTTTGCTTCAACACCCACCTCTCACCAATTTACGCTCTCGACATGGCTCTATTGTTCAAGACAGTAATTGAAGAGAAGCAGATTACCTACCTGCAAAAGAGTACACTCATCGCTCTTTGCTTCTCTGAAGTTTTGAAAAGAGAGAATGTTCCAAGAACTCTCAAAGAAATTTCTGGAGTGACCGGTGAGAGCTTGAAGAGTCTTGGCGCGTTGATGAAGGAGGTCTTTCCCAATTCACCACAAGTTCGTCCGCATCAGATCGTATCTCGTTTCTGTGGGAAACTTGATATACATAGACGTCATGCTATCAAGATCGAACATGAACTGGAGACGCTGGTACAGGTGAATTCCGTCAGTCCGGACACCCTTGCTGCCGCGGCCATTGCGGACTATGTAAAGAGCAACGCTTTAGGAGTGAAGCTGACAGAAATTGCAGATGTCTGTGGTGTTACTCAGGTTTCTATTCGTCGGCAACTCAAAAGACTTGAACAGCAGAAATGATTGCCTATCGACTACTTCACCAACAAGACTTCCAACATGATGACCAATCTGGTGCCGGTGATTTACCTCTGTCATTTCACAAGGGCGACAAAGAGCAGAGAGGTCTAGGATTTGCGAATATGTTTAAATCTGTCATTCCTGCTGCAACAAAGGTTGCATCGGTCATCTCTACCATCGCCAAGGATGAGACTGCAAGAACACTCGCCAAGAATATAGTGGAGGAGGGAACAAAGTTAATGAAAAGCAAGAAGGGACAGAAGAATCTAGAAGATGTGAAGGAATCTGTGACAAAAGCTGTCAGTGGATCATCTGCTAAGAAAAGAAAACGCACACCCAAGAAATGGACGAAATCGCCCCTGATGTCACCAACCCGCCCAAGAAAGAAGAAGTCAGTTAGGTCAAGGAAGGATGGGAAAGAATAGAAAATCAGTGTTGTTGAAGAAAAAGCGAACAAAGCAGTCGCGAAAAACAGTTGCTCTTAATGAACTCAAAAGAAAGTATTACCAGATTGGCCATCCCCTGGCTTTTGCTCGGGAACAATTACTGCATAAACATTTTAAAAGAAAACTGACTTTGAAAGAAATAAAAGAATTCCTGAAGAGTCAAGATACGCATACATTGTTTAAACATGCCAAACGGGATACATCATTCAATCCGGTCTACATTTATGCTCCAAGACACCACATTGAAATCGATCTCGTTACTTTCGACAAGCACATTGGGAAGCCCTACTATATCCTATTAGCAATTGACGGATTTACAAAACTTGGATTTGCTCGTGTTTGTCCAAAAAAGGACCAGAAAACTGTTGTCACAGCATTCAAAGACTTGTATTTTTCAGAAATTAAGAAAGCAAATAAGCTAATTTCCGATCTTGGAAAAGAGTTCCATAATCACTCGATGGCTTCCTTCTGCGAAGAAGAGAATATTCGGTTATTTGCACCACGTACGCGCGGACATGCGGTGATAGTCGAACGTTTTGTTGGAACGTTTCGGAGCTTAGTGGCTAAATGGAAGGAACATAACCAAACAGACAACTTTCTACCCGCGCTCCAGAAGATTCTGGAAACTTACAACAGGTAATTGACTGTAATCAAAGGTGCTCTGTTGGCTAATATTTGTTTATTTCTTCAGTCGCTACCATCGATCCATAGGAATGTCACCGAAAGAAGCGGAAGCTGGTGAAGAAAACCATTACAAAATCCGGTGCTTAAATGAGGATAGATACATGAAGATCAAACCCGTAAAGCCTAAATTCAGTGCATCGCAATTGGTTCGCATCAGAGCTGATAAAGGATCCTTTGGAAAGATTGACAAGGAAAACTTCAGCCGTGAAATCTTTGTCGTATTTGAAGTAAATCAATCAATGAAACAACCTCTCTATACGATAAGCACACTTAAAGGGGATGAGATTTTGAGAGGGCAGTTTACGAATCGCGAATTGGTTCAAATAAAGTTCTCACGCAATGTGCATATAGCCAAAGTTCACAAGAAGAAAGGGAATTCTGTGCAAGTGTCACTCAAGCACATGGCGCCAGACTTTAAGGTGTGGATTGATAAAACAAATCTTACTTTTTAAGAATGGCTAATAAAGAACATATTGTCTACCTTATATCAAACGATTGTGTAACTCAGTATAATAATACTTTGAGCAGCTTTAAAAATGACTTACCTGTGCATCTCCTCCGTGATCATGCACCAGGGCAGTGGGAATTGGCACTGTCAGAAATCGACTTTCAGAATACATACCTCAACCGCTATGCACCCCAAGATGAGAGACTGCCTGTTGTTGTGATTGTTGACAAGTCAGTCGAAATAAAAGATTTGCATCATATCGACGAAAACCGGAAGATTTACCTACCCCACAAAGAAATGTCTCAATTTGATGTGACCAAGATTTTTCTTGAAAATTCTACAAACCCCACCAAGCTGGAAATGCAATATTTTAGTGAAACAGACCAGTATTTCTTGCAATATCCCAGACACTTGGTTGATGACCACAACATTTTAGTGCATTCCAATTTTGGAAAATATCTTTTTCAAAATGAATCAATGCATTGGCCACACGTGCAGCAAATACCAGATGGAAATGATTATTGGGTGCTTGATCCAATGCACTGGCGGTTTGCGGTGTTTGGCAAGTTTGCACGATTATTTTTCTTCAAACCAATGCAAGATCAGCTGCACACCCTAAGGTCCCCACTTGTTTTTGTCAGGTGCAAAGAAATCGAGCAACAACCTTTCTCCCCTCAACTGTCTAATGTATGTGGCACTGTCTCCCTAAGTTCATCATGCAAAAGACCCTATATGCACAAAGAATTTGAGCATAAAATATTTTCCCCACTAAACATTCAGTCCCTTAAATCTCTCTCAATTGAACTGACTGACATCAATGGCAGAAAAATCGGATTCACAAAAGGAGCCCCAACCATCGCAAAAATAATCTTGAGGAAAAAAAGGATGGAAGTCGGTCAAAATTCATTGCATGTTCGTGTGACATCTGCTGACAGCAGTCATGTTATTGTCAACACAAAGAGTGACTTCAAAG
>JAAUYL010076503.1_pt1 | contig 10914 bp, 5 predicted proteins | sample 7278011 | NCBI WGS metagenome assembly JAAUYL01 (sample SAMN14350225, study PRJNA611818) | marine sediment metagenome | isolation source: surface marine sediment (1.8m) | place: French Polynesia: Moorea | collected 2018-08 | reverse complement strand
CTGCAAAGCTAAAGACGTCCTCTCGTCCATAGTTGTCTCGAAGGACGGATCGAACCTGCTCGCGAAATCTATCTCGAGTAGAGCTGTAAGTGTTTTCAAGCTTTCTTCACGCCATTTCGTCAACGGTTAGTTCAGTTTTAAACCTCTCCTCTTGCAAGGCTCAAACGACTAAGTATCTAGGTCGCTCGAACGACGTATTTTGCTTTGTGATTTATTTGTTTATTGGCTCTTCATGCCAGGCGCCATATTGAAAGCCGATTTCCTTACCATGTTTCAGTTCACGAGGCGACTTTAACGTTGTACTTAGTGCATAGGAAGGAAGGAACGAAAGTCTTTGGTGTAGCAAAATGTAAAAGGGAGCCCCCTGCAGCGAGAGAGAGAGGGAAAAGTGAAATTTATGTCGGGATTACCCTTTCTTGTCCTCCGCCGACGTTGTGCCATGTAAAATACACTAAAAGTCTGCATAAAGGAAGACTGGAAGACCATGGAAAAGGGGAGAAAAATTGAATCCTTTGAAGTTGGAACTAACTCCTGGCTCACATTCATCACGAATTCAAATTAAAAGAGGGGAAGAACTAGCCTAGTTTTAAAAAAGTTGTGTTAAACTTGGCTCCATTTTACGTTTTTAGCCCATCCATTTCCGTGCAAAATTGGACCTGACATTTTATTGGCCATAAATCCATTTTCCCCATGTGCGAAAGCTCATGCCGTACCATTGTGATAAAAATCCTTTCAAATCCAGACCTCTTCCTTAGAGATCTTACTTACCACCTGTCTGATGGTTGATTTTCATAAAAACGTTTCTGATTGCAGGTATAGTATATAATATTACATAACATACTTAATGTGCTACAAGGCTCTGGCTAAGGATCGCGCAAAAGTTCTGCAACTGTTTCTATAGACAGGTGAGACGATCAAAACGTTTTAGCCTGGTCACAATAGTCTGCAAGGCTGTTCATAGATGGCATCAAATTCGAATTCCTGATAGTCGCAGTAACAATTGTAGTTTTCTTCATGAACCTCTATTTTAAGGATTGGTTCTTGGAATTAAAAAATGCATGTACTTGGTTTGTTTCGTACTGGAAGCAGGTTAAAATTAACCCACCTGAGTGTCAGTTAATTTGTTCCTTCTGCGTTTCAATTGAAATTATAATTTGAGGTATGAAAGGAGCCAGCTCCGCTCCTGATATCGTCATCGCTTCTCGGCCTTTTGGCTAAGATCAAAGTGTAGTATCTGTTCTTATCAGCTTAATATCTGATACGAGAACCATGTGTTCTCATCGATATTAAACATATTTTTTTGAAAGGGGATGGACTGTCTGAAGCTTGCTTCGGGTCTATCATGAGTTGGCCTTGCATTGCAGTACTGCAAGGATCGGCTCACTTCCCCACTAATCATATCACCACCGACAGGTCGCTTAAAGTGACATTAACATTTAAAAGCAAAAATCCAGGCACGCAGAACTCATGTGACTGAAGTTTCATTTCATTTCATCACATACTTATTACTTTTACACTAGATAGTGGATGTGTTGCAGCAATGTTTTCATGGTCTCCTAGGCAAACGTCCAATATTCGACACCCCCACAGACACAGTGGTATGTCCATTTTTACTGTGAGTGCCGCCACACCACCTTCCCCTTGCTTTTTCCCTCTTGTCTGGTGTTTCATAACATCCATATCATATGAATGCTCCTTTTTGGCTTCCTTTCCCGACCGACCATCGTATCATATTGGACATATGGTTTCAAGTATCTCTTATGAAGACAGGGAGAGTGCCACAAAGTATCTATCTGCAGTGTACAGTAAAGAAGGTCTGTGTCCAGAGACCAAAATGGCCATATTATGTCTAGCTGACGCTAGGAATATCTGGTGGTCTTTTCTCAGCATCATATAAGAAGTAAAAAGAAAAAAAAAATGTTTGAAAAAGGAAAGCCAGAACAGAAAAGTAGGAAAATTCAAGCTTGGATGATTTCTTTGCTGACTTCCACGGCGCGGCATGACGTCCCGAGTTTCCTCCAGTCATCAGACATCTGAAACAGAAACCATTACCAATCACTACACGGTGACATTGCCAATATACCTACAGGCTCACCTGAAGGTTTTGGATCGTTTGATATTAGTAGATGACGAGGGCTTACATATTGTAGTACGTTCTTACAATAGCATCCATTTAGATGGCAATCATCGTAGCGTAAAACCCTCGTGAAGCACATTTTCTCTGCTGTTAGGTTAGGTCGACAGTAGGCGAAGGAAGGAGAGAGAGTGAGTGGCAACGTAATATGTTACAGAGGCTTTTGAACATCTAAAAAACAAGATGCTACAATATGGTAAGGTAGGGTAGATCTAGACTCTAGATTCTTATCCCTCAACGCGATCTCATTTCTTTCCTTTTTGCAGCAGCAAAACAAGGTTCTCAATCAACGGAGCGTAAAAGCTCGGTGTTACAATACAATGCATTTTTCAGGGCGGCCTGGAAGAAAAATATCTTGGCGAGGCTGAAATGTCGATGCTCTGGTGGAAAAAATAGAGGCTGCTGCCACTGTAGGTTCGAGGCCATGCCAGAAAATGATGGCGCAGTAAACAATTTATGGCTCTTTCAGAATCCAATCTTCACATGTGCACACAGTACGTTTATAGCAATACCAGCCTCCACTCCCTTCCCTTCCATCTATTATGAAAACATGCCAGCCTCAGACCGACCTCGCAGCCTCACGGCCTCGGCCAGCCTCCGTCAGCCTAGATGGACGTTACCCCCTTCGAAGAGAAAAACTCAAACATTTTTGCCTGAGTCACCATTCTCGTAACCTCGAGCTTCAGCCGACATTCTGTCCCCTCTATGAACCGAGGACAGTCTGGAAAAAATGCTATTTTGCTTTGCGTAGACCATCAAAATATGTAGAGAATTGAGCAGCTTTCAGCCTCCAGAGATGGATCGATTTCGCGTAGATCCCCTTTATCTATTTTATGTGCTACATAAGTTATGTACATACTACTCGTACCTTCGTTTCGTTTCCCTTGAAAGTATCTACTTATTCCAATGCTATCTATGCGCATAAAACGAAGCCTGAAAGTCCCAGGAGAAGGATCAATAGAAAGTCGAACTTCAGTCGTAGAATATATCCACATTTCTGAGTATTGCCGTGCTTACATTACAGTACATAGTGGAGTTAAAGTCCAATTTCACAAGCTTTTTCTTGCCAATATACCAAATGTAGGGTGGATAATCTTGAGCCGAACGGACTTTTGGTTGGCAATACACCACTAAACTGGAAAGGAGGAATAGAAACGAGCCTCAATGACCTCGTACGAACGATATCTTCTCCCCCAGAGGCTGCGAGGCTGCAAGGCTGCTTCGAAGGTTGAAAGCAGTGAAAGGGCGTATTTTGTAGGTGCTAACGGCTCCCTAAATGTGCCTGGCATTTTAATGAGAAACGAGAGCGAGAGAGCTAGAATTTTCAAGAAAAGAGCTCCCTAGCCTTAACGTTTAATGCACGCTTTATTCTTATGTTCTGGACCCGCTCTGCCTTAATTAGTTTTGACAACTTGGTGATAGTGTTGCTAAACACGGAAAACTTAGGAAGTTGCTAGCTACGCGAGGGGGCTTTTAGTGAAATGAAAAGCACACGGTAGAAAGTAGATACATAAATAGGAGCAGCACAATATTGCATGAGTGCCACACATAAGAATTGACCTACGACCTCTTGGGCTCGTTTTACCTGTAAATTCTTTTACTTTGTGTCAAGACTGAAGACGAGGGATTTATGGAGCTCCAGAGGGGACACATTTTACTAAGCCCAACAATAAAGAGGACTGTAATAACACAGTACGGAAGCTTGCTTACATCAAGATAGCGCGACAGCTAAAGTAATGCACTTTGCATTTGTCGTCGTCGTCCTCCGACCTCGCGGCCTCGCAGCCTCGTCTGTCGTTTGCGTGCCGACGTCAATCAAGCAAAATACTGTGTAAACACCGAATAGCGTGCTGGGCGTCATTAACAAAGATGTCGCCAAAGCAAAAGGAATGTTTTTGGACTTTGGAATTTCCTCCTTCTCTTTCACTGCCAAATGAAATGTTAGCTAGTCTCTAGTCCAATTTATACCGGAGAACCACGAGAACACGTATGCAACCTCAGGCAACGAAAATCCAGCCTTCCCTCTCACCCACTCTCTTAGTTTTCCATTCCACAGAGAAGAACTCTTGCGTAGGTACGAGGCAGGGCAGTAATATCTCCCTTAAGGCTTGAGAGTCGCCTAGAGCATCTTCTCAGCGTTAGGTTGCATTAGAGATTCCTAGTCTTGCCAAAGAATGAATAGAGTTCCATATGTACACCACGAGTAGTTGGTAAGTATGTTCCTTTTGCGAAGGGAAAATCTTCTTATTTGTGCTTGCTTTCTAAATGTCCCTTGGGCTACGGCTACAAGAAGAAGAAGGTAAATAGGCGACATAGGGAGTGCAAACATGCCGTGAGCACACACTCCCAAAATCTAATATCTAGCCTCCTCTTCCACATTTTGTTATTAGGTCTGACTGCTGGTTCTTATTTAATTGAGGTAAAGTAAGCAGCGAAAGTCTCCCTATCCCTCCTTGGCAAAATTAAACCAAACGGCGGCGCCCCGGATCTCAAGTTTCAAGATTTCTTTTCGGAGGGCTGGCTGTAATGTCCTGTATATTTTCGATAAGAATTCACCGTCTTATATAGTAGAGGTAGGTAGAGGATAACATAGGGGATCAATATTCGTCTGAGATTCTCTCGGACTTATTGGTATTCCATGAGCAAGAGGCGTGATGTATCTAGAATTCTTCGCGCATAGGGGCTGGCAGGCAAAGTTTTGCCTCCAGGCTGTTTTGCTTTTTATTTTGAAAGCACATTTCTTTTGTTACATTCTTGTTGTTGTTGTAATCCCACTATTATTAGACATTTCAGTTTCTCGACAATACAATCCCACTTTTTGCTTGCCTCCCTCTTTTCCTTTTCCATCTTGGTCTGGATGTCTTTTTAGCTGAAGACAACAGATGTCAGACAGAGAGCTCTATCTCTGTTTCTCTTCCGTTTTTTGTGGCCCTTTCTTTTTTGAATCCTGAAGCTTTTAATCCCACTATGGTCTTCAGCTAGACAATGGTTCTGGTTGGTACAACACGAGATACATCTCAACCTCATTTTCTCCTACTTTTCCGCCCGTATATTTTCCGTATTGTGTTTCTCGAGGCCGTGCGAGGCTGCGAGGAGGCTGTTTTCAGCCACCAGAGATGAGGGTCTCACTTTATCTCCTTCCAGAATAAGAAGACACTGCTGAACTGGCATGGTGGTGATCTTGTTGTTGAAAGCTGTTTTTCCCAGCATAGCCTCCCCTCTCCTCTTCTCTTCTCCATTTCGTTGGTTCCTTCTTGCCTTTTAACGGTGCTAAAAATACAGCATCCTCCGCCAGCCTCCGAGGATGCTGCTTGGCCTCGGATTTCTTGGCCTCTCTGTAGCGACGTTACACTCTGTTAGTGTATTACGATCTCCTCTTCTCCCTCGTATACGAAGAGTGAAGGCAGTCTTATCGCCACCATTACGGTGAAATATGTTGCCGCTCGCGAGGCTGAGGGAAACAAGATAACAAGGAGGACGAGGCTGCAAGACTATATCCTCTCTTGGGGAAAAGAGGAGCTGGAATTTGTACACTGGATCATCCAATATTGCCCGAATGCTTGCTCACTTTTTTTGATCAGGCAACCGTTGCAGCCTTTGATGTCTCACTCAGACTCTATTTGCAAAGCTCTTTCATGTACCCATCCTCCTTTTCGAAAAGGGTGGTAGTGTGATAGATATTTATATTTGGGAAAGTAGAGCAACAGCTCCGTGAGAAGACGAGCGTGGGGCTATCCATTCATCTTGCAGTTACACGTAGCTTTCTGCAAGGATATCGGAAAGTGTCAGACTATATTGGGAAAACAATTTATACTGAAGAGGCAGAGCAGAAGCTTCAGCTTGAGCTCAAACATCCCATTACAGGCAGAGCAGAGGAGAGAGGATGGTTATTCACTCTGTTGCTATGTTTTGTAGTGGTACGTTCCCTGTCAGTTCGTGTACCCTTGCTTTCACTTTTGCTTCGACGGCAACACAACATCCCATTATCAAGGGAACCGAAGCAGCATCCAGAGTAAGAGAGTATGTAAGAAAAACACAGCCGTTATCGAGTCAAAACAGACGCGACGACGACGACTACGACGATGGAGAAAAAGGGAGGAAAATGTAGGGAGCTAGTTTAAAGAGGCTCGTAAGTCTTCTTGTGCAAAACAGACTAAAGAAAGGCGCCACCAGCAGCTGCGTTTATGAAATGGTATTCGAGGCTGCGAGAGGCCGCGAGGTCGTGTCTACTTGCAGCCTCCTCATTACAATATGTGAAGCGGGAGAGGAGAACCTCTGGCATTGTACTTGTGTATTTTGGCCTCGGCATAAAGAAGAAGAAAACTTGAAAGGATGCTCAGTAGAGCGTGGCAGGATCTGTTCAACTTTTGAGTCTTGCTGCTGCTGCAAAAGCATACAAGCCAAAACTTTCTTGAACTTTTAGTAATGAGACTCCCCCTTTCCCTTCTTTTCTCACGGCAAAGAGCGGAGGAGGACGTCGAGGACTATGAAAAAAGCGTAATGAAACAACTTTCTGGCAGCCTGGAACCTCAGCCTCACAGCCTCGAGCGAGTAACCGAGAGCTGAAGCGGCCTCGAAAATATATACATGAACGTATACTCCATAGTAGAGAAGAATTTCCCTCAACGTCCATTTTTCTCCATCTAAGAAGCCCCCCGAGACTACGAAGAAAGTTTTCAATGAAAATGAATCCAGATGGAAAGATCTATTTCCCAATTTCGTCAGCGAGCGGCGCCAGGAAAGGAAGGAACGGAAAGTAGGAGAGACTTTCTGAAAGAACTTTTTTCTCCTCCTGCTGCAAAACACAATTTAGAACCTTTCCAAAAAGAGGACTTTCATATCCTGTTCTTTCAGAGCTGGCTTCAATTCACGAATACTCGGAGGAAGAGGGGAAAGTTCTGTGCCAAAAATGCTTTCAACCTAGCCTCCCCACTCGCTCGCGTAAAGCTCTCTTTCCTGTCCAGAAATGAGCCATCATATGGACTCCTAACCTAACTCTATGACGTCGCCATTACGGCTTTCTGCCCCCTACAAACTTTTTAAAAGCAAATCCTATACCTCCCTGGTCAAAGTCAGAATTGACAGCATATTAGCTATATGTACTTGTTTTTCAATAACCTACCATCAAAAAGTGATAATGAGACCTCGGATTCGACAGGTCGCTCAATCTTAATTACCGCCTGCTCCTTTGTCGTTTCCCCCAGGGGAAATTATAGAAAGGAAACATGGGGAAACGCTAACAAATACGAGGCAGGTGTTTCCTCGTGTATGTCTACTTACTTTTATTTGGCTCCATTTGCTTAATATGAGCCAACGTATATGTGGCTCTTGGGACCAACATTTTGTCATTTATTACGTTCCAGAAACCCCCTAAAGTCGAACTAAATTACTGAACAATGCACGTTTTGTTAAAAATTTGATCGAGTAAAGTTTTAGCAACACTTGTGTCGTGAGGCTTTCTTTCATATTTTATTCCTGAATCAATCACAAAAGGGGTTGTTTCTTTTCACACACCACTGACACCTATGACAGCTCTTGTACAAACTTTTTTTCTCCACACTTTTTTCGTAAATAAATATATAGGGTCTATCTGAATGCATAAATCGTAGTTATTGTTTTATCACAGCACTAGGCATTGTTCTTTGTTTGGTGGTTCGTGGTCTCTTCTCCAACCAAGGAATTTTTGGTTTAATAAATGGCCTCCGTTTCTTCCGCACTTTCGGCTCAATCAATCACCGAAAAGTCCGCGTTGACGTGGGTATGCTCTTAAGTCTGACCGGCGATACCTGGCGCGTCCTCGATTCGTTCCGAGGCTGCGAGGCCGCAAGTCTCCGACCTCGCCTTGTATCGGGGTAGAATTGATGGGCATGCATAATTTAGTTCGGAACTGCCCGAATTGGCAGCCCCTTGGACTTCATGACGCGGTGCAATCGCTGTATATTGATTGAGGTCGTCGCCGCGTCCTCCGGTCTCAGCCTCAAAGCCTCAAAGTAGTGCGTCTCAGCCTCGACGAGCTTGCCAACGAGGTGGAGCATCGCGCCGAGGTTCATGTGGGCCGAGGCGTCCTGAAAATGAGGCCATCGTCATTATTCAAGCATTCGAGGCTGTTTTGCTTGGAATTACCTGAGGTCGTAGGTCGACGGATTTCCTATAGAAAATCTCTGCCTTAACGTTGTCGCCAGCTTGACGATAGGCCACGCCCGCGTTGAAGATGCTCTCGAAGTCATCGGGTTTGAGCTCGGCCGCCTTGGCGAACTCCCTTGCCGCTTCTAAATTGCGATCGAGGTCCATCAAGAAGAGGCCGTAATGCAAATGAACAGACGGATCCTCGGGAGCGGTGATGTTGGCCTTTGAAAACCACGCCTCAGCCTCGGAGTGTCTCGCCTTCTGTAAAATATAAATAGAAGCGATATAAAATGTTAAGTGGTCCGGTTGCCCTTTTCAGAGTTTTCACGTGAAAAATGCATAGATATACGAAATGAGATAAGTCGAGAAATCGAAGTAGTGGGAGTTGTTTTGTTATGTGTAGTACCATCTGCTCGCTCAGAGGATATTGCGTTTGCGTTTGCCTTTCAGAATAATACATTTACTCAGCTCTCTCTCTCTCCTGTGTAGTTCGTAGGATATTAGGAAGGCGGAAAGGAGAAAAGTAAGATTCCCCTTTATTGGATTGGATCACGCAATCACGTGTGCTATACCCTTGTGCAGCATGTGGTAAAAGGCAGCAATATTAATGCTGGCTTCAGATAAACTAAACGTGTTGCACTATAGATATCTGAAAACCACACTAGCCTGATGGAAAAACGTAGCCTCCTGCTGAGAGAGGGAAAATAACAAAAATTGCAACAAGGCTATTTTATTTTTTTGATCATGCAAAAACTCAATTGGCATTCATTCGTACCGCAAATTGCTATTTTACTTGAGCCCAAAATGATCAATGACCCTATGGCGTGTCGAACATTCACCTGGAAAGTCACTTGGAAAGCTTATGAAATCACGGAGAACCTTAAATGACTTTCAAAAAATGCACTGCATGCCCCCTTTTTCAACGTGTTAAAAATGCTGTAAATCACTTCAACAGCCTTTATGGTCTCTTTTTTGTTCCAGCCCTACTACTTAGGTAAGAAGGAGTCTGCTGGCGCTGGCCTTTACAACAAGGAGAAAAACAAGCTGCACGCAAACATGACCATTAGTCAATAATAAAGGTGAAAGCAAGCAACCAACTGCTTCTATGGGAGAGACGGCGGTGATTTTTCTGTTTTGGCAGCTCTCAGCTCGCTCGATCGTCAATAATGGTATTACTTACATTTTTGGCTAAAAGTTTTCCATAGGTGAGGTAGGCAGGTATGTGGTCGGGCTTAGCCTGGAGGGCAGCTCGGAACGACCGCTCGGCCTCGCGGGTTTTGTTGAGAGCTTGATAAGCTTCACCGAGGACGTTGAGAATGCCCTGTAGAGCGTAGTGGATTGTGCGACCTCGATTGGCGGCCTTTTGCAGAGCATCCACGGCCTCGGAAGCTCGGCCGACCTCGAGCATGAGTTTGCCGGTGTGAAAGAGAGCCGAGACTTGCGTCGTCGCGTGAGTTTTCGGATCTTTGAGGCCGTCGTCGTCGATGACCTCGACGGCCTCGAGAATTTCCAGCGCAGCCCGTTTTTGCCCCATGGCGGAGTATGTCAGACCCAAATTCAAATGAGCCACTATGAAATGGAAAAGAGATGCATTAGTCTGATGGAATATATTTAGCTTTTTGCTCTGACTCACAGACAAGCTTTGGCCGAAAGTGGATGGCGTTTTTGTAGCTCTGTAGTGCTTCCTCTAGTCTATTTTGCCTTTGGAAGAGGACTCCTCTGTAAGAATGAAGAAAGAAAAGGAATTCAGTTATGCAAAGTTGCTCGCGCGCGAGACGCAAAAATGTGTAGAGGGGGAGAAGACCAAGTTCGCTCGTACGACAATGACACATCGCGTCGTAAGTAAAAACAGTAGCTTTAAAGTCTGTCTACTGGTTTCACTCTTCAATGTTACACTTCGTAACATTTGAAAATTGCGCCTTTTGATGCAGGAACGCTTATAGAAATGACGACACTTCTGCCTGTTTGCATAAAAAGAAGTAGGGAGGGGAGAGATGAGGACGGAATATCATTTTGATTAGGTTTGTGCTCTACGGACCATGTCGTCTCTTGTATAAAATTCCCCCATTTTCACAGCTATTTTCGTCGCGAAATAAGATACTTACAAGTTATAGTGTGCATCCGCCATGTTCGGCCGTCGGGCTATGGCCTTTTTAAAGGCCGTCTCGGCCTCGGTCAGCCTTCCCTTTTGCGTCAGGACGTTGCCAAGGTTTCCCAAAGCTGCAAAAAATCAAATGCAAAATGTATTCTTTTATGCAAAATAAGGGGAGCAAGAAAGAGTAGCAAGTGCTTTCTTTGCTGGCCATGTAAATAAGAACAAGGCACCATAGCATCTCTTCCCTTTGCATTAAAGCCTGTGTAAGATAGTGTCGTCGTCGTCGTCGGTATAGTGCCAAGAAAGAGGGATATAAAGGGATTTGTTTGTTGTCTAATATACAAATAAGTATATCTATGTACTAGCCCCCCTACTTTCTCTTGCTTCTGCTGGCCTCCATTTATTTTGTGCTCGTCATGTTGAAAAAAATAAATTGCCATCTTATCTCATCTTACCTTTGGCAGGGTTAATGGCGAGGCCGGATCGGTACAGGCTCTCCTCGTCCTTCCAGTCGTTGTTCCTCGAGAACGTCTTGATCGCGAACGAGAGGCTGAGGATT
>JAAUYL010004616.1_pt1 | contig 10914 bp, 9 predicted proteins | sample 7278011 | NCBI WGS metagenome assembly JAAUYL01 (sample SAMN14350225, study PRJNA611818) | marine sediment metagenome | isolation source: surface marine sediment (1.8m) | place: French Polynesia: Moorea | collected 2018-08 | reverse complement strand
GGGATGCGAAACGGGACATCCCAGTCCCCCTTTCGCCCTGCGCTCGGGCGACTACTGGTAATGACGCGGACGCTCCGCTCCGGGGCCACGGCTTCGGCACTCCGCGCCTACGCCAAGGCCCCTACGCCGAATGGCTCGACGGTGTGTCGGATACGCTTGCATCTGGCCTTCGCTGGCTCCGGGACCTACGACCCCTTCGCCACTGCGGCCAGCCGCTCGCGCCTACACCTTCCGCGGACTACCCGCCTCGCGCTTCCCTGGCGGGCAGCGTTAGAATTTTTTCACGCTCCGCATCAGCTTTCGCTGAAGCTGCGAAGCGGACGTGATCTTGCGGCCGTTGAACCGCATTTCGATACCCGCCATGGGGTTGCTTCTTTCGTGTCATCCCTTCGGAGGGAAGGGATCGTTGCCGTAGGTGTTGCGCTCACGAATGCGGCCGTTCTCGCCATGGATGAGTATTTCGCTGCCCTGGCGCATGGCGGTCTCACGCGCGGCCGCGATGGCCTCACGCTGAGTGTCGTGGACAGAAGTTGCGCGGCTATTCCCTGCACCCTTCACGGCCCAACCGCTCTCATGCGGAACAACATGCCAATTCTTCTTAGAGGGTGTTTGAAAAGGCAATTTCCGTCACGAGCCGGAGAACGATCGCCATTTCTGATCGTCGCAGGTGCTTGAAAATGCAGGGAATAGGAAATTGCCATTATCCTTTCCCGCAGAGCGAAAGCGCAAAGATAGACTTTTTCAACACCCTCTTAGACATCTCCGACTTCTTATGTCGATTCCGATTGATGTAATGCCAGCCATGTATTTAATTTTATCTATAAGAAATGGCGTTTATCAAACTACAACAAATGCCGGGAGAGGACCATGTTCGGACAAAGGCTCAGGCTGGCCCGCAAGCGGGCAGGTCTATCCATGCAGGCGCTCGCGGAGCGCGTGACTCCAAGCGTTTCGGCGCAGGCGATCAGCAAGTACGAGGCGGACAAGATGATGCCGTCATCGGCGGTTCTGTTCGGCCTCGGCAAGGCACTCGGCGTATCTCTGGACTTCCTGCTGGGTGGCCAGGTCAAGGTCTTGCAGAGCGTTGAGTGGCGAAAGAACTCGACCGCCTCGGCGCAGGATCGCGCCACGTCGGAAGCTCTCGTGATCGAGAAGCTTGAAGACTATCTCGCCATCGAGGAGATTCTTGATCTCCATGTCGCCGATGATCCCTTCGCAGCGCTGCGGGTGGACCACTTGGCGAATGAGGAGTCCATCGACGTCAAGGTCCAAGAGGTGCGTAAAGAATGGAAGTGCGGGATCGACCCGATCCCGAGCATGACTGCGCTCTTGGAAAACAAGGGCCTCAAGGTGATCGAGATCGATCTACCCGAGAGGATCAACGGGCTTGCCTGTCATGTGGAAAGAGCTGATTCGGCCCCAACCGAAGTGATCGTGGTCGCGCGCCAAACCAACGTGGAGCGCAAGCGGTTCAGCTTGGCGCATGAGCTTGCGCACAGGGTCATCACTGTCACCGGCAACGCAGCGCTGAAGAAGGAACCAGCGATGAACCGCTTTGCGGGGGCCTTGGATCGAGATCATGCAGCTCAAGCGGACCTATGGCGTCTCTGCTGCCGCAATGCTGGTCCGTCTTGGCCAGGTGGGCATCCTGTCAAAGTCGGTGGTCGAAGACGCCTTCAAGACCTACGCCCGTAGCTGGAAGCACGAGGAACCGAAACCGATCGGTCCAGGCGAGGGCTTCGCCGATTTCGAGAAACCGCAGCGTTTCGAGCGTTTGGTTTGGCGCGCGCTCGGAGAAGAGTTCATCTCTCCGATGCGGGCGGCACAAATGCTTGGGCTATCCCTGAGCATCGTCGAGCGTGACATCAGGGGGCCGCGCGACCAGTGACCTGTGTTGTTGTCAATGACACATCTTGTCTGATTGACTTGAAGAAGGGGCAACTGCTGTGATTCCTACTGCGACTGCCCTACCGCTTCATCGTGCCCCTGCCGATCCGGGAGGAAGAACTCCTGGATTTCACGCCGCAGGAATGGCGGATGCTTGAAGATGGCGGTCTTGGCACTTATGGCTTGCCGGGGACGGAAGTGGCCCAGGTGCTCGCCCTGAGGCGTAAGCATAGCCAATTGTCTACCAATGATTGCTTCGCCCTGGTGACAACGACCTGCCATGAGGATGCGATCCTCCTCACCGGAGATAGGCCCCTCCGAAAGGTCGCCGCCGCGTGCGGCGTGGGGGTTCATGGCGTCCTTTGGATCATCGACGAGCTGCACGCTGCGAGCGCGTGTGAGATCGAGATCTTGATCTCGGCTCTTGAAACCTGGCACGCAGACGGCGCGATTTTTCTGCCTGTCGCAGAGATCGACAAGCGGCTCCGGCGGCTTCGCGACGCGTAGAACCGCGCTCTGCACTGATCAGCGCTCGACGAGCGAGGCTCGCTCGGGGGGTCATACCGGACATTCTTGATACTGCCGTCCCTGATCTTCTCGACAGCAGTGTCAATGGCATAAAGCAGGACGAGAATCCACTCGCACGGCACCACCGGGTTTCCGAAGCGATTCATTACCTCGATGTCGAGGCGGGCGGGTGCAAAGATGCGCGGTAGGCTGGGTCTCGTCCCTCGACCCAGCAAGCCAGGTTACCCGCAAAAGCTGGGTTTCGTACCTCAACTAGCCTACACCGACGGCTTTTTTTAGACAGTCTCTTAGCTGATCTCCGCCGCTGAGCGAATGTCGGAGAGGATCCCGTCCCACAGACTGATGCGCGCACGGATCGCCTGTCGGGCGCTCTCCAGCGCCCTGGCATAGCGGTTGCTATTGTCCCCGATCAACCTTTTAAGAATGTTCATTACGGCCGGTCCGTGTTGCTCGCCGTCCAGCTCGATGTGCCGCTCCAGGTAGTAGACCATGTCGGGTGCCTTGTCGGCGGGAATGCCCCACTTCGCAAGCAGGGCTCGGAACATTTTGGGGATGGAGTCCTCTCTGCCGAGCAGGAAATTGCCGGCGACCTCTTCGCTGCTGCCCTGTCTCGCCAACGTAAGATTCGAATGCACGAACTCACGCACGTAGCGGGGTACGCGCGCTTCCTCAAAGGACTCGTCGATCCCATCTCCTTTCTTCAGGTGGCGTAAAAAGGTGTCGAACATCCGGGTCGGCGCACCGACTTCCCGCATCGCTTTCAGGTAGAGGGTCAAGTGGCTGGTCACATTGCCGTGGCGATCGACGTCGGATTCCTCGTTGAGGACGAGTTCGTTGATCAGCCGTGCCGAGGTCTCGTCCTCCGGCGGAATCCATGGCACCTGGGTGCACGTCAGGAAGTCCTGCAGGCGCTTGGTCAGACTCATGAAATCCCATACCGCGAAGACGTGGATCCGCATGAATCGATGTAGCTCGTCCATGGTCTCGATGGCGTTGTAGATCGGATGCGTGATCAGCTCTGCTTGAAGGTTCTTCAGCTCGTCGGTGAACATATATGAATTCCTGTGACAGGGGGGTTGAACCCTGCCGTATCCCCACAAAATCTGCCCCCGACTGGCAGGACGAGAGTTATCCCGTCCATCTTGACTGGACCGATTGCAACCTGGGCGGAAAGCGTCCCTGGTTTCTTTGTCCTGCCCGTGGTTGTGGTCGGCGGGTGGCACTTCTCTACGGCGGTGGCATTTTTGCCTGTCGTCACCGTTACCAGTTGGCCTATCCCAGCCAGCGGGAGGCAGGTTACAACCGGATGGCGAGGTGCGCGAACAGACTGCGCGCCAAGCTGAGTTGGGAGCTTGGTTGTCTCAATGGTCCTGGCGGGAAGCCCAAGGGGATGCACTGGAGCACCTTTGAGCGGTTGGCAGCGCGACATGGTGTCTTTGTCCGAACCTCGCTAATCAGGATCGGTAAGCTAGGCGATTTCTCGCCGCTTAAAAGAAGTTTGCTGGAATTATTTTAGGGGAGCCTCTAGCCACCTCCGAATCGCTAGTGTTTCTCTGCAATCACAAGCTATCTGGACGTTTAAGTTATTGAAATTAAAGTCTTGATGAAGATAAGACACTTGTCGTGAAGAGTATGGGCACTTAATTTTCGGGTGGTTCTGTTGCAAGGCTTCGACAGCTTGCAGGTGAACTAGATTTCGATCCTAGCGGTGAGACTGGGGCGCTTCAGGAGGGAGAACTTGGAGTTTTGGGGGCCGGAAAAGCCCCAGAGGCCAATCTGAGGCAGCTGGTGACTGCCCGCGGTCCGTAGTGTCCCACGGGGATCGCCCAGTCAGCCGCGGGGCGGCTTGACCGGTGGCTAGCGCCTCGATCCCAGGAGCCGCCTGGCTTCCGCGTAGATCCGGTCGCGGCTCCAGTGCGGGTGCGCCAACTTCACTTCAGCCGCCTGGAGCTGTAACCGCTTGCCGGCCTCGAAGTTGGCTGGTAAGTCCGATGGGGGGCTTCGGGAGGGACTGGCGTTGGGCTGCCGCCGCCCCGGCGCGCGTTTTTGGAAGAGACCGCCCAGGACCAGTGAGAGGCGGCCCCTGGCGGCCTGCGAGGCCGGGGCGCGCTCTGCCTTCAGGCGCCGCGCGTCCTGGCGGCGTCGGGCCTTTTCCCGTTCCCGCTTCAGCATGGTTGCCAGGCCCAGTGCCGCGAAGAGGTGTTTGGAGATCGTCTTGATGGCCGCTACGGCCCGCCAGGAGCCGTCCGCCAGTTGTTTGCGGATTTCCGATACCGTGATCAGGCTGGCGGCCTTGAAATCGGTTATGACGCGCGACACGCGCTTCAGGGACAAGCCGGTATCCTTAGCGATCTCGGTCAGGGTGTAGCTCAGGAACCCGCCAGGGGTCGGGACACCAACCTGCATGGTTGCCAGGTCCATGCGTTTGATGAGTGCTTGCCCCACCAGGACGCACGCCTCGCGGCGCTCGCTGCGCATTCGGCGGGAACTGCCGTTGGCCAGGTCGAGGGATGGCAGGAGTTTGCGGGGAGCGTCGTAGAAGCCCCGCAACTTCTCCATGCTCAGGGTCAGGATGCGGGGTAGGCCCCCCTTCCCTTGCTTGGCGGGCTTGGCGAGCTCTAAGCGTGGGTTGAGCGGGTCATGGCCACAGAAGTTGCCCCCACCGTTGATCCGTGGGACGTAGGCATGAGCCGTGGCGGGCAGTGGACAGCCGGCCCCTTGGTGTTGTGCGTGGTCTAGAAGATTGTGGAATGGCCACTGCTTCGGCGGGTTGTCGCAGCGGGAGGGGCTCTGGTTTTGAAAGGGTATTGCCACGTGTACTTCCAAGGATGCAAAGGGACTTGCACACGAGGAAAGAAGGACGTAGCATTTTTCTTGCCCTGCAAATGGCAAGATGCGTTTTCTGCTTGCTGCTGCGTGCTGATTAGCTAACTTGCCGGCTAGCTAAAAAGTCGCAGTGCCAGTTACCTGGCAGTTACGCTTCTTTTCCTCGAAAAAGCCCTGTAATAAGCAGGGCTTTTTCCTTTTGTGCGTCCAGTTTTTGGTGTCGGCTGCCGAACGTTGGATCGATGGATTGTGGATCGAACTACCGCTGAGTTCAACCTCCAGGCGAGTTCTTTATTAATGCGCTAGCCTCTCGGCTGGCCTTGATCCGCTCGGCTCAGGCCATCGTCACTGTTGGCGCTAACAGCGCTGGAGCGGCCCTGAGAGCCTCCCAGAGGGGGTGAGGGTGTATCCTGTACCGAGGAGGGGGAAACGCCCCTCCGAGGCGCTCAGGGAGCCCTGGCAGCCAGGGTGAGACAGGCTTCATGGCCCCGGCAAAGGCGAAGCTCGCACGGAGCGCCAATAACCGAGTCGCTTAGCGACGTATCCCGGTCTTCCCCCAGAACCTCTCCTGTTGCCAGGTGAGGTGTTGCAGGGGAAGGCTGCTCAGCGTGGGCGAGCGGTAAAACTCGCCGTGGGTTCGCGTGTGGGCGAAGCCCTTCGCCGGTAGAAACACCAGCATTTTCCCCGTCCCTTCCTCGGATTCCCATAAGGCCCTGAAGCGGGACCCCCGGAGCTTATGGTTCCCGGTCAGGGGATCACCCAGCCAGACCAGTCCGGAGGGGTGGATGCCCCGCACCACGGAAAAATGCCCCCGACCCTGATCGCGTAAAAACACCAGGGCGGGGATTTTCAGCCGCTTAAGATGCTCGAAGTTTGCATTGAAGCCGACGGCGTGGAACCCGAAGCCAGCAACCGCTTGCTTGAGGCTGGCGAAGGAAGCGCGCCCGTCGATACCCACTCGTTTGAACTCAGCCTCGATCGCCTCAAACGTCGGCAGCTTAAGCTTAACGCGGTCGACCCGAAGCGCTTTTTCCAGGCTCTCTAGAACATCCGCGAAAGACGTTGTGGTTTTGATACTGGTCCGAAGGAGTTCAAATCGGAGACATCCGAGTCGTAAAAGGACCGCAGAATGGTCGCCGTCGCGGCAGCGCCGCATGACACATCCAAATCCTGTTTCTCCACGTCCTCGTCGCGTAGCTCCTTCTAGGTCTTGATCGGCAAGCTGCCGGTCGAGGACTTATAGTCCAGGTGCACCATCCCTTTCGCCCCGAAGGCCGAAGGGGCGAAAAACAGCATCCCACCACACAGTACGAGACGAGCAATATTGCGTGGGTAGGAAAAGCGGCGTAACCGCATCACGGCCACAACCTTACCGCTTCTCTCAACGCCGAAGGCGCTTCTTCTCCACAGAAAACTCGCTCTCCTTGTGCTTCGATGCCTTGTCCTCCATGAGTAATATAGACAAAATGGTTTGGCTTGGCTATTACATTATGTAACGTTAAATCCCCGATATTCACCTTGTCTTTCGTATGAAAAATATCCAAAACTTCGCCCTTGTAAAAACTATCCAAAATTTCATCGTCCCGCTGATGGTCGAATACGCCATACCCAACGTTGAAGCTATTATGTTGTAGTGCCTGGAAAACGATGATTGCGGCACTCGGGCTGTTCAGCCGCAAGAAAAATCGGAGGTACTTTCGGCTAAAAGGAGGCGCGTAGGGACCTTTATTACGCTCGGACCACAGGATTTCAACGCCCCGCGTGGTTCTCAAGGTTTCCAGAAACCAATACTCATCGTATATCACAGTCCCGTGAATGTAGAGGGCTTTATCGGGAACTTCCTGGCTTTGCAGTAAATCTCCTAGCTTTGAGATTATCGCGTAGGCACGGCGTTTGGAAACCGTGATATCCCAAGTAATAGCTCCCTTTGCGCAGTCTGGGTTACCCGGCTCAATGATCGCCTTGAATTCCTCCGGTATCTTGTCGCCAAAGTAAATCAATTCCTTGGTTTCCTGCTCTTGCGTAATCTCACTCTCTCCGAGTTCTCCGACAATCTTATAAATAAACTCGTCCGATTGCGCCGAAGGTCGGTTTAACATCTCCCAAAAATTACACCACTCTTCTTCTAAGAAAACATTCAGAATTTCCCCTTTCAGAAGCGAGTCGAAAACCCCGAATTGGAGAAGATACGCATCGAAATATCCTTCATTGTCTTCCCATTCACGGCTCGCTTCCTGAAAGATGGCGTGAGCGACCGAGGGATGATACGCTTCCAGGAGAAAATGGCCCCTTCCATATTTTTTCTTCTCTTCTACCCATAGGATTTCCACGCCCTCCAGCCCCAGTCTGGAAATCAACTCCTTAATCCCCAAAGCCGGCTGCCGCCCGGAGATAAACAATGTTTTGTGCGCAAAGTCCGAGTGTTGCAGCAGGTCCCCCAGGCGCGTTACGACATGCGCGGCGCGGCGCTTGGTAATGTCGGCAGACCATTCCATACGATACCTCCAGCCTCAGTGTAAGCGTCGGAGGACCTGCGTTTCGTGTTTAACATCTACTGAGAGTCTATCAAGCCAAACAGGGAGGTTGCCAACATTTGGCTGATCTTCGGGGCGACGTAGCCGGGAGCTGGCTTCGCAAGCGATGGGTATTGGCACAAATCGGTTACCCCTATGAACCCCGAGCAGGACGCCGAAAGTGACGTCGGCGCAGTTGAAGCCGCGCTGAGGGTTTCATATTCTGCAGAAGAAGCTGCCGCTATCTCGGCTTTCAACAGCTCGACGATTTCATTGGGTACACTGTCAAACTCCACAAAAACGGTCTGCTCCTCTACCGGTAGTTCATAGCTTTCCGGTCCATCCTCGGCGCTCAGGGCATGGCTTGAGGGGTTGCCGCCTCTTTGTTTCACACCGCCCCAAGGCACCCTAAAACTACGACGAGGTTGGCCTTTGATGCCTTGGTATTCTATGCCGTATTTCCTAATATGTGTTTTCGTACTCTTACTTTTTGGCAGAGTAAGTTGTCCGTTCTTGTCTCTTTGAAGCTTGTATCGCGTGAGTTTCCAATGAGGGCGGTTGCCGCCAAGCCCTACTGATCGCCAAAACCTCTCATGTCTACTTGTTGCTGATTTCGCTGAGAAATCGTGCGGCTTTTTATCAAAATGAAACCTATAATTCCATTCGCCAATTCTTGTCCACTTTCTTGTAATAAACATTCTACCGATCAGGTAGCCTGTCGCTATGGTTGTGCGCGTATACCACCACCAGGGATAGGCACCCTTGATTGCGGCCATTTCCTCGTCCGTGAGGATAGTAAGCGCCGTGCTGTCGGGGCGCTCGAAAATGTGATGCAATTGAGATAAAGCAGGGAGCCTGCACGGGGTAGCCAACCCCTTGCGCATTTGCGGTGCTCCCAAGCACGGCATGAAAGATCACGCTGGAAAGGAGGAATCCTACCAAGGCTGATCTAGACCGTTTGAGCATGTTTCTTTCCTCAAGTGAGGTAGGATTAGAAGGCATGACTGAGCTTGAATCCCACGGTAGACCCGCTATCTCCGCTGATGTCGGTGAGCAAGCGGGAAAACGCGATCGTTTTCTCGGTCAACGCGAAAGCGAGGGAAAAAGCCAGATCCGTTCGTGTTAACGGCATGCCGGAGCGTTCGTTATCAAGCTCGGATTTACCACTGTAGGTGACGGTAAATCCCCCCGACACGGAAACGTCTGGGTTGATTGCGAAACTGAGGGAGGGATTGAAAGAGAAGATGTTCCCAGGATTGTAATTCACGTGACGATCATTATTGATGAATCGGCGCGGTCGTGCATGCGTATATCCGACAGAAATGGCTAACACCACCGGGTCGAATCTGCGGTACGTTGTTAGTCCCACTTGCCAGGTCTTCCCGTAGACGAAATTCGTCTTCGTGGTGGCGCTCGCGTTTTCCACAATCGATGTTCCGATCTGGCCGAGCAGCGCGGGCGTCGCGTTGTCGGGAGAAAACTGGTAGTTCAATCCCAGGGAGAGATTATTGAAGCGCCACGCGGAAGCGGTCGTGGTCGTATTCGAGGCCGATAATGAGCGTACCTGTAAATATAATCCGCTGACTCGCGCATAGATTTCCAAGTCGGAAGACACGCCGTAGCGCGCATCGGCCTGCGCCAGGAAACCGTCCAGGTTGTTCAGGGATAGCCAGTTGCGGCGGGTCCGGTTTACATAATCCAGGCCAATGCCGAGGCGAACGGTTCGCTCTCGAATCAATAGATCGTCGTTCGTGAGCGGGAGATCCGCCCGACAAGGCCCCGTAAGCGCGACCACCCAGAGGTACGCGCACCGTTTCCATACCCGACCAAGCATTCAGCCCGCCTCGGTTGTGTCGTAGGAGCAATGCCCTTACTTGGGCAACGTGGAGTCCTGGGAGTCAGAGGCTCCACCATCCGCCCAATAGAAAAATAAATCTCCTATAAATCAAATAGTTAGGAAACTATAAGTACCATATAACCCCCAATTAGACCCCGATCGAACCGAAATTCGACCTGGATCCGCAGGAGTCAGGAGCGTGAGAGTGGAAGAAAAGTAAGAGCGGAAAGCCGCTAGGGGAGAGGGATGATTGGGTTATTGATCGAGGTCAGCAACGGGCATTATGGCTGAGCCTAAACGATCTATGGCGGATAATGGAGCGTCCAAAAGCACGTCCGAAGGCGTCCGATAAAATCCAATAACCCTCCATGCAAACATACCAGAATAGTCCGGTAAAGTCCTTTACCGTCCATTATAATCCGTGAATATTGGGGGCCTGATAGGGGTTTTTATCGCAGAGTCCCCTATTCCGGTAGGGGAGGAGAAGGGTGCCGATACACAAGCTGACCCCGCGCAAGGTTGCGAGCGCCGGTCCGGGTAAACATGAAGACGGCGGCGGCCTGCGGCTAGTGGTGTCCAAGACCGGAGCCAAGAAGTGGATGTTGCGCTTCACCCTTCATGGCCAGCGCCGGGAGATGGGCCTGGGCAGCTTACCAGACGTGGGGCTGGCCGAGGCGCGGGAGACAGCCGCCGAGTGCCGGAAGCAGGTCAAGCGCGGCATCGATCCCATCGCGGCGCGGCGGCGAAGACCGGCCGCGCCCACCTTCACCGCCTGTGCCGCCCGCTGCGTCCGGGCGCACCGGCACGGCTGGACGAGCGCCAAGCATGCCCGGCAGTGGGTAAGCACCCTCAGGACCTATGCCCGGCCAGTGATTGGATCGAAGCCGGTGGACATCATCACCACCGAGGACATCCTGAAGGTCCTGTCTCCGCTCTGGACCGACAAGACCGAGACCGCCAAGCGGGTGCGGGCGCGGATCGAAAACATCCTCGACTATGCCGCCGCCCGTCAGTACCGCGACGCGCTGAACCCGGCCCGCTGGCGGGGCCACCTGGACAAGCTGCTGCCGAAGCCCTCCCAGGTGAAGACGGTTCGCCACCATCCCGCGATGCCCTATCCCGAGGTGCCCGCCTTCATGGCGGAGCTGGCCGGTGATGGTAGTGTCCCAGCGCTGGCGCTGCGATTTCTGATTCTCACGGCCACCCGTACCAGCGAGGTACTGCACGCCCGGTGGGGCGAAATCGACCCGCGGGCCGTCGTCTGGACCATCCCGGCGGCGCGGATGAAAACCCGGCGGGCGCATCGGGTGCCGCTCACCGACG
>JAAUYL010004462.1_pt1 | contig 10915 bp, 12 predicted proteins | sample 7278011 | NCBI WGS metagenome assembly JAAUYL01 (sample SAMN14350225, study PRJNA611818) | marine sediment metagenome | isolation source: surface marine sediment (1.8m) | place: French Polynesia: Moorea | collected 2018-08 | reverse complement strand
CGTCAATCCTGGAGACGGGATGCCCTTCAACCAGTTGGCAGCTCTCTACAGCTCTGATTCGTACGGCCTTGTATCGACCTTCTATTATTTGAGATGCATGACAGCATCCAAGGTCTACACGGGAGCAGAGGGAAACTTGAAACTCCTCCTGGAGAAAAACACGCAGAGGTTGGCCAAGATCGAAGTGTCTAAGGAGAATAATGACAATGGCGATGATGAGGTCAAAGAAGGCCGCGACGACAAGGTAATGATCATCTACCTGTTGGACTTGACAAGAGAGCTGCTGTTCGAAGACTCGACCAAGAAGTTGTCCGAACTCTGCCAGAAATCTCTTGAAGGGTTGCACGGGTGCCTATACAACCCCAACATGTCATCCAGGAGGCTGCAAATGACAACCTATCAGGTCCTTGTCTTGATCCTGGTCCTGAGCAAAGCTGGCAACAGCGAGATCAAGCAGAAAGTGACTCGGGCTTACCTTGTCGCTCTCTTCACCAACATCACCACGAAAATATTGGCTGACCTCACTCTTGAGCTGTACGGTCCAGAGGCCCTCATCAAGGCATTTGAAGACAACCCTGAACCAGAAGAGGAAAATGATCAAGATGCAGAACGCGACAAGAAGTCCGAGGGAACTCCTACAAAGCAAAGCAAAAAGAAGGGAGACAGAAGAAGGAGAAGAATCATGAATGGCCGAGCAGGATCAGACAGTTCAGTTGGCGAAGAGGTTGATTCAGACGAATCGGCCCAAGACTCTTCTGATGAAGAAGACTTGTCCGAGACAGAAAGTGAATCTGAGAACGACGATGATGAAAATGGACTGTTGGAATCGGACTCTTTTGACGACGACTCCGATTCTGAAGAGGATGTCATTATCGAGGAAGCAAGAGAAATCGTGACAACCATGGATTTGGTCAATGAAATGGCCACCCATCCACTGATCGAATCGTTTTGTCTATCTGCTCTTTGGCTTCAGGAAAACAAGTCGGTGATTCATGAGGCTGGAGAAAACTGCTACATCCTATGGAAGCGGCTTTGCACCCTGTTCAACACAGCCAACCTCGACAACGACAGCCTGGTCAAGGACGATCATGTCTCCGGAATCAATATCGACAACTTGCTGAAGATACCGTTTCCAGAGGACAAGCTGTCCAAAGGCATAGGACTTTTCAGTGGCAAGCATGATCAAGTAGAGTTCGATGCTGAGGTCATTCTGACCAAGCACCAAAAGGGAGTTTTAAGGCTCAAACAACTTGGCGACATGAAAGACTGGTTATGTCGTCATCCACAGTGTGGGATTTCCTTGGATGAAGAAGGCCAGGCCAGGTTCGATCCTGCAAACATCAAGGATGAATTGGACAACACTCCAAAGGTTGAACAGCGAAATATTGACGAGGAGGAGAAGGAAAATGAAAAGAAGGAGGCAGTCATGACCAGCATGGCTCAGTTGTGGCTCCAGCAGGAGGTGGAGGATCTCGAGAGCGGTGGACGTGCTGGCCAAAATGGTTACCTTTCTCAGTACTCGCCCTACTTGGTCATTGACCATTTCGCCCTCATCCGGAACACCAACCTCGTCAAAGACGTCGTGAGCAGCAAAAGGTTTGCCGTCATCATTCCCAAGACCGTGGTCCAAGAGTTGGATGGCATGAAGAAGGATGACATCCGGGCGCGCCATGCGATTCGTTGGCTTGAGAAGCAATTCCAAGAAGGGAACCGCTATTTGAGAAGCCAGAAGGAGAACGAGGCAAAGTCTCTTGAAATGGTGACCTACCCGAAGAAAAAGGAAAGCAAAAGCTATTTTAAGATCCTTGAGTGCTGCCAATATTTCGTCTCACAAAGAGCCGGAGCTGTTGCTTCGAAAAACATCACCAGCGTCACCCTGATTACAAGCGACAAGGAAGAGAACGACGCCGGAGAAAAGGACCTTTTGTCCGCGTTTCAGCCGCCTCTTGAAACCGCTCGATTTTTGGGTATGTTTGTCAGTTTGTCAATTTGCGATTTGGTTTCCTTATTCTCTTAGATTTATTTTTCTAGGTGTTGGAGTTGAAACCATTGAGGATTTCGTGGCCAAGAATAAGATTGCCAAGTTTGGCAAGTCAAATAAGACCAAGAAGAGAGGCAGAGCCTTCAAGAAAGAGAACGGATGATACTGTTTCAAGTTCGAGTTCATGATGAACTGCGGGATAAATCGACGTCGCCGTGTACTTCTAACGTACTAAAAACAACACTAATCAGATCCGGAAAGCAAGAATGCTTGCTAGTCGCTACACTAGTAAGGCATTCTTTTGCAAAATAAGGATTCGAAAATCATAAAGCACCAAACAGTTTCACAAAAATGTCGTGAAATCGAGGAATGAGAAAATAAAGATCAATACCCTAGCTACAAGCTCCGAGCTCGCGGGTAAAAATGATTAAAGTCCATCATGGAGATGTTCTTAATTCTGTTGAAAATTTATTCTTAATACAAAAGTAAGTACGATGAAGACGGCTATTGGTTTCTTAGCTTGGACTCTTGTTAAAGCTAATATCCAAAAGATTTTTAGGAAAAGTTGGTGTGACAATATCGCATAAATAGAAGAATAGAACGATGATGCACTTGAAAAATTCTAGGTCTACTTGAAGATGAGGAGATCATTGTTTTTACACGTTGAAATTGGCAACTAAATGAACAAGTGTTTATTTGACAAGAAGGAAGCCTCGGACGTTGACGACGAAGCGGTCGAACTGATCCTTGAACTTGATCCTGGTGCGGTAGTTGTCCCCAGAAAAGTTGACGTCCTTGCCGAGCTCCCGAAACGCTTCCATGAGCCTCTGCTTGTTGGCAGGGTCGGCTTGAGATTCGACAAGCAGATGCATCAGCTCTTGATAAGTTTCCTGGAAAAAATTGATTTTAGATTTTCCAGTTCAAGTTTTTCATTAAGAAATAAGACTTACCCGATACAAACAGATCAGAACGTAGATTGCGCTACCGGTTGTAGGCAAAAGCTCCGAGTTGATTTGTTGCGACAGGGACAATTCGAGCAGAAGCTGCAAAATAAGTTTTCACGATTTTTTTTATGGTTCAATATGAAATTAAATAAAAATTTTCTCACCTTCAAAAAAGGACGCATGGCCTCGTACATTGGAGCAGTCATGTGGAGGTTGGCGCCGTCCTGCTTCCGCTTCTTCACGATGAACATGACGAGGACCTGGATGAAATCACAGCAAATGGTGTAGACGCTATCGCCCCCGATCCCGGTGAGCCCGAGCTCCAGGGAGCCGATGAGGTTCTTGCGCAAGTCGTCCGTCATGCCGCAGATCTTCTCGGGGTACAACTCGCAGACGAGGGTGACGGTCTTGAAGTACGTGTTGCACAGAGAAGGGAACTTGAACAACTCGGCCGACATCATGGGCATGATGATGTTGAGACCGAACAGGCACACGTCGGCCGCCGTCACCCCGTCCTCCTCGGTGTTGTTCTCGGGCGGCGCCAGGTCGATGAAGTCTTTGGACAAGATGAAGGTGAGGAGCTCCATCAGGAACAAGATGTCCCTGTACTGCTCCTCCTCCGCCTCCTTCTCCACGCTCCTCTTGCCCATGTTGTGATGGGCGTACATCCTGATAACGTCAATTGACTTTTGGTAGAACGAGCGGCTGCTGTTGTGCCCCAGATAGCATATCATTCGCTTGGCCGTCTCGTAGTAGAGCTCCAGGATGAGCTCGACGATGACGGCATAGTTGTGGTAGAGGCCGAGCAGGTCGATCATGCTGGTCAAGACCGGTTCCATGAACGTAAACAACTGCTGGACTGTCTGTACATGGACTCCTTGGACGACACCTACAAAAGAAAAAAGGCAAACTATCGATAATTTAAATGGATCATTGCAAGTTCCTCCTTATTTTTCAAGCTTGATGTTACAAATAAATTCTAAGTACGATTTCAGTCCTCGGCATGTTTGCATTGCTAATATTTTAGTCTTTTATCCTTGATTGCAGAAATCAAACAAAGACCTCGACTTGGACTTTGGCTCACATTTTTCCAAAATAGGTTGGTCACGTTTTGAGATCTAATGGGCAAAATGCAACGTGACATTAAAGGTCTACCGCCTGACCTGCTTGTGATTCACCCAGATTATCTCTGTTTTCCCAATATAAAGGTCCTGACTTGCAGCTTAACTTAGCAGTCTAAGAAAGAAAAGAGGACACAACAATGGTATCTAATACATATTTTATCAGATCAAAGATGACCTCACTGAAGTTCTCTCAGATACAAACTTTTTTTTAACAAAACAGGGCAAACTGCTGACTTTGAGCCTGGCAATTTCCATTGCCAGTATGGGTCAGATCCTGGCCGAAACGGAGGAAATGAGTTGGAACCAACTCGTGCAAACGGTTAAAAAACTTCAGGAAACCGTGAAAATGCACGAGGGAAACTACAGGGCACAACAAGAGCTGACTCAACAGCTTCAAGACGAACTTGCCTCGCTTCATGATCAGGTATTATAACACAACTCTTTGTGGAAAACCACTCGACGAATGGCTTTACCTTGCCAGACAATCAATGAGGCTGGCGACACCATTGAAGAACGCGTGGAGCGCCTTGAAGAACTGAGCAAACTTAAGGTTTTGCGAAGCTGCCATGAGCTATTCCAGCATGGCATCAAGACTTCCGGTCTTTATGACATTGATCCAGATGGAGAGAACATTGGCCGGCCTCCGATCCAGGTGTACTGCAACTACACTTCCGGTGCGACACTGACAGTCTTGTCCCATGACTCTGAAGAACCTGTTGAAGTGGAGCATGGTTGCGATGGTCCAGGATGCTTCACCCATTCCATCACTTATGAGAATCCAATGGACCAGATCCAGGCTCTGATACAGATTTCTGACAGGTGCAGTCAAACCATCCAGATTGACTGCTACTCCGCTCCACTCGCAAATGGCGAAGTTGAGTTTGGCTGGTGGCTCGATAAAAATGGTATCTAAAATTCTCATGTAACTGAAAGACCTTAACGACTAGCCGTTAATTCTATAGGGGACAGACAATATTACTTTGATGGCAACCATGTTGGCGAGCACGTTTGCCGGTGCTCCGAAGACAATTCATGCAGCGGATCTGGTTCAGTTGTCAACACTTGCAATTGCGATGCCAACGACCCGACCTGGGCAGTAGATTCTGGAGTTATCACTACCAAAGAGATTCTGCCCATCACGGGATTCGCCTACGGTCCACTAGATTTCGAGCCAGAGCAGGCGGTCTTCACCATAGGCAAACTGAAATGTGGCGGTAAAAGCAATACTCGTCTTGAGACTCGAGACGGCAGAATTTGCTTCCTATTTTAATAGGTCAACGACAAGAGAACAACGAAGAAGTAACCTGCAATTCGCTCAAACGGAGTGGGATCATGGACTCGTCAATTCAGGTTTTGAAGAGAGGACCGTATCCCGAAGTGGCGTTCTGCGACATGGCCTCGGTAAATGGCTACGAGGGGGACATGGAGAGCTTCATTAGCTATATGGACGTCAACTCTTTGCAAGGTAGGTTTGGTTATTGCCTGAGTTTACAAAGGAATGATTACTTTAAGCTAATATTTGGACCGTACAGGAGGGGTCCATTTTTCGGCTGGCAAAAATTCCAGAGCAGATATTGTGTCCCCGTACGATGTGAAAGACTACACCCTCTTGTGGGCTAACTATGGCAATGGTTTTAACATGGAAACGGGAGAATTCACCGCTCCCGTTGGCGGGCTCTACAGGTTCACAATGAGCACAGTGGGAAACGACAACCCCAATGGAATTTTTGACGTGAATGCCATTCTTCGATCGGATCCCGGCTATAATTTTGAGATTTCGCAATCCGTACCTGACTCAGGTTTGCACAGGATTTCTGGCACATGGGACATGAATCTAAAGAAGGACGACGTGGTGTTTTTACAAGTCCAGAGGGGCACTATCAGGATTTATAGCAATGTTCCGCTAACTTTTAGCGGCTATCTTGTTAACGAAATCGCCGAATAAACTCTGGCCATAGCAGCCTCTTTTCAAATTCTCTTACCTATAAAAGATTCGGTGTAACAGACCACTTGCTGACGTAGCTTCTCGTTGTCAAACAACTTCTTGAGGTCGGGGCGGCACAGGATCCCGTTGTACTTGTCGCTCAGGGGCTTCAGCACACGACCCCAATACTGCTCGCGGGAGGCCTGATCTTCACAGGCGGATCCGACCAAAACTAAACTCTTCATCAAGCCACGTTTAGCTTCCGACGGCAACATGTCCAACCTGTGGCTGGCCTCCAAGTCGACGAGGCTAACAAGGGCCTCGGCCTTCAGGACCTCCCTGCCCCTCTCCTTGGTGTCGACGAGCGCCACGAGCAAGCCGATCGTGTCCTTGACGAGGTTGGTCTCGGAGTTCATCGCCGTCAGGTTGACCATGACTTTGGAGAGGAGGAAGTTGGTGGTCCAGGCGGCCCCCTCCGTGTTCTGGCCGAAGGCGGCCACGATGGCCATGCTCATGTCGGCGTAGAAGCTCTCCTGCGCCGAGAGGTAGGTCAGGGCCCAACGCTTGAGGAACCACATGATGCTTCCGCTGACCTCGGGGCTGAGGAGGGCGGCGAAACCGGCCTCGGCGGCGCGGCGCTCGATCTCCGCCAACCTGAAGACGGAGGCCGTCAACTTGATCACGGGATCGGCCGACTCGTGGCCGGGTATGTCCGACGAAGGCTGCCCTGGCGAGGCCAAAACTTGCAAACTGGCCTCGATGTTGACCTCGGCCGCTTTCTCGATGCTGTACTTCATGATCTCCGGCGGGATCACGGCCGTCTCGCCGTCCGTGTCCAAGGTGAGGACGTTGCCGGCGATCAAGAGTAACCAATGGATGTCCTCGTAGAGGTCGCCGAGCACCTTGTCAATGGCCATGTTACCGCTCTGGGCAAGACGCTGGATTTGTCCGTGAAGGCGGGAAAGACGGTTTTCAAGAAGTTGGCACAACAGGGGCAGGCTATGCCCGGGGGCCTCTCGCCCGAGGGCGCCGATGGTGGCCAAGGCCTCCTTGTACTTGATGCGGTCGGGCTCCTCCGTGTCGCCGATCTCGTCGTCCGACTCGTTCCCCGAGTCGCCGTTGAGCCCGGCGCCCCCGCGGATCCCGTCGGGGGCGGCCAAGTTGCATTGGATGTAGGTGTTGAAGACCTCGACCCCGCCATTTTGCTGGCAGAAACCATTTGGAAAAGTCTGGCTCTCGTGGAGTATAGACACCCATGCCTCCAGCATGTGTTCAAAGGCCTCAGTATACAATGATGTATCATCGTCAAGCTAAAATTAAATAAAATATTCGATTATTTTTTCCACGATAAAAAATCCGTGAAAACCTACGCGATCTTTTTGAGTTGTAGCCTTGAGAAAATGGCACGTGAGTTGTGTGATTTGCTGCAGGAATTGGCCCAGGATTTGGCTGTCCAACGTGACCAAGATGGAGGGCGGGAAAAAGAGCATGATCTTGCGGATGATGTTCGAGCAGCCGAGGGCCTCCGCGGCCTGGATGGACCCCGATTGACCGAGGCGCTGCAGGAGCCCGAGAAAATGGGTGAGGTAGTTGCACAAATACCCGACCCGATCCTCCCTCTTTGACAACACCGATCCGTTCAAGCTGGACAACTGCACCAGGCAGGCCATGCTGTGATGCGCCAGTTCGGCATCGTGTCGAACTTTTAAGTGGAGCTGGAAAAAACGAGCAATTAAAATTGGACTAAAAAAGTCGTGAAACTGAATTTACCTCGAAAAATAATTGCGGAATTTCGGGGTTCAGGATCAGGTCTTTCCAAGGGGCGCCCGGCCTCAGGGACGGGTTCTGGTCGGCCTCGAAGACCGAGATGAGCTTCTTCGGCAGGCAGATGTTGATGAACGTCCACGAGAGGATGGACTCGGCCAACGTGGAGAGCCGCAGCACCAGGTTGGATTTTTCAGCCGGGATTGGCACCGTCAGCATCGGTGTCAGCTCCTTGAGCGCCTGGATGCAGAACTCGAAGATGGACTTGAGGTCCGTGAGCTCGAACTGCTTTTTGGCTTTGAAATGGACCTCCCACGGGAGGCCGACGTCGGACGACTTGACCGTGGTGGCGTACTCGGCGATCATGGCGCTCAAGATGCTGCAGCCAATCATTTGCTGAAAATAAATCAGATTTTGGCATTGTTTTTAGACTTTTAGCTTTGATTGTTTTCTTACCATTTGCATGTTGCCGCCGGTAATCAGTTGGCGAACTTCACCGAGAACGAGGCGGCGGTCTTCGCCGAGGTCCTCGACGCTCTGGCGCTTGATGATGATGGCGATGACCTGCACGATCCGCTCGCGGATGTAGTTGGACAGGACGGGGTTGCCGATCACGTAGGAGAGGAGGTAGGCCCTCAGCCCCTTGATGTCGTCTGGAGCCAGCAGCGACCACTCCCGAATAAGCCCGTCTTTGAGGAGGCCGGCTGCTTCGAACAGTACATAATCGACTTTGCTCGTTTCTGAAAGGAGAAAAGACAATGATGCAACCACAATATAGGCTACTGCCTTTGGCTAAGTTAACCTAGGATGTGCTTGCACTTGAGGAAAGGGTTCTTGGTCTTTCGAAACGCCAGAAACTCCGCCTCGGCCGCACTTCGCTGCTCCCTCGTCACTAAGTTTGGAGGCATCTGTGACAAAAATCAGTCAGGTCAATGACATGATCACCTTCGTGAAGTCGTGTCAAACTCACCAGCAAGAGGTGTGCGGCGGTCTCGAGTTTGGCCAGGTCGTCCATGATGGCTAGCCCTGTCAGTGGCGATCTATCCTAATCTGACACTAACTAACTTCCAGGAGCCGGCTGATCTCAATTCACTATCCAATGCAGTCTGGCGCTTGAATCTCTCGTGACGAAGAACCAAAAGGAAAATTAACTAGAAAGGCAGAAAATGCAGAACATTCACTTTTTTCGGATTTTTTTTTGTGTTTTCTTTTGTTTGGAATTTCTCTTCGGAATCCGAGTCGTAATTTGTAACGCAACCTCTCACCTAATTTGGGGCTACGCCCAATTTCGAAATCAATGACTTTAATTGCCTAGAAAAACCAAAATGGATCGACCGTCGACCCAATGGCCTCCGAGGTCGACCCTAAGAGAAACTTTGGTACGAAAATATTTTTGATTAAAATTAAATTATGTTATGAGATTTCCAACCTTCTTGTGAGGACAATAGGCGCGTTTGTTTACTGTTTCGAGGCGCCCCCTACACTTGCGCGCACAAATTTGAGTTGTTCAAAGATCTGTTTATTAAGAGCCTTTTTAACTGACCAAAAAGTGCTGTAAAATTTTTCAATGGCTTTTGTGACAGTACCTTCAATTCAAAACTATCTAACAAACTGAAAACCTTGAACTTTTGTTAAAAGGCCTAGGATTTTTTGTATGAAAACTTTTGAGATCTTATTTTTGGATTTTTTACTCCAAAGCCATTGAAGCAAAATCGCAGGTCTCATTATAGCCAAGGTAGGCTCAAAAATCAATTTTGTTTTTACTAACAGTTTTAGCTTGTCCAATTTACTGAAACTTTAATTTAATACTTTTCTCTCTAGCATTTCAAAGAAAGGCAGTAGCAGAGCTGGACTTTTTTGACTAGTTGACTACATACCAAAAGCTTTGCACAACTCGAATCTGACGATTTTATCCGCTTGGGGCGCTGGGGGTATTTGTTTACATTGCGCTACGACGCGCCTATAAGGTTGAAAATCGCTTATCACAGAAAATCTCTACAATGAGTATTTTAGATTTGTCGCGAAAAATCGGCTGGAGCAAAAATACGGCGCACGGTGTATTTTTAAAAAAAAATCGAGAAAAAAATGACAATTTTTGATTTTTGAAAATTAATTTTGAGTTTCTTCAAGAAAAATTTTTCGCGGGCAGTTTTTGAATTTCACGATTTTTTAAAATCTTTTATAGGAAAGAAGAACAATAATTAAAGTTTTTGACCGTGCGTCTACCATATTTTCCAATTAAAATTAATTCAAAATTAAAATTAAATTGCATCGACCAGAAGTAAAAATAATGATAATGGCCAAACGAGATATGGAAGAATACTCGGAAGCGACACCTGAACCTGAGGGACGGAGGGTCCAAGTCGAGCCCAGCCCGATTATTCGGTTCGAGTACCAGAGCTCGATCGACTCCTTTTGGGCGGAGTTGACGGTGAAAAACGGTGAAGCCGGCGTGATCACGTACAAAGTGAAGAGCAACGCGCCGAAAGGCATCTTCCAAGCCGATCCTCTGCCGATTGGCTTCCTTCAGCCGGGCGACGAGGCTTCGATCGGGATCGGGGTCTTGGCCGACGACTACGAGATGGCCACGGAGAATGACGTCTACATCGAAGTCAAGAGCGTCATCGTCAACAATGGCGACATACCGAATGCGCAAGATTGGAAGGCCTTGTGGCGCTCCTTCCAGCCGAACAGGATCAGGAGGGGCGACCATATTCAGGCCGAGTTCCTGCCTCGAACCGTGCCTAATAGGTGGAATTGGCGGAAGACGCTCATCATCTGTCTGACAATGATCCCGTTGGGCCTGTTGGCCATCGGATTTCTCAGCTACTTATGCATCTTTCTGATGCTGTTGCCAGACTACTTGAACAACAGCTTCTTCTAGAAAAGATCGCCGCGACAACCCAACGAAATTATTATGTGATATCATCTCGACAACGAGCATTTGAAATTTGAAAAGCAGTTTGGTTCAAGAAAATAGAACAAACCAATGTCAAACATGTCATATTCAAGATTCAGTGTATTTCTCGACAGTAAATAATAGTGATAACATCAAACGAATAAAATCAAGTTGGCGGAACAACGTCTTTGGCGGCGAGGAGAAGGAAGAACTCGGTCTTCTGTTGCCAGTGCTCAATGTTCTTGCTGTACTTGCACCACAGCTCGCCGTGCTTGGGCT
>JAAUYL010081600.1_pt1 | contig 10916 bp, 4 predicted proteins | sample 7278011 | NCBI WGS metagenome assembly JAAUYL01 (sample SAMN14350225, study PRJNA611818) | marine sediment metagenome | isolation source: surface marine sediment (1.8m) | place: French Polynesia: Moorea | collected 2018-08 | reverse complement strand
CCTAAAAATACAACTCACCCTAAAGGTGGCCGAGCAAAAAACTGCACTTTTTTGTATAATTGCCACACAATATACACCCTCTAGTCCGACTTGCTCATGGGAGGTTCACGAGACGACTTTTTCAATGCACAAATGAAAAACCATGAGAGTAATACCCAAAGAGCTAAATGTACAGAGGAAAAAGGCTGGGAAGAGGAGGATAGGAGGGAAGAGGAGAGTAGCAGGAATTCTCTAGTGGACTTAGCCTCATATTCATGTCGCGTTTTTCTAGACTACGCAACCCTCGGGTCTACCCAAATGTCCAATGAAAGTCACATGGTCATGTTCGTAAAATCAATCAGTTCCTGCTGATTTTGTCAATGATTGGTTGTATTTTTTTCATAGATGATGAAGGTTGGTTGTGTGCATGCACCAAGCACATAGGGATGCTAAAAAAGGGGAGATATCGTATTACTGAGTGGTCTCGACATCAGTTGTATCTTTGTACGGCTGTGAGTGTAACAAACCCTGCCGACAGTATACAAGGATCAAAGGCGACATTTTCATGGGGCTTAAGAACAACAAGGCGAGGATATTAGTAGTGTTGGCAGAACACACCGCACGATTCCTTCATTAGGCTTTCGTTTTGATTGTCGAGTGTATTTGCTTAGTGATTGCAATGCATCATGGTTAAAATGTACTTAACCAATTTGTTAAGTGGGTGCAGATCCATTATTGCAAACTCTAAAATAAGGATTGTTTACTGATAGCTCTAGCATTTACAAGAGAGAATCAGCCCACGGCATCACCATAATCTAAAATAAACATGGGGATAAACTTGTAACAACCAGCAGTGAGCGTTTCCTTGGTTGCCAACCTAAAACTGGTAGAGGAAGGGGTTCTTGCATCAGCGTAGGATGTACATATCTGGGTGGATGTAGACAAAAAGGCACTGACCTATAAATGCGCGTACATAAAGACCCTGGTCAGGAGAAAATAATAACTTGCTTTTTATTCAGCACGGCGCTTGCCACTTTTACTGGTGAAACCTCCCTGTCCTGTATGCTGATGACACATTACTACGCTCAGATATTGGGAGCACGGCAATAAAAAGCTGAACGCCATCCATGAAGCATGGCTGGAATGGATATATCAAGATGTATATTCTACTAGTCTAGCAGCAACGGGCAGCCTCTCAGCCTCGACGACAGTGGCCTCTATATCTTCTCTGCGTTCCCTGGTTGGTCCTCTGGCAGTCACTTTATGGCCCCCTATGCGCATACTCTAGGTAATGCAGACATTATTTCACTGTCACATATCCCGGGAACGAGAGCTGCTAGCCCCCACACTGAATCATCTCTCTCTGACTCTGTGGATGGCACTCAGCTATGCCAAGACGCCCATAAAAGCTTTTGGAGATCTAGGATGGAGATTTCTCTTCTCCGAACGAAAAAGATATTCTGTATGAAGGATCGAGAGTCCAGGAGAGTCGAGAGGAGCAAACGAGGCGAGACGAGCCATTTGCAAGCACCCGGGACCTTTATCGGCATCAAAATTGATGACCGACCCTCTACATAAGAGGCTGAGCCTCGCAGCCTCGGCAGCCTCGAAGGAGCACGTGACATTATGATTATTACCAGCATCTCTCTCTTGCGAACCATCTAGACATAGGAAGCCAGCATCGTGTTAGAGATTCAGATGATTATTATTGCCGCTACATAAGGAGTCTCATTTATGTACAACAACGTTTGTTTCTCCTATTTCCTAGTCCAAGAGATACTCGTACTAATGATAGAAATGGCCGACTTGCTAATGTAGCGATCTCTGTCTGAAAATGTAGTATTTATGTATCATGCCGGGCGGCGGTTCTTTCAGATTACTTTCACTTCATTTCCTTTGCTTTATCTGTCGGTCCAGAGGTACAGAATCTACCAGTTTGGGAGCAAATTCTGGCTTTACGTAGCGGTCAAGTTTTAGTTTTGGTTTTGAGGAAAGACCCTGTTTTGTGAAGAATGATAGTTGGTATTCAGGGCAAAGAGCATTGGCCGTCATATCAGTTGGCGTGGCGCTACTCTGAGCTTTATGTGTACATCACCATAGTCAAGTCCTGATCACCAACAAAAGTTTAGCAGTCCTTGAAGGATACTGTGCAATTGACAAGGGTAATCTGTAGAGCATTGTACATATTATCTACTTGTGCCATTGAGAACGCATCGGGGGTCAAGAATGGTAACAGCGTCAGATAATGTTATTGTTGCGAAAACGGGGTAGACTTTTCCGAACAGAAGACGAGAATTTGTATTTTCAAGTAAAGGAATGAAAGCCTCTTGTGCCGTGCGTCAGCCCAGATGATCGTGAATGGTGGGTACTAAAAAATTATTGCTCTCAGTTATGAGATCGCCTTATGTCTATGTCTTGACTAGAAAGAGTCGTCTCTCTCCTAGTTTGCCTCAGACCAACAGGGTAGTGCAAACTTCTATTTAGGCCAATACAAAACTGGTTCTCCTTGAAAGATATTTTCAAAACTACGGATTGTTTGAGGGTTGGCAGAAATGTACACGATCGCACATAGTCCTTCTTCTTCTTGCAGAAATTGTAGATCTGCTCTCCATTTTATTGTGAGAATCAAGGAGTAGGAGGAGGACCTGTGAGTTCAGGCAAAAAATCGCTTGCTCTTTCTATTTTATTTTCATCTGCCGGCAGTCTCCGAGGTTTTTTGTGTACCTCTACAAGTAAAATACTTACAAGGAAGCAAGAAAAGAAGGAGGGAGAAATTGTAACCTCTCCAGGTAGATAGATGTACATTTTCTTTGTTGAAAGCCAAGGATAAGGGGGTCGTCTTGATTGTCGCAAAGGGTAGGGATCGTGAGCCTCCTCCTCCTCCGAAACATGTAGCCAAAAATTCAGGTTGGCGAAAGTGATGCTGGCAAAATGTATCTTTGGATGTTGTTGTGAAACTGCGGTCTCAGAACAAAGTCTCACATGAGACTTTTTCTTGACTGACGGGCTTAGGGTTCCCAGAGGAGGTTTCTCCAATTTTTGAGGAGAGAAAGAGAAAGAAAGGGAGATAGCTGCTTCATGTACATAATACATATGGGTGTGTATTCTTTGAGATTGAATTGTGGTGGCTGTGTATGTACATTATTGTAACGAAAATTGTTGGTAGTCTGAGCCGACAAAAAACTAGAAGACGAGGAGAGTAGTCTCTCGATCTCCGGGGAAATAGGGCCACTTTATTCCCTCATAACTTTTTGATATTCCACAGAGAAATTGTCAATTTTTGCCGCCACCGCCTCCTTGTCTCTTTTTTGCACTTTCAGAGTGTCTGTTGAATTTTAGGCGCGAAATCATTTATTTTCCGTCGACGTGTAACATTTTTGAGCTCTTTTGAGCTGTGTCATTGTTGAAAACCAGGGTGCGCAGGGATAATTCAAAGCGACAACAATTGAGCATTGCACAAGTGCGCACCCCCTTTTTTCACACGCACTTTTTATGCTCGTACTTGGTTGTATGATTGTATCACATGATTTGTAAGGCAGGTGACTTGGAGGTTTTTTTCAACCCTTCGTTCCTTTGGCTCCGGCTTGGAAACGAACAGGACTTCACAACCTCGGCAGAGTCCGATCTTCATGTTGGTCCGTCGTTGAAAGGGATTAGGTTTTCAATTCAACAATTTCACTTCCCTCTCTCCCTCCACCGAAGCCTAAGCTAGCTTCATTTAAGCCGCCATTGAACTTAGGGGGGATACATTACTGCTTATGGCTTGAATTCTCTCGCGACAGCGCCCATGGGATGCTGCTAGAATACAAAAGCCATAAAGGGAGGAGGGGTGGTGTACTAAATTGCGCGCTTACATCGATGGTCACTATTTATGACAACCCTTAGTTGCCGTTAATTTCCACAAGCGTCGGGGTTAATTTGCATACCCAGATATGCAAATCACGGCCACTTGTTTTTCAATTGTCAGATTTCACGAGTTGAATTTCAAGCTGCGAATAACATACCCCCCTTGTCAATCACTCACGATGGTATCTCCCTTCGTCGAGGCGGTTGTTTGGTAACTGAAAAAGAAAATATTTCTGGTCTTGGTTTACATATGCTCGTTTTAGCCAATGGGATGTTAGCTCTGCTCTCAACCCTTTCGCAGATTTCAACCCTTTGCTTTCTACCAAAAGCCATCTAGATACGTACACATGAGCGCTAAAAACGCCCTCTAGCTATGATAAGCACCATCCTCTATTCGTGAGCATATATGCGCATATCAAATGAGCAGGCGAGGCTTCCTATTGGTCCATGATGTAGAGTGCTTCAGGGCTCCGTCAAAGCAAAGAGCGCTTCCTTTAATCGAGAGACTTTTTGCAGGGCAAAATTGTGTCACACTGGTGCCACCATGTGTAACGGAGAGTCGACCTGTATTATCAACGTATCAACGCCACATGCTTTTATAGAGAGGACGAAATTGGGCAAAAAGCGAGCGTTTAACGCGCGACTTCTTACAATCTAACTTTTTGTATCTTTTCTGAGATTAAGATTTTCTCATTTGTCTCTCCTTGCAAAACTTTCAAAAATAGCCAAAAATACATTAATACTTTGGAATTCGCGGCCTCCCAAACCCTTTTTCTTGTAGCCATGTTGAGATGAGCATCATGGGGTGCAGACATATTTCACAGGTGATAAAACACGACTCGGCGGGAGGGAGAACTCCTATAAAGTAACTCTGTTCAGAGGCATTTTGGCTTTGTTTTGCATAAAGAATTCAGGGTTGTCCATGATTGCCGTCATCCTATTGGCCGATCCACGGCAAAAGTGGGCAACACTGGAAGATCGTCGACGAAAAGGGACAGTAGATTTTTCGGAAAAGGCATGGAGAACAAAAAATAGAAAAAGAGTAAAAAGTGATTCCTACTGGCATTGTGTCAATACAAGACCGGGAGATCAACTGCTACTATTTATTTAACGACACCCCTTCTAAACCCCCCGCAATTCGGAGGCTTCTGCAAGTGAACAGAACAACAACATGTAAAATAATGTAGGAGGTTTTTTGTTGCTTTACATAAAATTCAATATTCCCCTTCTTGCTCGATTTTATGGACTGTTAAGTGGGCTTTGTATGAAGAAACTAAACAAAAGAAATAGAGCTCTACGCTACGTAGCTTCTTGCCCTCAAATGAAGGCAAAATGCTCACGCATGCACATATAAAGTGGGACGGGAAATGACTGACATTAAAGGGACTGTAAAACTGGGAAATAACTCTGTTTTCCAAGCCACCGAAAGAAGGCTAAAGAATTAGATAATTGACCACAAATTACGCACGAATAAAGAACCTTTTCCTAACTGAATTTTCAGCTTGATTTGCGTGAGCTTAAAAATATCTAAATAGTGGGAATTTCGGCAATTTTCAAGAAACAACTAAATATTTCTTAATTTCCCCGGGCCTCTTGCATGCGGTGAGAGCAGAAAATCATTTAAATCGTTAAATCGTTTTTCCAAAGCAAGTCACGAAGTATTCCGACCCCTGGACATCATTTGAATATTGATGAAATTAGTTCGGGAGAGTATTATTATGTTATGTACCTACCTACCTACTAAAGCCAATTTGCATTCCTTAAGGTATTAGCTACTACTGAGTGAGCTAGTGTTTGCACCAAAGATCCAAATACCCTAGGTCGTGACTGTTTCAAACCCTAGCTGTAGTGAAGTTTTGTTGCACGCCCTATGAATATGGATGAGCCTCCAGTTTAGAAGTTCTTGGCAATATTCTAGTGTTTCTACTGGCTATTTTTACTTCACACATGTATTGAGCAAGCAGTTATCAATGCATGATGTTTTGACATTGGCGGCCATATCTGAATATTGAGATGGAAATTTTATGCTGCTCAATTTACACCCCTGCTACCGGCGGCCGGAGCCTAATGCTTGTAATTAACCGAATTTATGGGCCCTCCCCATATAATTTGACTCCACTAAAATGTAAAATCTCAACAGAGTCAAATATACGCCGGCATTTTCCAATATCCCCAGAACGGCCCTGAACAATGGCTCAATAATCAATAGTATGCAAATTAGAAGAACCCTTTCGAATAACCCGATTTGACCGCTTGCTTGCAAACGTTTGGAAAACGTTGACCATGTCAGGATTGGGAACGTGTGTATTTCTAGATGGCGCTAGTGTCGAGGTAAGAAAATTACTAACGTGGGAAGTTGAAATTCCCTCTGCTTTGAAAAGAGGAGAACCATTTGCATAATTGTTCTTGTCGGGTGAAAACCCCTGTAAAAGCTGAAAGTGAGAAGACCGACTAATTGATGTGTCGTCATCCATCAGCTGAAAAATTAGCTATTCAAAGCTCCTGCTACACCTAAATGGTAAAAATATCTTCAGGGCACAATGTGTTTTGGTAAACAAGAAGAAAAAGTCTGACCAGACAAAAAATGGACGTTGTTTCTTCTGAATATTTTCAAACGCTCGTGGAATTTGATAATATTTCAGTAATTTTTACGTGAATTTATGTGCTGCTTGTTAAAGATTTGGGGCGATTTCTCCGACGGCCGGGATGGAATGAATTCCTGAGCGTATTTAAATCGAAAAATATCTGTAAGCAGTATCAGGAGCTTTTTTACAAAATGATGTATAATTGATAAATGCTGCCATTGAAGCTATTTTCCCAGGCGAACTTGTTCGAATGCCTCGTTTCAACATCATTTACAATGACTTTATAGAATTTTCTTCCCTCCAAAAATGTATGTAGGTCCATGTTCATTTTGTGTTATGTAGTCAGCTATTGATTCCCGGTCGCGGCTGGTACTATGAAAAATGATGCAAGTATAAAGGGAAAAATTTGCTTCTATTTTTTCGGAAAAAATGCTACTGCTAAAAAATGCCAGCTCGGGACATGTGTGAAAGGGGGATTATTCGATGTATTCAATATTATTATTATGCCATCAGCAAAATCGTCCGCCAAAATTGGCTAAAAACATGCTGGTGTCAACAATGTTTATGCCACAATATCGTCGACAGTGATGTCCTCTTTTTTACTGAACCCGGCAAGATCGTATTGGTTATCTAGCAAATTTCCATAGAAATGGAAAAGTCGATGCGCAAATATTGACCAACTTTTTTCTGGTCAATTCTGGTCTTATTTTTTCAATGTAGCCAAAGGGGAGCAGAAATTCTGATCAAGACATAAAATATGCAAATACTCGAGACACATGCCGTTCACATTTATTTCATAGAATGCACAAAATCTCAAATATTCAAGTATTTTGATCTTCCTTTTTGTTAAAGAAGATGGCGAACGTAGGAAAAAAAAGATGAGAAGGGTCCATGTCGTTCTCGTTATTTATGCATGTAAAGCTGGAACCCAAATGTTGTGTATTGACGGGTTTTCTTTCCTTCTTTTTTGGCAAAAAAGTTTTGTGACACATCACATACATTCCACCCCAATTTCCCTGCCCCTGTTCTAACTGGAAAATCCCCTTTTTATCTTGGATATCGCAGGGGAAAAGATAAAAAGTCGCGCTAGTAGTCACAAAGTCCTCAGACAGTCGTCTAGTGTTTCGGACTTTCCCCACCCCCTTGCTTATGGTAGTGTCCCCTATTTCAACAGGGGGAATTTTGCAAACACTAGCTCTGTCCTGCCTTCCTCATCAATGCAAGAACATGACCCCTATGGTCACTACATATACAGAGAGAGTTATGTAGTAAATCGATAGAATGTTGGATATTTTCGCTACATAGAAATGGGGGAAAAGGGGGTGGCTGTCTCGGTCTCCTCTGATCCCTTCGATTCGTGTATGATTGGTTTTTCTGGGGGATGCTATTCTGTTTCCAATTTTTCTCAATTTTGTGCCGTTTTCTGTCTAGCGATTTCTTCGAGAAAAGAGGAAAACTTTTCTAATCGAATTGAAACAGACAACGCAGATTGTAAGCCCCATTTTTCTCAGCATCAGCAGTTCTCAAATTCAAGCTTTTTTCGGTTCAATTGTGAATTCAATAATTCTACCATTATGAGAGCAAGAAGAGGTCTTTGAAGCTTACATTTTCCAAAAAAGAACCTTAAGGTTTCAGGCACTGAATTAGGTTTTTTAGAAATTCGGTACGGTAGCACAGCTGATGATCTGATTGGAAATGAGCACTTTGAATTCATGGCGCTACCTCCGACCCTCCTTTTCCCTCCCAACAAAAATGGATTGAGCCATTTTCAAGCCCATGACACCATGGGGTTCCTATTCCAACCAACTGCTTACTTAACATCCCCCATTCAAATATATTTGAATTTCCCGCCTTTTTTATCTTGATGTCCGATCAGACTTCACTCCTTAGAGCAAGTTGGCCACAGCAGCTGCATAGTGGATGCATTATGCATGTCAAGTAGTACTTAAGGCACCAAGAAAAAAGTAGAAAATGGTCCAGATCTCAAAGGGAACCATGTTCATGTGGAATCTAAATATGTATAGGAAAAATGTATGAATTTATCCAATTTTTACCAAAAATATGTTTCGTGGTCGGTATTCTCTAAGCCCTCGCGAGAGCATCATAATGAGTACCTGACCAAAGCTATTCAGATCAGATGCGCGCTATGAAGAACTTTTTTCTATTTACTTACTGTATATATAGGTCAAAAATAAAGCCTCACGTTCAACATCTGTGTGTTTATAAATATTACAGACAAATTCCATCTGGTCTTAGTACGTATTTAGGCACAAAATAATAATTAAGACTTTTAATAATTTACAACACTAATCGCATGCCAGGAGCGCAGCAGGGAAACTGGAAGGAGCGGAAATGAGCCTTTTCTATATTTATTTTTTCCACGAAAATAATTTATCTTGTCCAAAAATATCCCAAAATATTTATCAGCATGCAAACAGGGTAATTTTAGTCTTCTCCTCTCTTCTGATCTGTTACATATTCCGACATCATTTTTTGCTCTTAACCCCCTGAACTTGACAGGGTGGCCCCAAAAAAGTGAACAATGCAATAGAAAGAAACCTGACCTACAAAAGGAAAGTCGTCACAAAAAGCCAGGCATCCATTTTTGGGACACCTCGCGCTATCTACATAATATCGGAGGTTGCGTGCTTTTGCGAAAAAATACCGTGCCAGCCATGGCATGCTTTATTTTGCTTTGATGCTGGAAAATTATCCTATGAAACGCAGTCGAACCACATTTCTAAAAGGGGCCAATTTTGTATTCAAGCCTTCATAGCGTCTCATCATATCGTTATCCAACCACGCATTATATCCACTCCACTATGCAAAAATACCTCAAAATTGCCTCAAAAAGGAAGAATTCGATCGTACTATGGTTCTTTTGTAGCGAGAGGTCAAAGCACTCGAGTTTGACAGAAAACCTATTTTGATATGCAGATTTCTATCATGTCGCATCGAATTTCCAGGGGAGAAAGAATAGAGACCACAGTTATATTTCCCCTTCAATAAGTTATTGAATAAATGGCGCATTTAAATTCATCTTTTGCTCGGGCGAACCGGTATAGAATAGCATATTAAGGCGATATCGCAGGAGCTTGGCGCTTTTCAACGTAATTTCTAGTTCTTCGAGCTGTTATGCAAGCTCCTAAGTGGCTACGTGACCCTCCTTAAAATGCGCGGTGCTTGACCTTTTGTGCCAAATAAATAAATATATTTCTTATTTTTGTCCGCCTTTAACGGATGAGGAAGAGAGAGGAGGAGGAGGAAGGAGAGCAGCCATAATAATTGTGATAACAGGGGCATTTGGGATGAAAATATGACTCACAGGGACCATTAGATAGATCGTGTCTTTTCTTTTTTTTTGCCATACAATAGCAATGTACAGAGATACCCTTTTAGCAACCAATGGTTCGTTATCACGACTTACATAAATATTTCTCTTCTTGACCCTTTTATTCTTTCTCATTTTTGCAATATTGTGCTATTTCTTTTTGACTGCTAGTTTTTTAGGGAAAGCTGTTTTGCATTTTAGTTGGTCTCTGTTCCTAATTTTTCCATGCCAAAGGGGAAGTTAGAAATTTGAATTTCCGAGCAAAAAATCCCCCATAGTTTTTGTGTAAGCTTCGCGTCAACTCAAAAAGATAACCCGACTTTTCTATTTGACTGAAAAGCTGCAATCAAGTGTACAATGTCATAGATGCTGAGTGCAAATAGAAAGGTAGGGTCGGTATGCTACATGTAAATGTGTAAATATATCCATGTTAAAAAACCGACGACTTTGTGTGTATTTTTTGTTGTTATTTGGGATCGTCCGTCCGTCGAGAAATAACGTAACGCTTTGCATGTTGTGTATACTGACAGCCTAATTGACCGGAGTTTCAGTTCTAGCTCTCGTACCCACGCATCTCATCATACACAGTAGACGAAAAAACTAAACAGTTAACTCTCACTTTCCATTTGAATTTTGACCTACCGAAAGAAAAAAGGGGATAAATTCGCATTGCGCTGAAAGCGGTTAAGAAATAAGGAGGCGCACAAGAATGCCCTCGAGCGCATGCTTCCCTTCGCACCTCATGCATATGTAAATGTGAGACATGCGCACACCTCACACAAGAAATGCGCGAGCCTCTTTCTCTCCCTCGCAATCTGCATACCAAGTAGAAATAGAGAGATTCTCTAACGGTGATGCAAGCCGCGAATCCCGGCTGAATCTCAAGCCATAGCCATAATGACATGCATGCAAATCGCATTGGTCTCTTCTCTAGCTCGTAGCTCCTCCTCCCCTCCTTATGGAATATTCATGCCTATGCTAGATATTTGAATATGCGTGTTAGCTCCTCCTTTATGTAAGTATTCCAACTCTTTTTAACCGACTAGATATATTTATTCGCGTGCAGCAAAAAGCAAGGGGATGGGAACCAATGCGAGACCATCGCGTGACTAGGAGTTTTGTTTTATGTACGAGTCAGAATGCCCTTTATACATATTTACACCAGCCATTTTTTT